>Ga0315273_10001537_pt1 | contig 26436 bp, 35 predicted proteins | sample YL17G02_0_MG_FD_205753 | JGI IMG/M metagenome (GOLD analysis project Ga0315273, IMG submission 205753) | Sediment microbial communities from Yellowstone Lake, YNP, Wyoming, USA - YL17G02_0 | ecosystem: Environmental > Aquatic > Freshwater > Lake > Sediment | place: USA: Wyoming | collected... | reverse complement strand
CCACGTGGCTCGTAGAACTCTATCTCGCAGTAGCTACACCACCAGAAAGCCCGGATAGGGGCTCCCAGGTCTCCACCTGTAACTATGCCTGTGTGCATTCCTGTCTACCATCCTTCGGCGTAGTTAGTCACTATTGCTTGATTCCATCAGGGGCGACAACCAGTATTGACAGAATCATTGCGGAGTCGCAACAATAGTGTCTAGAGCCGGTAGTGGCGGCTCTGGGATGAACTCGCCATCCTTCTCAGGATCATACTCCCTAAGAGACCCGTTCTTCATGTCTACCATCCTTCGGCGTCACGATCAGCCACGAACACCGGAGCGGTTACGGTGATGCCGTGCTCCGGGGTTACGACCACGAGTCCCTGCTGCGCAATCTCAGGAGCGAACTTCCCATCCTTGGCGTACTCGTCGTACCCCTTGATGGAACCGTTCATGATGAAGCCCTGCGTGTAAGCCGGGATGAACTGGTGGAAGTGTCCCAGTGTCGAGTACTTGAACGGCTGTCCAAGTTCTTGCATCTGGCGAGACATGCGACCGGTACCACGCTTCACCGGACCAAGAGCACCGATCTCAGAGGTCCCTGGGAAACGCAGGTTGTCTCCATGCTCTCCGGTGAACTCATAGCCGTAGATGTTCCATCCCACGTCCGAGGACTTCGGGATGTCGAACGTGATGTTGTCGGCGGAACGCATGTCACGAGCCACCAGCTTTGCAATCAGCGTATCCGCGTTGTTCTCAGAGCGCTTCTTGTGACGGGGCTTCTTAGAGTTGCGCCCATGGTTCCCAGGAGCGCTTACGACGTGGACCTTGCCGAACTCCTCAGCGAACATCTCGATGCCCTTGACGAGCCACGGCACGACCGTGTACACAGCCTCATAGGTCGAGCACTCGTTGGTTTCCACAAGCTCCTCGTGGATGTCACCAGATACAAGGTCACCCAGGAGCGCCAGATAGATGCCGTCGTACTCGACACCGGCGAGGTAGTTGCGAGCGACCTTGATGGTCCTGGTGAAGAAACGCATGGTGCGCATCTCCGCAATCAGGAGGTCATACTTGTTGTAGTCGTTGATCTCTAGCGGATTCACCATCTCACTGGCGTGAAGGTCACTGAACAGCGCCAACAGGGAACCGTAGTGGTTCGTAGCATCCTTGCGGACCTGACCCCACTCGGGTGTCTGACGCGATGCCTGTGCCAGAACATCCAGTTCCGCAAGCGCACGATCGCGTTCTTCCTTGACAGCAACCAACTCGGTCTTGGCTGCTCTGGCGAGACGCTGGGCAGAACTCTGCTCACCCTTGAGTTCGAGAAGCTTGAGGTCAATCTCGGCTTCCTGCTTGAGGATGTCTTCCTGTCGCTTGTCGGTAGAGGTGTAGATACCTTCGTTCTCGATGCCATGAAGCTCTGGTGTGGGACACACACCATCTACCAACGTGTTCTTGCAGTCCTCGCACTTTTGCTTACGAGCCATGATTTCTCCTTACTTTCCAAAGACGAACTTCAGCTTATCGACAACCGTTGCCGACTGATCCTTTTCCTTGTCACTCAGTTCGCGCTTGATTTCCGTCAGTCCACCATGCGACATAGCCAGGTACTTTAGCACGTAGAGCATCCAGGTACGGTCGTCAGAAGGGCCACTGACGTGGGCAATCTGCTCTGCGTCAATCTGACGTACCCTCTGCTCCAGCTTGGCGAATGCCAGCCAGCGCTCCTGAGGAGTACCAGCCAGAACCCAATCCTTCCTAGAGATCAGGGATAGGTACTTGTCGTAGGAACCCATGTGACGAGTGGGGCGGGTCTCCTTCACCATGGACAGAACCTTCTTGGCGTCAGGTCCCTTGAGATGTTCCCACTTAGCCTTAGCCTTCTCTCCCTCCCCGAAGTCCTTGATGGAGTCCTCACCGAATGTGGCTACCCATGAACCGATGGTCTTTAGGGAATAGGGGTGTCCGTGAGCGCCAATGCCGCTCTCAACGAGCCAGCGGTCCTGAGGACCCTGCTTGAGATGACGGTACAGCTTGGCACCGAAGATGTACTCCCTGCTGTTCTCAAGCTGAACGTGTGCCAGGGCTTCCTTCTGTGTCATCGTCCCCTGGTCCATCCAACCTAGAGCAATGAGAGCACGCTCGTCTTCCGACCACGACTCCTGGTGCCACTGATTCGTGATGTCAGTGATGTACAGAGATTCTTCATCGGTAAGATCGTTGAAGACTAGGGCGAAAAGAGCACCGAAGGCATTCTTGCCAGCCTCGGAACGGTGACGACCACTGAGCCAAATCTTGCGCTTAGCGTCGAATACCAAGAACGGCATGAACACGTTCTCTTTGGTCATGAAGCGACGGTAATCGACCACCTGTGGCTTGCGAAGCTGCACACGGTACGAGTTCCTGTCGGTGTTGTCGCGATACTCGGACTCGTTCATCACAGGACGGATGATCCAACGTCCTTTGTACTGCGGCATGGAAAGAACGAAGTCCAGAAGCTTGAAGTCTAGATCGGGGTGAACGACGTAGGTCTTCCTGAGAATCTTACGTCCTCCACCTTCAGGCTTCACGTACATATCTACGTGATTAGGTCCGTTAGTGCGGACCTCCTGGAAGAACTGATCGTAGCCCTCACGGCTACGGAACTCTCGGTACTCACTAGAGATACCCATTCCCAGACTCCTTCTTCGGTTGTCCGTTGCGTGGAACTTAGCACGGTTTCGGAAGGTACGTCAAGGTCAGTTTGATATTAGCTAATATCGACCTTACGAAGAGCATAGCACACGCGGTCGATGCGCGTGAAGGATTAGCCTTTGAGCTTCATGGCGCGTGTATGTCAAGCTGACTCGCGTCTAAAGGGATGCTACTCTGCCTGGGAAACACACGGGCAGTCATTGATGTCGCAACAACACTCATCCTTAGGAGAGTGAAGACAGTAGCACGGAGGACCGCAATCACAGAGTCCCGGAGAAGGCATTTACTCCCCGTCTACCGGTGCCTCTTCTGCGGGAGCCTCTGCGGGAGACTCTATCACTGCTTCCGCCTCTGCAACCACTTCGTCTACCGCCTCTGCAACCACTTCGGCTTCTACCTCATCTACTACCTCAGTAGCTGATGCACCAAGAGAGGGGAACCACTTGGAAGTGACAAAGCTGATTACGGGAAGGGACAACAGAATCAGAGTAGCAACGTCTGCCTGTGTCTGAGCGCTCCAACCGACATGTGCGCCAATGATGGAGATGGCTGCACCAAGGGAGCCAGTGGTGGTGACGGGATTAGCCTTAGCCTTGTGCTTTACGCGCTTGAGCTTACTCTTGGTGGTCAACTTGTTCTCCTATCAGAGCCCATGGGGCATCATCATGTAGATGTCGTTGATCGACTGGTCCTCGTAGTGAGTTCCCTTCACGTCGATCTTGTGAGCGTTGGTGGCAGCACCATCCTCTTCGATGAGGGCGTACTTCTCTCGCTCGGAGAAGTTCCTACGGGCGTCCTTTACGATAGCCTGAGGGGAGAGGTCAGGCAGGAAGCGTACAGTCTCGTCCTTCGATCCGATCAGGTGAGACAGGCTGTCGCCAGCCTTCTCTTGATAGTTTCTCTCGGTTGCGTCGAGCGTAGCCACTTCCTACCTGCCTTCCCTGCGTCGTAGGGTCATGAAGCCTCCGATACGTGAGGGTCGAATCCCTCACACCTTAGAGGCGACCCCCGCAGGGGATTACAAGGTTAGGCAGACTTACGTTCGTCAAGCCAAAAAGCCACGTTGAATGAATCCTTGCCGTGCTTGATGCCTGTGTTGATGTCCTTGAAGAGGTCCTGAACCACAGGCTGCTCGTCGGGGAAATCAGCCACGACCAGGGTCAAGGGCTCTTCCACGCTCAGAGCCGAGAGTTCATCTTCCGGGGTCTCTTCCTTACCGGGGGCTACACGGACGTTGGAGAGCACGATGGAATCTCCTTCGACCCTCATCTGGCTCCACCAGGCGAGGTCGGTAATCAGACGGTCCTGTGTGATGACTCTCATTTCACTCCTTAGGTCGTCTAGCTCCCATCACTACACCCCAAGTATGAGGTGTAGTGGAGAAACTAGCAATACCCAAGATCAGGCGTTTGCCTTGCGCTGCTGGTGATACTTGGTGATGAAGTAGGCAGCAACCCCACAGGGGATGACTACCAGCAGGGCACCAGCCAGCGACATGTTCACGAAGATGGTAAGCAGTACGTAGCCGAGGAAGGCGTATGCCAGGACTGCCTTGATGATGTTCTTCATGGTTCCTCCCTAGTTAGAAAGCCACACGTGCGGACCTGTACCGGCGCAACCGCCACCTACGAACGAAGAGGAGGGCATCCCAATCATCCAGGTGTAGTCTACGGGTGAATCGGGCAGGTTTGTCAGGATCGGCCAGTTGACTCCTGGCGTCGTTACGATAGGTCCGCCCTTCTTCTGCTGATAGGTGTAGGGCGGGATCACGTCGAATGCGTGTCCCGGGATGTGTCCACCAGCGGGTCCGGTCGAAGTAGTTCCAGCGTTCGTCGGGATGTACTTACCCGATCCACCGCCCAGGTCAGAACCGGAGTAGTGGCAGAAGTCGATGTGGGTTCCGGGCTTGCAGGGAACGGACGCAGGATTGGAGGGGTCACCACACGCATACGTGTAGGTTTTCCCGCCGATACTCCCACCATCCCAAGATGCCGTAGCGGTGGAGGCAATGGCATGCTGGTTGGCGAATCCCATAACCGGAGCAAAGTACAGTGGCTGCTGAGTCACGTAGTGAACGGTGACCGAACCGGAACCGTCATCATTGAAGGTCCAGTCCAAGTCCGAAGCCACAATCCCGCCCGGACTGTTGCTTACTGAACCAGGAGAGTTCGCCTTGAACTGTGCCAGCGCAACGGCATCTGTACCGGATGTACTTCTGTTCTCAACGTAGGTCACGGCGGCGGATAGTGCTGCGGCATCTGCCCCATTGACCATCTCACGACGACGAAGCATCATCCCGCCCACGTCGATGGTGAGAGCCACGCAGAACATCAGTAGAACCATAACGATAGCCGTTATTACGGCGACAGCGCCCTCTTCACGCTTGAGCTTCATCTGAATCACCCCTCACACATGAACTGCGCCGAGACAACGGAGTTCATCGGCACCGTGAAGAAGATCAGATTGGCGCTGATGCCCTGTCCACCATTGGACTGGCGAGTGTCATAACTCACTACCGCCTGCGATCCTGCTCCACCGACACACGTGGCACCCGTAGAGTTGACCTGAGAGGCTCCAGTTATGAGACCAGACGAAGCATCCACGACACGCTGCGAAACCTGAGCGGTCGTCTTATGGACCTTCGTTCCCGGTTCAGCCACAGCAGCGTAGCGAGCGCCTTCACGAACTGCGCTACGTGCGGTCTGTAGCTGCATGAATGCGATTCCGAAGGTGATGATCCCGAAGATAAGCATGAAGAACAGCGGTGTCAGCAATGCGAACTCCACTGCTGCCGCTCCGTCCTGGCGATTGAGCTTCATCAGAAACGCTCCCTGTAAATCTGCTCGGTGGCATCATTGAAACTGATGTCTTTCTCGGCTGCGTACTGTGCTATTTCACCATACGTCACGCCTGCACCGGCAAGAGCCCTGGCAATGTCCTCCAGGTGGTTGAAGCGTGTGGTGTCGATGGCGTCCCTCTCCAAGTCCAACTCCAACTCCTTAGCCTTTAGGTAACGCTCTTTTGAGCCCTTGAGCTTCATGATGTCCCTCCTGTGTCTGGGAAAGTAACATCCTCACTGGTTCATGTCAAGGTCAGACAATCCTTACCTTCTCACATCCATGAGCCTGTGAGAGTCTCTTGACCTTGCACACGTCATACCCCTTGCCACCATAAACCTGGGTGAGCCCACTGCTCGTCCTGAGCACGTCGTTACCGCGCCCGCCCTTGAGGACGAAAGTGGATACCGGTGCAGCAAGAAGTACTGCCGAAGCAAGGCGTGCGGTATCGACGGGTGCGTTACCGCTGACAACGAGGTTGTCGGTGGCAGCCCCACCATCGAGTATGATCGAGACCGGGGTGGAATACTCCGCACGAAGGACGATGTTGTCCGCACCACCCAGCCCGTTGAAGTCCAAAGACGTAAAGGTGTCACCCCTCAGATTATCCGTGTCGGGAGTCCCGAACACGGTGACGGCTCCAGTCCCAGGCTCCAAAGACACGAGCAGGTTCGGGTAGCCTTCGGGAAGGTTGGGGTTGAGTTCGACCGGAGTCACGCCATCGTCCAGGACATCGCCACGAACGGTGACGTTGGTGGTGGTGACTAACACGATGTCCGCGTATCTGTCGCTGTCGTTGCCCTGGGTGTAGACAGTCACACCATCGTTGTAGACACAGATGGTGTCCTGTCCAGTTGTTCCGACGAGAATCTGATCGTTCTCCGTCGAGGACACTGTACAGCCTACGAACTGAGCATGCGCGACAGCCGGAATCACGAGAACCCCAGCCACTACGAGGACGGGGAGTAGGCGCTTCATTCGTCGTCGCCTCCATTCGCCAAGTGAATCGCGGCGTACTTGTCACGCCACTGGAGTTCGGCGCGAACGTCGTCGATGTTGATGCCACGCAGATGCGCGTCGGGAATCTGGTAGCCGTCGCCGTGAGGGATATGGCACAGCGTCAGAGGGCGGAGCTTCTCGACCACATAGAGCGCCGATCCATCCGCGACCCCGAAGCCCATGATGTAGCCCTTGGGGTCCTTGACCGTAGCCTTGTCGCTCACAGCCTCCAGCTTCGCCAACGCAGCCTGCTCGGCGTCGTAACGAACCTTCCAGTCCTCACCGCTGACGTACTCGGCGTCCCAAGGACCAGGGATGTCGTATCCACGAGTAGCCATCACGAGCCTTCCTTTCCGAACTCCTCAGCGAAGAAGCTGGCCACGCCCTGCTCACTGAGCAGGTGCCAGCGATACTCGTTGCGAACTTCTTTCTGTAAGGAAGCGGACTCAGTCCACCCGCAGACGCAGGTGCCGGTCGAGGACGACTCCACGCCGTACTCTCCGCTCCACTCCATCGAGAGCTTGTGTCCAGAGAGACGCATCAGATGAACTCCGGCTTTACTTCACGACCCAGGGCACGAAGAACAGCCTCTGTCGGAGCCTTGAAGCCCTTGCCGTCCTTCACACGAGCGACCTTGATGGCGAACTTGGGGGCGCGGGTGTTGATGCCGGTGATGCGGAACTGCTCACGGTTCAAGGTGAACACCGCACCGAAGTCGTCGCCCGTCAGACCGTACCAAGAGGCGTACTGCTCGAAGGTTGCCTTGTCGGCACCGACGACCTTGAGGGTGATCTTGGGGGTGTAGTCGTTCTCGGTGAACGTACCGCCGCGAACATCAACCGTCAGACCATACTTCTCAGCGACGGTCTTGATGGCGGCTTCGACCTCAGCGCCCAACTTGCGGGCGACGGTCTTGTCGATGCTGGTGATGTCAGCCATGTTCTATCTCCCTTTCTCTAGTGAAGGGACTATAGCATGGCGTGTTCCGCCTGTCAATAGGCTTATCTCAGGACAGTCCGAGACCCTCTAAGATCGCTGATTTAGACTTGGCTCCAACGACTCTCGCCACTTCCTTGCCATCCCTGAATAGCAAAATGGAAGGGATGGACATGACTCCATAGGTGCGTGTGGTCTGTGGATTCTCGTCGATGTCGAGCGTAGCTACCTTGATGTCGTCACGCTCCTCACCGATTTCCTCCACGATTGGAGAGACCATGTGACACGGTACGCACCATTCTGCCCAGAAGTCTACTAAGACCGGACCCTCAGATTCCAAGATGCCATCGAACTGAGTGTCGGTTACGTCTCCGATGTTCATACTTCACACTCGTCGGTATCACAGAAGCGACTACCCGAACCGTCGCCGGTCAATCCGGTCCAGTCCGACTCACCAATCTTGCCAGACAGTTCCTCGAACTTGCCCTTGGTGATCTTCTCCAGAGGCATCTGAGCGTAGGCTCCTGCCTCTAGGTCAGGAAGCAACGCCAGTGACTTGGTGATGGGTGCGAACGCCGTAAGGACGTGCTCGATCTGCCAGAACTCCTGAGGCTGAACCGTCAGTGTGTTCGATACGCTGTTGTCTGCCCACGCCTTCTGAAGCATCGCCACGATAGCAGCCTGCTCCCAGATGGACACATGCTTGACGGCACGAGTTCTGCCGTTGCCGTAGCGAAGTGGAAACTCGAACACGGTCGTGTTGTCTGAAGCCACGTCAGGCTCATGAGGTACACCGGAGTTACGAAGCACATCAGCCACCGGGTCATCAGTACCTACACGCATACGGCGCAGGACATAGCCATGGAGCGGGTGATGCATCCCTGCGGACACCCCAGCCAACAGACTGATGGAGCCAGAAGGCTTCACGGTCGTGAGCCTGATGGATGCTGGAACGCCAGCCTCCTTGGCAAGATGAGCGTTAGTTGGACGAACTACCTGCTCGTATCCCACGTTCAGCACATCGAACACATGGCTCATGTTGGTGGAGTCGATCCAGTCAGCGATGCCAGAAACCGACACACCGATGCGACGGTTGCGCTCGACGATCTTGTTGGTGGCATCGGAATGGGAACGCAAAAGAGAGACCGTGCTTGCGTAGAAGGTACCCAGCTTCATCGCTGCGTAGAACTCCGTGTCGTTAGCGCAGCGGGTCGGGAAGATTTCCACGAGATTGCATAGCTCGTTGGACTCAAGAGGAACCTCACCACAAGGATTGATGCCCGTGACGTTGTCTTCCATCTCGTCACCGTAGCGTCCATATCTGCGGGCATTGATCATGTTCAGGATTCCAGGCTCGCCATTGTCCTGAACACGCTGAGCGATTTCGGGCAGCGCTGAGAAGTGCTCCCTGTCCGAAAGTACCACCGTGTTGTTCGACATCCAGCCTGTCTCGGCACGCTCTGGGTACATCTCGTAGTTCTTGAGATTCAGGAACTCAGTATCGAGCGGAGAGCCAAGGGCGATCTCTGCGGAGCGACGGACATTACCAGCCACAACGCAAGCACCGATAGCGTTCATCACGTCAGCGATGAGGCGGGTCTGGGATGTACTCCCCTGTACATAACTGTCCAAGTAAGAGCGGATGCGCTCGTGAGCCTTGATGAGTGGACCAGGACCACTGCTGATTCCGCCGAAGCCCTTCAGGGGCTGCCCCTCGGGACGGATCGCAGAGTAGTCGAAGTGAATCTCATGCTTCCCGGGCTGCTCGTAGGTGTCGATGAGCATGCGCGTAGCCTCTGCCCAGCCCTCACGACTGTCAGGGACGAGCCACGGACCCACGTGCCCGTTACTAAGAGGTGGCTGGTAGTTCTTGAGGCGAGCGGTGTGCGTCGAGAATCCGACTCCCACACCACACATCAGGGAGTCCATCAACCAGTAGGAGGCATCAGAAAGAGAATCGGTGACCTCTACGAATCCACAGTTGTTCAAAGAGTGAGAGCCACGTTCGTAAACGTACTCGGTTCCCATCGCCCACAGTCCACGCCCTGGTGGAAGGAGTTTCATCTCGAACATGAAGGCTGCTAGCTGAGCGGCTGTGGTCTGCGCCTTCTTGTCGTTCCATGCGATGCCTTGTTTCTTGTACCAGTCCTTGCGGATGGACATGACGCCTTCGACAACGCGGATGATGGTGTCAGCCCACTGCTCCTTGGTTCCATCCTCTTTGATGCGGGAGTAGGACCTGTAGAAGACTGCCTCAGACAGTTGCCCGAAACCCCAGTTGGGGCGGCGACCATGGAGACTTTCCTTGAGGCGGGAAGATAGTTCGAAGCGCTCGATCACGATCGGCGACCTGCTAGGAACGATGATTTTGGGACTTTGCTGTACAACGGAAATAGCTGTCGCTGACGCCACCTTGTTGAGACCTCTTTCTGTCTTGACGACCGCCCAACAACCCGGTGGCGCGGTCTGCTTCTCTGACTCTGTACACCTTAGGTCGATACTGTACCGCACCTACCACACGCCCTTTCGTTTACCTTCACGAAAGTACTGAGTCAAGTGCTTGACGAGCACAACGTACATAGGATAGACTGCACCTCTGACATGATTGAGGAGTAGTTTGTTGATGGCAGGCAAGAAGCAAGCAAAGATGGGGCATAGCAAGGTGAAGGAGACCCATACAGAGGTTTCCTCTCACCTTGTGATGATTACTCGCAAGGGTTGTCGCGTATCCAAGGCGATCCAGCCCAAGAGCGACTGTGGTCTCCCTCGCATTGGCTGGCACTATGGGTCTGAGAAGGACGTTACGTGCCTGAACTGCCTCGAAGGAAACATGGCGACCCCTGAGTACACCAGCAGCCTTGACTAAATCCTATCCTGGTGATAGAGTTTGACGCAGGAGGACCTTATGAAGGTCAAATACGAAAGCCCCAGCAACACGGGCTGCACTCGCTCACTCGCTTTCATGAGTGAAGCGGGACTCATGCCTGACCGTGTGCAGATCACCAAGAACGCCGTGGATTCATGGTCGATGTCTTTCTTCTGGGAGGTTCCTCTCCAAGAGGACGCCCTCAAGGAAATCGACTACCACTGTAGTTCCTACGGTGCCCATCTGGTGCCGTGAAACTTCGCGTCATCCATTGCGAAGACGAATCTCACGACCTAACTTGGGTCCTAGCAAAGGACTGCCCTCACTGGTCGATGGATTGCCCTCGTTCCAAGAAGGCTAAGAAGTCACACCACAAGCTCAAGCAGAGCGATGAGCGTGGGTTTCTAGTGGCTGTAACGGGGATTCCTCCTGAGGGGTGGCAATATGACTACCCACCCACCCCAGAGGCTCTGGAGCCAGTAGAGTCCCGTTACGAGGGTCACTGGTGCCCTGGTCCTGAGTACAAGTGGCACGATCGCTGCGGAGTACGCCCAGGCAATACCTTAGTCCAAGAAAACAGCCTCGGTGGAGTATTCGTACCCGGACCCAGAAGCAACATCGTGACCTGTGCGCTCGGATGCGGACTCAAGGGAGCCCTATAGGAAGAGGGAGGGCCGAAGCCCTCCCTCCAGTTTGATTCGCTCGGTGTTAGAATCCCCAGGGTGCCCAACTTTGAGTGGTATGAGCTTCGCGAATGGTGACCATCACATTCACACGGCAGTTCCCGCGATCATGATTTAGACTCCATTTTTGATGCCACCAGTCAGATGAGATTCTGGAGTGCCATCCATCCCACGTTCCTTGAACAACTTGGAACACACCATATGCTGATGAGGAGGGGTTGTCGGCGTGACATTCGTATCCAGATTCGCGGTTAGCGATGTAGAGGGCAGTCTGTAGTCCGCTGCCGACCCAGGTGCTGGGCACTGGATAGTGTTTGACGGCACATTTGATTACTTGCTTTACCTCGTAATCGGTGTAACCGATCTTGCCGTCGAGTGACTGGAACTTACACCAGTCCCACCGCCACCCATTTGAGGTTCTAGTGGCGGTGCTTGTCTGTAGTACTGGGTGACTCTGTACTGCTGGGGTTCCTAGCCCCATGATGACCGCAGTCATCAGTACTGCCGCGAAGGTTCTAAAGAGACGCATTACGCCCCCTTTCGGTGTAGGGACGACCCGTCTTGGGTCGCCGCGCCGTCAGGTAGGTCTTGACTCTTAGCATCACCTCTCTCGGTCGATAGGCACGAAGGGGTTACCCTAGCACATATTGGGGGACCTTGCTACTTGACTTGACTAAGAACACTTACTAATGCTACGGTCCCTCTATGAGGAAACTACTAGCCCTTCTTGTACTTGCAGTGACCCTGTCTATCGCTCCCACTGCCTCGTTGCTTAGTTAGACACCTTGGAGCTTACGCTGGTTCTTGATCTCACCCTCGAGATCGGTGATAGTCCGTAGCGTGTAGAGAGATGCCATCCGTTCGATAAGCTGCACGCGACTCGGTTCATCGCTGTCGATTACCAGAGCAACGGGCTTGGCGTACTGAGTTCTCCATCCTCGTTCACCCTCTATTACCCGTCCCCACATGAGAACGATTCCCTTGATGGCATCCTGCCTCCACGGAGTAACCTCCTCCTCTTCCAATCCAGAGTTCAATCCGTAGATGCCGCAGGTGCAGTCAGTAAAGGGAGCAGTGTGTTTGGGGAGACTTCTTATGGGGTCGTCAAAACTCATCTGAACGAATGCATTGGAGCTACGCAGACCTGCCCATATCGAAGATGGCGCGATACACTTGGCTTCAAGCTTCCGCCCGATAGGCCAGTTGACTCCGCTCTTGAACACAGAGAAAAGACGCTCCTCATTGCGCAGCGTCTTGTTTACGACCCAGGCTCTAACTCCGATGAACGGAGTGATGCTGTCAGGTATCTCATTTCCCTCGAACTTGCCAAGCGCCACTAAACCGGTACCGGTTCCTTCCTTGGTTCAGGTACCTTTTGTGGTTCAGGCATAACAGGTTCCTCGATCCACTTGGGCTCCTCAATAGGCTCGATGATGATTTCACGTTGTGGCTCACCGATGTTCGTGGGACTCACCTCCATAGGATGCAATCCGATCAAGAACAGATGGGTCTGCATCCACAAAACTCATGAACAGATTGCAGGGTGCTTCGCTATTGCGTTCTCTACGCTCCTCTGCGGTGAGGGTCATTTCCTAACCTCCCGTGCGTCTACTATTTCGAGTCCGTAGCGCTCTGCCAAGCGTTCGATAACTGATGCCCACTTGACACTCCTTGGGCGAGAGATCAGGGCGATAGGCTTGGCGTACTGCGCCCTGAATCCTTTGTCCCCTACGATGATGTGCCCCCAACCATGAACCATGCCGGTGACGGCCTCACCTGGCCAGGGTTTTGGGGTTTTCTTGCGCTCACCCTCTCGTTGCTCCCAGAGCTTGGGGTAACCATGAAGCGCATAGATACCACAGGTACATTTGATGTGAGGAGCCCAGTAATGCTTGGGGGCATTCGCCACTCGTCGGTCATCGTTCTGACTGTAGCGCTGAGGAGGAAGACACTCAGAATGCAAGGGCTTTCCCACAGGCCACTCAACAGTGCGGATCGAGGGGAAAGCAGACCAGAGAGCGTCGTCCTTGACCAACCACCCTCTGTATCCCACCAAAGGGGTAATGCCATCGGGTATCTCGTATGAGTCGTAAGACATCTCAGCCTCCGTCACACCTTGTGGCGGGACTGCGGAGGACTTACGCTAGGTCAGTAAGCGTTACCGTGTCCGAAGTTGTAGCCAAATGCCTCATCCAGAGGGCGCTCATAGAGCGGCTCCATGACCTTGCGGAATGCCGCTTTCTTCCTGGTCAAGTGTTCAGTCCATGAGATCGCCTGAACGTGGTGAGGCAGCAAGGGAGGAGACCCATGCATCCAAGATTCCGGGTTCGCATTTAGCCTTCGAGTCACTTCGGTAACAGCCGATGCCATGCCGACCTGCCCATATCCTCGATACACCGGGATGTTTTTCCTCTCGTTGTGTACTCCTCCGACAGAGGAGAGGAATGAACCCTTTTCGGACTGCTTGACCTTCACACCACCAGCATCAACCATGTGTGTGTCGATCGTGGCATAGGGGGAGGTATGCGGCTCCAAGATGTTGTGATGGAATGGCCAGGTCTTGGGTCCAAGCTCATCGGTGTGTCGGATTCGCAGCGCGGTGGAGATACCGGCAGCCCTCGTCGGTCTCGTAGCGCGACTGTGGAACTGAGGAAGCTCCGACATCTCGATGGGGTCAATGTCCCACTGCTTGGGATCAGGATGAGAGATGTCGTAACGCCCAGGAACCAAGAGAGCCGTGGACTCACCCTTCTTGTTCACGAAACGACTATGTGCGTCATTAGCATCGTCATCTGAGACGTTGAGGATGTGTCCCTCGTACTTGCCAACTCCTTGGCGCATCGAGGATACCTCTCTACCGTATCGTACGGCTTCCTCACGGTTCCCTAGCTCTGGATGGTCCTTGGTACCCAGCCAGTTGTTCTGAGGGCTTAGATCGGCTATGAGGTGCGCTGCTTCGTGGCGTGAGTAGCCCTGCCGACGCAGGCGTCCAACGGCGCTCCCGGCTTCATGTTCATACCAGTTAGCCCCAAAACGAGTGTTGAAATCGTTGGCGGTACGAACGAGATGCTCAACATTGTCAGCAACCTCCCGAACAGAAGTGCCGTAGTTGGAGAAGTGATCCTCTACCCGGTTAGCCAAACCCTTGTCATCGTGGAGTGCCGTACCCTGTGGGTGGGTCATAGAGATATCAGCCTCTTTGGTGGTCTCCTCTCGACCTGGATAGACCCAGTAGGACTCAACGTGACTCCAAGGTAGGTGCTCCAGATTGGTATCGAACGGATGCAGTCCGTCGTACTTCACGATGTAGTCGTCACCAGCGTACTGTGCAGTATCCATCAGAGATTCAACACCACCCTACATCCAACCATGATGCTCCACTGACGGAAGAAACCACGGTTGACTTCGACGGCTCCCCACCATGGCATCTTGGGCTTATGTATCGTCGTATCTCCAGGTGCCATGTCGATGATTTCAGTGATGATTCCCGCACGATCCCAGAAAGCGATGCTCAAGGGGATGAACGTGTTCTTCATCCAGAACCCCGTGTAGCTTGGCTTGTACTGGGGGATGAAGACCATCCCATCCATCATCGGCATCATCATACGGTTCATCAATCCCTGCTGGATTGAACCTGGGTCATCCGCCACCTCTACGTTGATTACCACAGGGCGTCCAGTGGCAGCGTAGAACGTCAGCTTGGACCTGCGGAGTCCCGTATGAGTACTGGAGGTCTTAGACGAAGGTTCGATCTGAGACCGAATAGACTCTCTCATTCCGGGCGGCAATCCCTTCATGGCACGGGGCTCTCCGTCCTCCAACCAGAACACATCCTTCTCATTGTTCTCGATGGGCTCAAGGTGCTCCTCACCGATGTAGAAACTGTGGTGAAAGTCGTGGTCTTCGGCCTTCTTGTAGGAGTGCGTTTCCTCAATCTCCCCATCCAGCAAGCTCACTACTCCAAAGGAGAAGGGCTTACCTTTGTGGGTCCACAAGTCTCTGTCCACATTGGACTTCTTCTTCATGGACTGACGAGTATTGTGGTCTTCCAGCATGTCTTGGAGGTCGGCAGATGCCGTCTTAGAATCTCCGCGCTCCTTCCAGGCAGGCGAGTCCTTGTGGTAGAGGAAGTCAATCATGTTGCCGATGTGCGATGACTGCTCGGCAGGATGTGGGCTAGTCCAGTGATCAGCCATCGACTCAGCGAAGCGCTCGAGATCGTCCTTCTCGGCATAACTGGAGGCGCTCTGTCCAGGGAACTTCTTCTTAGCAGAGTCCATCGCCCAAGTTGCCGGGGAATCTGGATGGTGCATCTTCACGTTGTGCTCATCACGGATGTCCTGATCCTGAAGCGACTGCTTGAGTTCATCCATACTGGCATCTGGGACTGACTCGGGTCCGCACTCTTTAGCCTGGATGGAGGCATGGAGGGCGTGACCGAACTCATGAGCGATGAGATGGTCGAGGCTCTTCTGAGGAGCACGTGCGGGGCTTCCAGGCTTGTCCACGTAGGACGGTGGCAGCCAGATGCGCTTGTCTCCAGGAACCACACAAGGCATCGGACCAGCATCGCTCACCCTGATCCCCTTGAACCAGTCTTTGGTCACAGGGTAGGAATCGGTTAGATGCTTCACGGTATCAAGCACGTGATGGTTCAATCCCTTGTTGAACCAACGGGTGTCATAGTCGAAGTCGTCTCCCTCACGCTTCTCACTTGGCTCTACGTCTTTGACATACTCGTCAGCACGTAGCTTCTTGTAAGGCTTGAAGCTCTTCTCAAGAGGATGGGCATAGTCCTTATCGTCGAAGTCGGGTATCTCCTGGTTGTCGTCCCAACCGAACTCACCGAAGAAGTCATGGTCCTCACCATGGAACTGCTGAAGGTCATCGCCATGAAGCCCATGTATGGCGTGCTGTAGCTCTTCGTCGTCCTTGTGAACATGCTTCTTCAGCATGTGCTTCTTGAGGATGTCATCATCGTCGATGTCGTGATGATCGTGAGGCTTGAGAGCACCCATCTTGGTGTGGGAAGCCCTCTGCTTCTTGAACTCCTCACCATGGGCTGCATAGAGCGTAGCAAGTGCATGACTACACATGCGCCCGACGTAAGTCACCTGGCGCTTGAAAGCCCAGTCTCCCCATTTGCAGGAACACTCCCACAGTGTGATGGCCATAGATTCGGGGTACTGACGATAGAGCACGACGTGGTAGGTGGCATGGTCACCCTGGACATCGGCTGCGATGACGTTGTCATCTTGGAGAATGATGTTCACCATGTTGGCGTTGCGAAGTCTGACTGCTTTGTTGCGGACGTCTTTCCAGGCAGCAGTCTTCTCACTCAAGGACTTCTTCCACTGTTGACCTAAGTCGGTCAGATCGTCGGAGTGGCGAAGTCTTGGGCGAAGCTGCTTGGCCTGCTGGAAGAGTTCTGTGGCGATCCCACGACGAGTCCAATCCGGGTGAACCTGGACCTGCTTCACACGGTCATGGCCCCAGCCGATCCCCGCGACCATCGTGCCGTCTGGGAGATGTGCAGATATGCCGCCCTGCATCCCCTTCCCAGAGTGACCGAGGTCTTCTTTCATGCGCATCTCGTTATCAGCGTTGATATCTGGGGTGAAGGGACCTTTGTGGACACGGTACTCCAAATCAGGAAGGTCACCGTCATGACCAGCAGTGACAGGACCAGCTACCTGATCCCCGAAGTTCTTGACTAAGGCTGCGCCGTCCTCGGTCAGAGTGGAGTCGTGATGGAGTTTCGGTTCGATGTCTCTGGCGCGACGCAGTAGCTCGCTGCCCAATCCGTGGCGTTGGTAAGAGTGGTACACGTCGATGCCAGAGATAGTGGGTGGGCTATCAGCCGTCTCGTTGTCCCAGTCGATCCTTCCAAAGGGATGGTCAGCCCCAGGTGCCCAGGCGAGCAGGGAATGGGCGTGCGGCCCTTCGATATGCTCAAAGTTCAGGTTCTGGAGGAACCCCTCATCGCGAGGCATGGCGACACGCTTGACTCTGTCAGGCTCAATGGGGTTCTTGGTCATCCACCTCTGCCCATTCACAGGAAGTTCAGGGTCCCAGTGAGGATTCAGCACTGTGTCTTCGGGGTCTCCTTCGAGATCACCTCTACCAAGAGTATCAACCTTCCAAACATCCTGGTCGGGACCATCTTCATGACTCATAGCGCCCGCATAACCCTTGGCCATCTCTTCGTCAGAGTAGAGATAGTTCCCCTTGAAGTCTTCATTGCTCCAATCATCGTAATCTGGGTCTTCTTCGTCCTCCATGTGTTTCCATGGAGAGTCACCCCTAAGGTGGTCGATTCCATGTTGCTCGATTGAATCACGGGCATCGGCGGGGGCAACGTGATAGTAAGGGCGACGTGGAGCGATGGCGACGTTCTTCCAACCCACCTTCTTGACCCTCTCCGGTGGGATAGTTCCCTCGTGATACCAAGCTCCGTCGATATTGAAGTCAGGAGTCACGTCGAGACCTTTAGTATCTATCTCGTAGAGGTCTCCAGCGCCACGAAGAGTTCCGGGGAGGCTGTCTGGGTGATACATATAGACGGCTTTGGGGCTTCCAGGGAAGGACTCTCGGTCGGTCCCAGCCATCAACCCATTAGGGTCTGCTGCCTCAATCCCATGCTGCTTGATGTGTTCTTCCAGACCGGGGTGGTGGAAGTGGTACATCACATCGGTCTCTGGCTCAAAGTCTTCTTGAGACGCAGTCTTACCAAGCCTCTTCTTGAGCCAAGCCTGTCCCTCTTCGGGAGAGTTGATCTCCCCGTTTAGCTGAGCCTCGTAGGCAGCCTTGACGTGCTCACCGATGTGTGGACCAGGTTCTACTCCGGGGAAGTACGGAAGTACGTCACGACCATTTACGAAGCGCTCCATCGGCTTGTCGGTGACGTGAGACCTATCGGCTGCATCCAGCATCTTCTGGGCTCCACTCGGCAAACCACTCGGAAGCGGCGGTCGTCCAGAATGGTCCGACTCCATTACGTAGCTCAGTTCCTTGATGGAAGCAGGCTGCAAGCGTTCCGCAAGCCTACGTACCGTGCGAGAGGAGATGCCGTTCTCGTAGTTGAGGTGCTGCATGTGGTTCTCGACGAGTGGCACCACCTTGTCGGTGATGTCCTTCTTGATGCCGATGCCATTCAGGAAGTTGCGTGCCACTGGACCACCAGCAGTGTCGTGCCCGTGAGAGATGATCTCACCAGCATCATTGGTGGTGGTGTTCGAAGGTTTTCCCATGTCATGAGCCATCGCTCCGAAGACTGCCACCGCCCTGTCATCGCCCTTGAGTCCTTCGCGGTCAGCGATCTTGGCAGCGGCATTCATGGCGTGCTTGGTGTGAACCTCGAGATCGCCCTCGGGGTGCCACTTGGGCTCCTGCTTGGTGCCGTACATGTCATGAAGCTCGGGGAAGTTCTTGTGCCATCCTGTGTCCTTCAGGTAGTCGATAGCACGACCGGGCTCCTTGCCCTTGGTAGCCAGCTTCATAAACTCCTCGGATACGCGCTCCTTGGGGATGGTGGAGTACTCGTGGCTGATGGACTCGGACAGCTTGGCTGTATCTGGATGGACCTTCATCCCGTAGCGGGCAGCGAACTGCATCCCACGTAGGACACGTAGAGGGTCTTCACTGAAAGCCTCAGAGGTGTGGCGGATTACTCGGTCGTTGAGGTCCTTTTCGCCGCCGAAGTAATCGTGAAGCTCGCCGTGCAGGGGATCGTAAGCCATGGCGTTGAAGGTAAAGTCTCGACGAGCAGCGGCTTCAGGAGGAGTGATAGTGGGGTCGAACTCGGTAGCGAAATCTCGATGCCCAACCCCTGTCTTGTTCTCACGACGCGGGAGACTGAAGTCATACTCGTTCTTCTCCTTGTCCTTGAACTTGATTACGCCGAAAGCCTTGCCGACCTGGTTCACCTTGCCGTGCTGGGAGAGGGTCGAAGCAAGGTCCTCGTAGTTGGTCCCGTAGACCTCAACGTCGATGTCCTTGGGCTCGGTGCCCATCATGGCGTCTCGCACGGCTCCGCCCACGATGAGGCTCTTGTGGCCCTTGTCAGCCAGCTTACCTAGGACTGTGTGGAGGGTAGGCGAGACAGGGATATCCAAGTTTCGCTTGGTGACCCCGGATTCTTGTCCTAGCTTGATGGTTGCTGTACCTCTCCACGTCATAGAAGCCTCATGCCCTCTCCGACACCAAGTGTTAGCAAATCGCGAATGGCGTCTACAGACAGTGGCTGGTTCTGGTCGAGCAATACGGTGGCATCGGCATTGGTTCTTTGAGGGATGTCTTCCATCGAACGAGCTACGTCAACACTGTAGATGACAAAGTCATCAGCCTCTTGCATCCCAACAGATAGCTGAAAGTGCTTGGCGTGCCGTGCCGTATACGGATGGGAGTCCATGACGTATCCCAACTGCCTCAGTCCGTGTGCTATATACCCGTCGAACACGCTCCAGTTGCATCTCGATCGGTCAAGGCTCTCGAAGAACTTGGGATTGTCTCTTACCATCTCGAACTTGGTACATCCCAACGCAAGCGTCATCCCCATAGGAGTCTCGTAGGGTAGAGCACACCAGGGCTTAGAGCAGGTCGTCATCGAATCCAAAGAACCCGGAGGAGCCACGATGTCATGCTCTACGACGATAAAGCTCTCCCCGTCTTCCCATATCGACTTGATGGCGTCGAAATAGGCATAGACATCCCGGGACGTATCAAGACATTCGGGCGTATACCCCTGATCCTGGATGGATTCAACCACTCCAGGTCTTAGATTCGTGTAGGGAACGACAACTCTCATAGGACCTCCGACTCTTACTGCGGCTCAGGGAGCCCCTTAGAGCCTAGTCCCAGTAACCGGGCTGCTGAGTTGGGTCCTGGGATTCTTCAGTTTGCTCCCCGATTATCAGGAGTTCGTGCTTCCCTGTCCACTTTTTGGACTCGATCGAGTACTTGGCACCGATCCTCAGGAACTTCCAACCCTCGTACCACTCTAGGACCCTGTCGTCGTCGTCGTAGGAAAGAACCCATGGATTAGTCCTATCTAGCAAGTAATCGCGGAGCTTCTCGTGGTCAGCGATCGACATCTGCTCGGGATACAACTGCGGACCCTTCTGCACGTAGGGAGGGTCGCAATACATCAGCCCAGTATCCTCTAGTTCCCAAGCGGGCAACTCATTCACCGTTACAGAATCCAGCGAGGCAAACAGTACGCTGATGTCCAGAAGCTTCTTCTCTAGGGCAGAGGCGTTCCAGCGACAGTCCACCAGGTAGGTCTTTCCGTCACCATCTCCCGCTTCCCTGATCTTCTGTGTAGGTCCACCGATAGCACCACCTGTCCTGATTCCAGAGAAGGTCGTGCGGTTGAAGTACAGCGCATGGAAAGCCTTGTCGAAGTCGCTCACACGATCAGCATGTTCTTGAGCACGGAGTGCGTTGAACTCTTCGATGGTGGGATGAGTCTGCCCCACCTTAGAAGCAAGCTCTTTGGTCTGCTCCACAGAGTTCATCACGCGCCAGAAGGCAGCCATGTAGGGGTCCAGGTCGTTTATCTCTAGGGTGCGGAACCCCAGGGTCTGGACGGCATACAGAGCAACGGAGCCACCGCCTACGAAAGCGTCCGTGAATCTGGTGGCATCTCCGGTCTGCTCCTGGATCGCTTGACCGATACCTTTGTCTAGGAGGCGTGTCTTACCGCCAGGGTATCGGAAGGGAGACTTGACCATCGTAAGATACTAGCACACGCTAGTTCCTGTATCCACGCTCATGAGGGGTTCTCATGTATGCCTCTTCGTGGATGCGCTCGTACTTGTGGCGGATTCCCTCTTCGGTACGCCCCCACGCAGCGGCAAGCGTACGGCAGAAGTCCTTGGCGCACTTGCGCTCCTTGGAGTTAGCCTGACCGGGGTCGATGTCCGCGAGGTCAAGAATCTGCTCCTCGGTGTAGGGTTCGCCAGAGCCATCGCCTTCGGTGACGTAGGTGTTGGTCTTGGGGTCAAGAACGAAGACAACATGGATGACAGTGCCTTCCGCCGTCTTGATTTCCCTGACGACCTTCATCTCCTCAGCGGGAAGCTTGCCCTGGTTCTCGCATCCCTTGAACCCGCAGGTCCCCTGGAGGAAATCATGCTTGCAGCGGCTCATGAACTGGCTCCTTGACTCGATTGCCCAAACTGTAGCAAACCAGAAAGAGAATGTCAAGGACCCGACAGGGGGTCAAACGACCCCCCGACTGGTTATGAGTCCAGCAGCACGTCGATCGAGAGGCGGATGGTAAGCAGTTGGGTCTTGTCGCTCTTGCTGAGCTTCTTCCCGTGCAGCTTGTACATCAGCTTGCTGATCGAACGGATGGTGTTCTCTGGGGTGTCAGTGGCAGGACGAGAAGCGATCTGGCGACCGAACTTAGAAGCGATGGAGTCCACGGTGACCTTCTCGCCCGCTTCCTTCATCTTCTTGTACTCGGTCGGTGCGTCCAAGCTCTTGCCCGTCTTGTTCACGGCATCAACGGCGCGAACGAGGTCACGAGCTACGGTGAAGTTAGGACGCTCAGACGTTGCTGGGTACGCACCGGCAATCATGCGGTACGTACGAATCGTCCTGACGGTGACCTTGTTCTCGTCAGCGATATCCTGGAGCTTCTGATCGAACTCGCGGTCGTCGTGCTCTTCCCCCTGGATGTTGAGTAGGAGGTCACCAATCAACCACTGACTCTTGTTCTTGGTCTCGAACGCCTTGGTAATCTCATTACGAGACCTTCGCTCTGTGGCTGACCAGTGGGTCGCCACCATCGTTCCGGTAGCCATTGCTACTCCCTTCGTGCGGGTGTTTCCCGTCAACTATCAGGAATGTTAGCTACTAGAACGCCTTGAGTCAAGGGAAGATCAAAGCCATACCCTCAGGGACCCAGGAGGAGTGAAGAACTTGACTTCAGGTTTTGGACGTGATATACCCTTCCCAGTGGGCCGTGTACAGCACTGAGTGCGATTGACGAAGGTGGCCCACCATCCTAAACGGAGGGAGGTGAAGAAAATGAAGACACAGACCAAGGCACTCTCCTACGAGGCAGTCGTAGCGAAGGTCGAGGACTTAGTGGAGGACACCTCCTACAGCCCCGCCCAGATCGCTGACATCATCCTCGTGGAGGACCTCTCTCTAGATGCCCAAGTCACCCTCCAGAAGATGGGGCTACAACGCCTTGCCGAAGGAAGGGTTGCCGAGAAGCGTCGTAGGGGGACTCTCCGCACCGAGGAGGAGCAGCAGCCGCTGATTCAGACGGTCATCGAAACAGATGAGACCGGAAAGACCGTCGAGACTCAGAAGAAGAGGTCGAACATCCCCAACATTGCCTGGAACCACCGCAAGGCCATGTTCCGTGGTCTCGCCAAGGAGTACACCAACCTGGCAGGACAGAGGGTGTCAATCCTCAAGTTCACGGCAGAAGACACGGCAGCCAAACTCGCCGTACTTCGTCCGCAGAAGGAGGGACTCGACATCACGGTTGCAGCCTTCGAAGCCACGGATGCAGCGCTACGCAAGTACAGCGCCAAGACCGTGGAGAACTTGTCAGATAAGGTCAAGGCTCGCCTCGACCCACTCTGGCTGGAGGTCAAAGAATAACTTCATAGCTGGCCGGACCAAGCGATGAGAGCGATACGAGCCTTGGCCAGCACCAAACTTGTGGGTCGAGTGTGTGAGTGAGAGCGTAAGGGTCAATGGCCCACAGAAAGTGAGAGTAGAGATGCGTCAGTACGCGAGTGAAGCGACGGCGAAGCTGGGAGAAATCGCAGCCACCCGTAAAGACCTGATGCGCACCAGGGGTGCCATCGGTAACCGCCTCTTCGGTGAGGAGTGGCAGGGTAACCCTGACACCTCTGCATTGCGTCCAAGCCAAGCGATCATCTGGGAGGGTCTCAACGAAGCCTTCGATGCCTCCGGTAAGGAACTCAAGAAGGTCCTTACCAAGGAGCATGAGCTTGCTCCGTGGCTCGCCCCACTCAAAGGCATGAACGGCGTCCAGGTAGCCATCCTGCTGTCCCGCATCCGTGATCCATGGAGATTCCCTGGACAGCCTTGCAGTGACGGACACATCTGGCTCCCGCAGCTTGAAGTCGGCTCCATCTGCCCCGCCGTCACCTACGACGAAGACCGCAAGGAAGGTTCCTGTACCGGGACTATCCGTCCCGCTCGCCCTGAGACCGGGGTCAGAAGCGTCTGGCACTACTGCGGACTCCACGTCATGGAGAACGGCAGCGCTGCCTATCACCGCAAGGGCACCAGGAGCGACTGGGACCCGGTGGCTCGTACTGCCCTCTTGATGCCCGACGTGGGTATCATTGCTCAGATCATCAAGCAGCGCACTCCGAAGTACCGTGACATCTACGACGCCAAGAAGGACAGCGTGAAAGCGACACGTCCGTTCTTCGACACAATGGCTCTCGCCAAAGCTTCGGGCTTGCCGAATGCCGTGTTCCCCGGTAAGGTGGACACCATCGCCAAGTACGTCGCAGGGAAGGCATTCCTAGGTGACCTGCTGATGGCATGGAAGGAACTGGTGCCCTTGGCATGAGACTTGGGCTGGCCGACATGAGCTATGTGAACGAAGACCAGTGGCCAGCCCAGAACTTGGTAGCCGCTAACGCCCCTGAGATCGTCGGGCCCCGTGGCTACCAGAACTTGGTAGACCCGGCTTCGGTCGGGGTGGCTGCTCACCGAACCTGGGGGTGAGATCGTTTGGGTGTCTGATGAGCAGCCTCCCGGGGCGAAAACGAGTCGTAGAAGAAGTTGTGCCGGTTCCGCCAGTACTGTTGAGAGCGATTCTTGCCGTGGAACACGAAGAAGAGGGGTCCTCGCGGCCCCTCTTCCTTTACCCCAGGTAGGGTTCCCAGTCAGGCTCAGGGGTTCCGAAGATGTAGTACTTCGAACCTGAGGGCTCGTGGGGCTCTCTCTTGAGCTTCATGTTGGCTTGCTCAGGAGTACGGTCACGCTTGCGCGAGTTGCACTTACGACAAGCAGCAACCAGGTTGGTCCAGGTGTGCTTTCCACCCCTAGCCTGAGGCACGACGTGGTCCAAGTTCTCAGCCTTGCGTCCACAATACTGACATTCACCGTGGTCACGAGCAAAGATAGCCTTCCTGGAAACCGTAGGCACCCCAGGATTGTAAGGAACGTGGACGTAGTACCTGATCCTTACGACAGAGGGCGCACGCCATTCTCCACCGATTGAGTGGAAGACTCTGCCGTTCGAATGAACCACATCAACCTTGTCCTTGAGCATCAGCTTCAGAGCACGCTCAACGGGTACCACAGTCAGTGGCTGGTTGGTGACATTCAGGACCAGTGTTCTATCGGTCATCGTTTTCTCCTAGTAACCAACAAGGCCAGGCACGCTGGGCCAAACAGGATGGCCCCACGCCATTTCCGCCCTGCTGGACCAGCGATGCCAGGTCCACGTTCGGCTATCATGACACACCTAGGAGGTGCGCGTCAAGTTTTCGTACTACTTTCGCGCCTTCAAGGTCACTTCAAGATCGGCAACGACATTCCAGTAGTGCGTCCTTTGGAACATCTGCTGCTCATCTGAGCGTGCCATCACATCATCCGGGATGCCGTTCCCGTTGACGTTCACTACTTCGAAGTTTGCTTTGGTCGGGTAGTGATCGAGACCCTGCATCTCACGCCACACCGGGTCCAAGTAGTACCAGGTAGCCTCGTGGATGAAACGCACGTGGGTCGGGTCCCAGAAAGCCCTCGACGATTGTACATAGGGATGGAGAATGCGAACGATGCCGCCCTTCTTCATGATCCGGTGTAGCTCATCGAAGAATACCCACCAACCATCACGGTCGCCCCAATCAGGACGGTAGTGAGGGATGTGCTCCACGAAGTGAGAACAAACCACTTCGCTCACCGATGAGGTGTCGATTGGCCACGGGAACTCCAATAGGTTGTGGACGATGTCAGCGTCAGAATCCGCTGAGATGTCGATACCCTTGAATCCCGGCGTCTTACGTTGCCCACATGCGAGGTCAAGCTTGCGCGGACGACGAAGGTTTGCCGTTGTCTTGCGTGCGGTTGTTTTCTTAGCGGTCATCGTCACCACACCATGTTGCTGTCGTATTCATAGTGCCCCACCTTTACTCTGTTGTCACTGGCGATTTTGTAGCCCAATCGGCGGATTTTCCCCATGAAGTAGAGGTCTTGTGTTCCCATCGCTGAGCCTCCTGGACCATGTTCCTGGATCGTCTTGAACCAAGGGCGCTCTAGCTTCTTGTCACGGAATAGCCCTATGTGAAAGAGCGTGAACCCCATCCCGGTACCGTTGCATTCCTGAAGCTTGTCTGGAATCGGAATCTGTGGCTGGAAGCCCATGGCTGCTGTCGGGTTCCTTGGATCACCGTAGATCATCGGCTGCCCCATCTCACCCTTCGTGTAGTACAGTCCTGCCACTTGAACGAAGTGATCCTTACAGGGGACCTTGCAATCACAGATGGATTCAAGAAGCTTCAATAGTCCATCGGGAGGAGGCATGTTGTCCTCTTCCATCGTCAGTATGTACTTGAACTGGTTGAGGATCGGATGCTCCATGATGGTCTCGATAGCCTTCTCGTAAGCATCACCGACCTCCATACCCGATACGAACATCCGGATGAATCGGTTGTTCATGGGGGTCATCAGACCCATCCAGTTCTCTACGACCCTGGCAGGAATCTTATCCCGCGTTGGCACGATGCAGATAGTGGATAGGTCTTTGTACTGCTTGCCCTTCTGAAGCCGCTGTCTCGTTCGCTCGATGTCAGCGTTGTTGAACCCCTCGGCTAGGTTCCCGCCGATTACGATCTGTGGTTCTCGTTCTCCAGCCATTTAGATGAGTCCGTCCTGTTGCCATTGTCGTCTGATTACGGCGCGTTCACGGTTGGTTTTTCCGCCCCAGATACCGTACACCTCACCAGCTTCAATGGCATAGCGAAGGCACTCTTCTTTGACTGGACAGGTCACGCAGACTATCTTAGCTTGTTGGGTCTTTGAGGTGCGTACACTCTCTGGTTCTTCTGGATCAGGGAACCAGAAATCAGTAGCCGGACTAGTCGTCTTCCCCCAACACTTCGCCCGGTCCTTCCATGTCTCCTCCGCCGTCAGTAAGTAGCTGTTGTTCAGCATCGAACCACCTCTCCGCCTGCTCCGCAAGTTCCTCAGCGGTTGCTTCCTTGATTTTGGCTCCCTTGGGAACACCCATCTTACGGCGCAACCTCATGAAATCAGGGCTACCCATAGACTTGATTCCGGCCACACGAGTAGAGGATTCTGCGATCTCCTCATCGGTCGGTGGCTCTGGTCTCGTCCATTCGTACCCAGAGGTTACTGGCAGTTCGTCCGACTGTGAAGTACTAGCATCCGATTCGACTGATGCTTCTTTATTCGGCGTGTCAACATC
>Ga0315273_10001536_pt1 | contig 26440 bp, 21 predicted proteins | sample YL17G02_0_MG_FD_205753 | JGI IMG/M metagenome (GOLD analysis project Ga0315273, IMG submission 205753) | Sediment microbial communities from Yellowstone Lake, YNP, Wyoming, USA - YL17G02_0 | ecosystem: Environmental > Aquatic > Freshwater > Lake > Sediment | place: USA: Wyoming | collected... | reverse complement strand
TTATAAACAGCCGCCATGCCCCCCTGGCCGATCTTTTGAAGGATCAGGAAGCGGTTTTGCAGCATGAAGTTGGCTGGCAGCCGGCCGGTCTGTCCGATTGAGGAACCAGTAGGGCCGACCGGCGTACCGGCAGGGCCGACCGGAGTACCGGCGGACGGAGCCACTGACCCGGCTGGCGTACCGCTGGTAGAGGCGCTCCCACCTCCCACCGGCGGTAGGAGCTTTCCGGTGGTGTTGCAAAATTTGGCTGTGGAGCGATGGGGCTGCCCGCAGTGCGGACAGATGATTTCTGAAGTCATGTTTATTCTTCCGGAAAAATCAATTTCTTATCCTGGGTCATTCTCAAGGCCGGGTCACATTGACTTGATCGATCCAGCCATTCCCGCTCCAGGAGAGGAAGCCGCTGCTTGAAACGAATTCGGCCTGGATGCTACAGAGCGGCTCGGGCCTGCCGTCCATTGAAAAGGACACCTGGTTCTCCGGCGTGATATTGACAAGAAAGAGGTGAGCGTTATTATCCGGCAGGTCGTAGTTGCGGCACATATTGGAAACATCGACCTGCAACAACATGACGCCATTTCCAACGCTGACCTGGACGGCACCCGAGCCAGAGTTGTCCTTTCGGGGTACGTCGCCCAGGTCTAAGTCAAAAAAAAACTGTTTCCGAGGGTCTTTGGCGTCCACATGTGCGGTGAACTGGATGGTCAGACCCTGGGTGATGGTGACCGGATGGGTCCAGGATAAGCCGCTATCGCCAGCCTGAAGGCTGTTCAAAACCAGTAAGCCATTGACGACCTTGACCTGCCCGGGACCCCAGGTAGCCCAGGGCATCGACAATGACCTATCGAAGTTCTCTTGCACGATGGTTGTGTTGATTGGTGCTGGTAGCGTAATGGCGGGAACGGTGGGGATTCCGATATCTTTTGTGGGAGTGTGTTTAGGTGGCTGGGCTGTTGGAAAAGGGGGTTTTTGGGTATTGGTCGCCGCAGGGGTCAGGGTGGGAGCGGATGGGGGTTCAGTGGTGGCTGGCAGAACCGGTATGACGGTGAAAGTGCTGGAAGGGGTGGGGGTAGGGGAGGCAGGCGTAGGAGAGGCGGTTTTGGAGAGCGTCGCGGTGTGGGTAGGGGTCTTTTGAGAGGGGGTGGATGTGGACGCGCCAAACAAGCCGAAAACGTCCTTCCCTAACAGATACCCGACGGCAAACACGGCGGCGCATCCCAGGATGATCAATATCAGGAAAATGGGACCAAAACGGCGGATTATTGAACGGGGTTTTCTGGCAACCGGCGGCTGGGAGCCGGCGGCGGAGGCCTGGACGCCGGTGGGTGGGGTGGTCGCCGCAGGCGGTGGTCCCCCCGGAGTGGAGGTCTGAGGGCTGGCGGCTGCTACGGCTGCCAGGGTAATGGTATTACCGCAGCTTGGGCAGAACTTGGCATCCGGGCGCACCGGTTTTCCACAAAACGGGCAGGCAACAGTAGCGCCATTCTCGACGGATGGCGCTGCCTGGGGTTGGACCGGCGGTGCAGAGGTGATGGTAGTGCCGCAGTTGCCGCAAAATCGGGCGCCTGGACGGACGGGTTTCCCACAATTTGGACAGGTAGATGTCATAAAAGCCTCTCCTAAAAACTAAGCTAGAAAAAGGAATGTGCGTTATTCATCCGAAAGCTTTACGGTCTTCCGGCTGGTGAGCTTAATCGTCTTCTTGGCCTCACTGGACATCTCGCCAGATTGTTCCAGCCGGTCGGCCTCTTTCTGCATTTGCTGAGCCAGATCGGACTCGCCTTGGGAGAGCAAAATAGTCACTGCCTGGCGAAGTTTCTGGGTTGCGCCGCTGACATTGCCCATCTCTGCTTCGTCGAGGGCCTGTGTCTGCAGCTTGAAGGCCTGCACTTTCTCGACGATATTCATCACATGGCCGTTGAACAGGCTGGCTTGCGCCGGGTCTTGGGTGAAGTTAACGATCAGGTCGACAGCTTCGCGCTGCTGGCCACGTCCGGGAGCGGTGTAACTCGCGTCAGTCTGGGCGATGCGCACCATGCCAGGTGGGCGGGGCGGCAGCATGACCTCGGCCAGGAAGGCTGCCCCGCCGCGCTCCAGCTGGCCGGCCGGGATGACGATGGCCCGCCCCTGGATGACTCCACTACCGATATCCTTGATAGCCGGGACAACTTGCCAGACGCGCCGCGCTTCCAGTCCCTGGACCATGCGGGTGGTGATGGTCACGTCCTGCACAACTACCTGCATCGATTGATAAACCTGCTGGAAGATCTTGTTAGCCTCGCTAGGAGTAGGGATATAATCCGCGAAACCGGTCTGCGAGCCAGGCGGGGCATTCACGCTCCTGTCGGCCAGGTCAATCACAAAGTTGTGGTTCCATTTTTCACCGAAGCCCAGGCCAATAATTGGGATTGCCATCTGTCCGGCCCGGTCGGCTTCGTGGCGGGATTCGTCCTCTTTATCGGTAGCTTCGCCGTCGGTGAGCAGGATGACGCGGCTGACCCGCTCGGGGCCTTGCCGCTGGCTGACCAGGTTCAAGCCTTCTCGCAAACCAGGCGCCATGTTGGTGCCGCCGCCGTCATTGATGCGGTCCACTTGCCGTTTCAGGTCAGCTTTATTGGTGGCTGTTTGGGCGCGCACCAGCACTTCCGTCCTGGTTTCAAAGGTGACGATGGAGATGATATCGGCGGGGTCGAGCTGGTCGATGATATTCTTGACCGCTTCCTTCATGGTTTTTAGCTTTGCGCCGGCCATCGAGCCGCTGCGGTCTAAAACCAACGCGAAGTTGAGTGGTAGGCGGACGTTGTTGACGGCCGTTCCAGGGGTCAGCTCGGTGAGAATATACACCAGCTGTGGCTGGTCGAGTACTGGCACTCCGCTCCGGTTGCATTGACTGGTCAGTTGCAGTACATCAGACATGGGATTACTCCTAAATTTTAGATTCTTATTCCAACCAAATGACGACCACGCCGATATTATCCACACCGCCGGCCTGGTTGGCGGCCTCGATCAAACGGTCGCAGGCTGCCGCCGGGTTAGTAGCCTGGGTCAGGATGCGTTCGATTTCATGATCTAACACCATCTCCCACAGACCATCAGAGCAGAGCAACAGCCGGTCACCGCTGCTCAGGCTGCGCTCGAAAATATCCACTTCCAGGGCGGAGGTTACTCCGTAGCTCTCCTTATCACCCAGGGTGCGGAAAATCTGGTTTCGCTGGGGATGGCTGCGGACATCTTCGGGTTTTAATATATTGGCAGATACCAGGCTGGCGACCAGGGAATGGTCGATCGAGATCTGTTCAAGCTGGCCCTGGTGAAGCAGATAGGTGCGGCTGTCGCCCACGTTGGCAACCGCGCAGATGTCACCGACCACCAGGGCGGCGGTTAAAGTGGTGCCGCGGTCACTGCGCAGCGTTTTCCTGGAGTTGTATAGCACTTCGTTGGCGCGCAATACGGCCTGGCGCAACACTTCGCCAGGGGTTGTGACCTGGTCGAGCTTAATCGTGGAGCGTTTTAGCTTGGGGACATTCTGCAAGTCCTGAGATTTCTGCTGGATCTCATCCAGCATCACCTGCACTACCGCACGGCTGGCAAGCTCTCCCGCCTGGTGACCACCCATGCCGTCCGCCACCAGGTACAAGCCGACTTCGGGGTCGTCTGGAGATTGCTGCATACCCAGCGACCACTTACCCACGAAGTCTTCGTTATGGTCGCGCACCTGGCCCTGGTCAGTACGGTGGCTGGGGATCTGTCGTAAGCTGCGATAGGACTCCTTCGTAACCAGAGACTGGCGGATGGCATCCATGAAGCCGGTCAGGTTGGGGAATTCATCTTGACGCAGGCGCGATAACACTTTGCGAAAGAGCGGGGGAACTTCAGCCAGGTTGCCCGGAGCCTGGAGCACAGGCTGACGGCTGCCGCTTACCAGCATATAGAGCATCTGACCGAGGAATAAGACTTCCTTTTTCTCGCCCGGTTGCGATTCGGCAGGCGAGGTGAACCCACCAGGCTGGGCGGCTGAAGGGGGTCGCGGATTGAAGATGCCCAGATCGGCAAAGCAGGGCTGGTCGTTGCTTAGCAACACGACGGGTTCCAGATAATCAACCGGGACAGGCGCCTCGGGGACTAAATTATGTTCGGAAAGGCTGGCAAGAGCTTGGCCGATATTTAAACACCAGGCGACGACCCGGTTGGGGTTGGGAATAGGCAGGTTGACCTGAGCCAGACTCAGCCAGGGCTCGCTGGGGTAATCCACCACAATATATTGGCGGTTCTGAAGATTGAGCACCGCGCTGTGTTTGAGGATACCAGGGACCTGCCGGCGGCTCAGCTCGATCAGCGCCTGGCGGGTGGGATCGCTGCTAAATGCCGGCGTAGGGGCGGTTTCGTGCATCAAAAAGACTTGCAGCTCAGACTGGCAGGTGTTGCAGCGGTCTGCCACTGTCGAGGGGTTGATATGGCCTTGCGGACAGCGCGCCAGGCATACTTTATAGTAATTGGAACGCAACAGCGGCCAGACTCTTTGGATCACATAGCCAGCCACCCGCTCACCAACGACTTTGGGGGGAATGGCCTGGTATAGAACACTGGCCGACGCCGAGCGAGCTGGGATGGTACGCATCCCGCCTGGCGGGGGTGTCGCCTGGGGCGCAGGAGATTGAGCTGGCTGAGCCGCGGGCTGAGGGGGCGGTGGCTGGTCCCCTTTCCCTTGCGGTGCAGGGCTGGACGGTTTAGCAGGCGCGGCGTTCTCGCCGCCGAACATGGCGTCGAGCTCATCGTCCACCTGTTTGAGAATACTCGCCATTTTACCCACCAGGCCTTTATTGGGCTGGGAAGGAGCGGCTTCTCGATCTGTGGTTGGGAGCGAGTTGCCGCATTTTTGGCAGAATTTTGCTCCCTTGCGGTTCATCGTTCCACAAGACCGGCATTTGATTTCTTCCATCAGGATGCTCCCAAAAAGAAAATCATTGCCTTTCCAGAAATATAAAGCGCGCCTGTCCGAAGCGTACAGTGGAATGGTTACGGATGGCGTTTAATTTACCGGCGTCAAGTTTGCGCTCAGGCAGCTCGGGCTCGCCTTTAAAATTGATAAACGTCCCACTGGTGCTACCAATGTCTTCTATGGTATAAACATCGTTCTCGCGCCGCAAGACTGCATGATGGCGAGAGACCGACGTTCGGGTACGAACGTGGTCATCCTCGATAACTAAATCGTTCTCTATCCCACGGCCAATTGAGACAAAATATTTGCCCAGGCTGGCCAGGTTAAGCACCGGCAGCGAAGCGCCGTGGCCCAGGGCGATCAGGCCGGTGAAAGGCGCGGCGTTCCAGCCTGGCTCGATCTTTTTGGTGGGCTCGGCGCTGGGTTTGACTGCCGTGGGTGGGATAAATTCCCATTTCTTAAGCTGCAGGAGCAGCGGAAAGCGCTCGATCTCTTCTCGACTGAGCTCCATTTTAGGGGAGCTGCGCATCATCAACATCAGTAAGAATTTACTCAAGCCTACGATCTCGGTCGGTGGGGCGAACTCGACTTTGCTGTGCGAATGGAGATCAGGAGTGATGACGATGAAAGAACGGGCGCTTTTTTTATAATTGGGTAACCACGGCCGCTGTACACCGTTGCTGATAGCGTTTTCGTTTTCTTTGCACCATTCCGAGAAGCGCCAGTACGCTTGCTTCACCTGTTTGAGCGGGTTGGTGCGCAGGTCAATCTGTGTGCCGTCCTCACACAGGATTTTCCAATCACCCTCAGTGCTCCCCACCAGGCAGTCGCGGGCGTATTTTAACTCCACCACGAAGATCTTGCTGGATTTTATGATCACCCAATCGATTTCATTGCTCGCCCCGGCATGGAATTGCACCATCACCAGGAAAAATTCGTCTTGGGGTTTCAGAAAGCGGTACAGTTCCATTAATGCGTCTTGCTCCGCTTCTGTTTCAGGCCAACGGCCGTACCATATGTCAACCGACATAATAAGACCTCCAATAAAAACTTATTCTAAATCGTGGGTCAGTCTCCTGGTTTCATAGCGGATTTTCTTGGTGGCGTTTGGATCGACCTGCCCACCTTTTTCCAAGTTTTGGGCCTGTTTGAGCATGGAATCTGCCAGGCTCGTTTCGCCCATATCCAGCAAGCGGGTGGCAGCCTGGCGCAGGCGAAGGGTAGCAACGCCACGGTCGCCATGCTCAACATCTTCAAGGGCCTGCATACCAAGTTTAAACGCCCCCACTTTTTCGACGATGTTCATTACCCGCCCGTTATAGGGAATGGATGGATCTTGGGCAAGCAGCAAAACGATATCCTGGCGCTGGTAAGGGCGCGCCTGGCCGCCATCTGGATCGTCCCAGGTCAACAAGGCTTGCGCCAGGCGATAGGAGCCGGCCCGCCAGGGAGGGATGACAAACTCAAGCAGCAAAGCTACAGGGGCGGCCGGGTCATAGTTGCCAAAGAGCAGGGCATAGCTGCCATTCATATTAGGCCCTGGGTCGAACGCACCCAATTCTGGCAGCACGCGGTGGACACGGCGCAACTCGACCCCGGAGGGTAATTGCAGCTTGATCTCAACATTCTTATAACTGATGCGTAAGGCTACCCCCAATTCTTTACGGAAAGCGGCTGGGATCTGGTCGGGCGCCTCGATATAGTAAGCGTTGCCACCGGTAAGGTCGGCCAGGGGGATAAGCAGCTCTTCGTTAAATTCGTTGCCGATACCCATGGTGGTCAATGCAAAACCGGCTTCCCGCGCCCGCCTCGCCCAGGCGTAACACTCATTGACATCGCGGGTGTGCCCATCGGTGAGCAGGATCAGGCGGCTGGCGTATGCCTGGCTTTGGTTGCGCTGCACTTCCGAGAAACCCAGCGCCAGGCCTTCGGCCATGTGCGTTTCGTCCCCCAGGTTGAGGTGTTCCAGGTCGCGGGCGGCTTGCTGTAGTCTGGCGCGCTCAGTACCTGCTGAGGCCGGGATCAGCGTTAATGCTCGTCCGGCGAAAGCCGCCAATGAGAACCGGTCTGCCGGGCGCAAGTATTCGCTGGCGATGACCAGCGCCTCAGCCACATAATCGATGCGGCGTGGAAACTTACTGACCATCTCATTCGGTATTGAGGTGATCTGGAAGGCCGGTACGCCGTCCGTCATCACTTCTTTGGCCTGTCCGTGACGCGCCAGCTCGGAGAACTGTTCATCGGTCACCAGCCGGATGCGCATCGAGTCGCTGCTGTCGATCACCAGGCCCAGGTTGACTGGCAAGGCATGCGCCCCCTCCCCACCGCCTACTTCGAGCAACAGGTAAACCAGGCGCGGCTGTCCGGTCACCGGAATGACAGACGTGGCAAGGGTGCTGGTAAGGAAAAGGGGAGGGGGCATTTAGGATGGGGAGTGAGCTTATAGGGGCAGTCATTGCGAGGTGAACTTTACCGAAGCAATCTCCTTAGGACAAGGTTGGGATTGCTTCGCAAAGGCCGCTCGCAATGACGATCGTTTTGGGTTGATTATTGTCCCATTGGTTTTTGGAAGAAAGCTTCATAAAATGGGTTGATTTCCATCCACTGGACGTCCACCAGGAAAGCGCCCCCATACAGGATTTCGTAATCACCACCACTGGTTTTGATCCTGCGCACTTCTACCTCATTTGAGCTGGAGCCGGTAGCGGCAGTGTAAATGATTTTTGAACTGTCGGAGGTGAAAGCGGCGTTGCGAATGTCTGTCGCTTCGCTGTCCAGCTCAATAATCTTAGCGCCGTCTTTGGCGCTAATGGAGAAGAGGTACCGGCCATCGCTGGCGCTCTCTCGCCCTGTAAAAGCCAGGGTTTTATTGTCCGGCGAGAGGCTCATCAGGTTGATCTCCGCCCAGGCTTCGATCAGGTTAAACCCGGAGTTTTTATCTACGGGTGTGACATACAGGGTTGTTTTTCCATCGACATCGCGTAACAAGAGATAGACTTGCTTTTGACCGGGGACATATTGCAGTGCTTGCAGTTCCATATCTTCTTTCCGGTAAAGCTCTACGCCGTTTTTACCTTTGATATCGGTGCTTGAAACTACCAGGTCCTTACCATCTTTCTGGGTGTAAAGGATGAACTGTGGCGAATACTGCACATCGTAGAGCAGGCTATCGTTATTGGCGATTTCCACATCATCGCCGCCCGACATTGGGTGTACATATAATGTCCTTGCACCGTCTTTGTCGCCAGTGATGTAAACCAGTTGGTCGCCTTTGGGACTGAACTGGGCGCCGATATATTTTGCAGTGGCAACCAGGGTGTTATCCTTGGAATTCATGACGTACAACTCCATATCATCATCCAGATTACCGACGATATAGAAAAAATTGGTCCCTGCCGGCGCAAAACTCATCCCGACATGGCGGGGGAAGTCATCGCTGTCTTTAAGGGTATCGCCGTTCTTCTTTTCGATCAGGGTTACCCGGCTCTTATCCGATTTCTGCTGGGCGTACGCAATCTTTGAGCCTTCGGCCGAAACAGCCGCGTCCTGCATGCCTGGCTCATCATTGAAGATATCGTATGTCTTGTCTTTGCCGACATCCATGGCAGACAGGCTGCGCGAATCTGTGGTGCCGTCAGCAATGAGCACCGTAGAGCCGTCTGTGGAAAAGAGGCAAGCAGTGCCCTTGCCCAACCGCTCGGCTTCTTTACCCGGCTTGGCGAAATAACACCGGGTGCCATCCGAGAGCGATTCTGCGAGGTTTAGGGTCTTATCCTTGGCTACGAACCCGGACATGGTGGCATTGCTGGCGTCTATTAAATCATCGGGGGTCTTGGCGCTGACTTTTATTTGTTTTATATAAGTTTTGTCGCCATCTTTATACCAGACGAGCACATTGTTGGAGCCGGGAACAAAACTGCCATAATTGAAGATGGGTTTGCTGAGCTTGAAGACCGGGTTATTGCTGGTGCGTGCGAAGAAGTATGCCGAAACCTCCTCGATTTGATCGACGAAAGGATCTTTATCCTTTTCCTTCTCGCCGGTTTTCAACAGGTACAAATCCACCTGGTTGCTATTGTTGGGGAATCCCACCAGCATTTGTGTGCTTTTAAATGGCTTCCAAATCCCGAACACCGCGTATGCCGCGGCAGCCAGACACACCACCAAACCTACGGCGATAACGCCAACCAGCAGCGGACGGCCTTTCTTCTCTGTCTGAACCGGGTATGCAGCCACAGGGGGAGTGTATGGAGCAGGCGTCACGGGCGGCGTATAAGGTGGAGCCGGCGGGGGCGGTGTATACGGGGGAGGCGCTGCAGGTGACGTTGGCGGTGCGGCTGGCCTTACCGGGGGTTGGGCAGCCTGGGGCAGAATATAGGTGGCGGCTGTTTCAGGTCTCTTTGCTCCACAATGCCTGCAAAATTTATAGGTATCAATGTTGTCTCCATTGCAATATGGGCAGATCATATCATTCTCCTATTTTTATTAGGCCCTAATTAGACCCTTAGGGTCTTAACCGTTATCTTGTCATTTGGCAAGCTTCAATTAATCCAGGGATCCCTTGTCTGGCTTCGACTTCCAAGGCCCACTTCAAACCCTGACCGTACACATCCAGGCGGGCTTGCATGTGGGATTGTTGGCGAGCCATTCCATAGTGGCCCATCACTTTATAGGCGACCCATTCGGCGAAGCCTTCGTGCACAATGGTATCGCGCAACAGCGGTGTGTTCTCCCCTTGCCAGGCATGAGCGTATTCATGGGCTGTGATTTGGAGTAAGAGCGTGCGCGGCAAGCCTGACTGGACGTAGATACCGCGGCGGATGCCGCGCCTGGCGTAAACACCCAGGGTCTTTTCCGGATCTAATGCCTCTTGCCCATTAGATTGCCGGCGGATAATTTCTGCCAGCTGGTTGCGATCCACCAGCCCTAGTCCGGTTGGGATGTTCAGGGTGAATCCAAGCACTTGGGCTACGACAGATTTCATCTCTTCGTACAAAGCGGCTGCATCGGAAGGGGAATAAACGGCGGTGGCGTGACAATGGGCGCACGAAAGGCGCCCATCCGAAAGCTGCCAGCGCTCATCGGTCAGGGGCGCGCCGCACACGTCACAGGCTGGGCGGTTGTGGATGCAACTTTCGCAATACGGCCCAACTCCATCGACTTCGAAAAATACACCGTTGATGACCTGTCCGCACGCCAAGCAGAAATGCAGGCTTTCGGCGCATGTCACGCACACGCCATTCGGTGCGGCAGTCGCCATCGGCATATCACAAATTTGACAGCGAGGTTTATCCCGGTAGCAATCGGGACAAACCCGTAAGGTGCGGTCGCGCGGCCACTTGGGGTGTTGGAACAGCCTACCACCCCGCACAACCGGTTTCCCGCATAGATGGCAATAGGCTTTAACCGGTTTTCGCTTCGGAAAACTCATAATAATCCAAGCATTTTCAGCAGGCTGTCTCCGTAGTTGTAGCCTAAATAGCCCAAGATAGTGCAGCTACACAATACTACGATCACAATCACGGCCATCGTCATGGCGGTGTTGGATTTCTTTGGGCTGGCGGCTGGTGGTGGTGCGGGAACATAAGGAGTGCCGAATTCCGCTGGCCGGACAGCCGGCGCGGCGACAAAGGCGGGAGAGGGGGGCGTCACCAGAGTGGTTCTATCGACGGGAGCCTGTCCGACTGGCGTTGGTTTGGAGCTGCTCTGCAGGGCAGCCTTAAATTCGGCGGTGGTCTGGAAGCGCATATCCGGGTTAAATTGCATGGCGCGCTCAACTGCGGCGCGTATATGCGGGCTCAACTGGCTGGACAGCACCGGCAAAGACTCCGCCTGGCGCAACAAATCCACACTCTGCGGCGGCGGTTGGCCGTTCAACAAAGCGTACATTGTCGCGCCCAGGGCGTAGACATCGGAGCGGCCGTCGGTTTTGCCTGCGCCATACTGTTCTGGCGGTGAGTAACCGGGAGTTACCGCTCGAGCGCCGGCGATGGTTTTCAGGTTCGCGTCGTAAGTCTTGGCGATGCCAAAATCCACCAGGATCGCCTGTCCCTGGGGGGTGATCTTGATATTGGCAGGCTTAATATCACGGTGGATGACGGGTGGTTTTTGGGAGTGCATATACCCTAAGGCATCGCAGATCTGCCCCATCCATACCAGCACCTGGTCTTCGGGCAAACCGCCTGGAGTGCGGTCGAGCATCGACTGCTGGTCATCGCCTTCGACGTAGTCCATCACCAGGTACTGGCCCTGGCCCGCCACAACGAAATGGTCGGTAACGCGCGGCAAGTTTGGATGGCGCAGGTTGTAAAGGAGAGAGGCCTCGCGGGCGAATTGCTCCTGGGCGTTGGTGGATGTATCCAAGTTTTCCTTCAGCGCGCAAGCCCCCTTTAGATTATTATCCCAAGCCCGGTACACGGCGCCAAACCCGCCCTGACCCAACAACTTGACAATCCTGTAACGGTTGTTTAATACCTGTCCTGTATTGAGTGGCATAAATACCTTCCTTTTTTAAGGTCTTTTTTTGATCTGAGAGGCACCCTGAGCCTGTCGAAGGGAGCCTGGGCAGTGCAGAACAGCGCTTCGACAGGCTCAGCGCGCTTGATCATTTTGCACAGCCAATTAAGCACGAGCGGTTTTTCTCCGCTCGGCAGGGCTACTCGATCTTCTTACGCGCTTGTACGATGATCGTTGCTCCGATATACACCGCCGCCAGGATGAGCATCGCCGCCCAGGCCGTGTAGAGGTGCTCCTCGGTATGGTCAAAATTCTTCAAGCTTTCTTCTTCAGCCGCAGCCGAGGCGCATTTAACCTGGTCATCGATGGTGGGGTTGGGGACTAGCTCTTTAGGGGGCAAATCGACGACTTTACAACTGATGCCAGCTTTATCCAGGGCGGGCAGGTCCACGCTGGAGGCCAGGGCGTCCATCGTCCAATAACCGGGGGTGAGCTTTGAGATGGGGTTTGCCGGTAATGGGAAGAGCGTGCCCGAAAGGATGATCTGTATAAAGAGCTGTGCCAGGATGATGTATAGCACGAGATCTGTGCTGGGCACCGCCGCCGAGATCAACAGGCCGAATGCAATGCTACAGAATACCCCCAGGTATAAGGAAACCATTATTTCCATCCAGCCTGTCGGGAATAAAATCGGGCTAATATTCATTTTGACCTTAAGGCCGAGGATGATCACCACCGCAGCTACCTGGATGGCGCCAAATATGGCCAGTACGATCACCTTGGATATCACATAACCCACCACGCTCAGGTTTACCGCACGCTCTCGCTTGTAGATAGCCCGCTCTTTGACAATCTCGTAGGCCGCGCCGAACGTGCCACCCTGGGTCAAAGCCAGGCCGATCATCACCAGCAGGATCTTGGCGTCTGCGTAGGGGGCATACTTTTCGGTTGTGCCAACATCCTCGCCTTGCAGCCGGTCTTGAATATCGGCCTTGATGCTCTCCGCTGAACCTGGACGGCCTACCAGCACACTCTCTTTGCTGACTGCCATAAACATCAGGCCGATGAAGGGCATCATAAAAAGCAGCACAACCAGCATGCGCATATCGTGGCGAATCAGGTCGAGCATGCGACGCGCCAGGATCACGGTCTGGCGGATCATCGAGTCGCGTGCCCGCTTGGGCCTGGCAAGTGGCTTGGAGCCAGATTGCCCACTGGCGCCCAGGCTGCGCTGGCGGTCGACCACGAATTTTTGATAGAGTGGTGAGGCCTTGAAATGGTCGGCCCACAGAGTCCCCGCTTTGACTTCCGTCGAAGGCGATCCGGCCTGCTGTGCCTGGGCCACGCGTTGCTGGTAGTAGGGTAGCAGCTCCGGTGGGGGATTCTGGCCCTTGGCCTGGTCGTATCTCTCAGAGAGGCGCAAGTAAATATCGGCAAAGTCCTGGACACTGAAGAAGGTGATAGCGTCTTTTGGAGGACCGTAATAAGCCAGGCGGCCCCAGGACATGAAAGCCACATAATCGCACTGGGAGATGTTGGCAGTAGCATGTGTCACCAGTACTACAGTGCGGCCTTCGTCAGCCAGGTGGTTGAGGTCGTACATCATCTTCTTTTCCAGGCCGGGGTCGAGGCCGGAGGTGGGCTCATCCAGGAAGAACAGAGATGGATGGGCCAGCAACTCCACGGCAATGCTGACGCGTTTGCGCTGCCCGCCGCTCAGTACCCGCACCGCCTTATCGGCATGCTCCACCATATCGACTGCTTTCAGGGCATCCTGGATGCGGGCCTGGATTTCAGCCGCGTTGGCGTCGGGGAGGCGCAGCTTGGCGGCGTAATACAGCGCCAGCCGCACTGGCAGCTCGCGGTGGATGATGTCATCCTGAGGCACATAACCCATCTGGGTGCGGTACAGGTCTAGCTTGGGATACAGCGCTTCACCGTCCAGCAACATATGGCCCTGGTTGGCAGGCTCGTAGCCATTCATGGCTTTCATCAGGGTGCTTTTGCCAGCTCCACTGCCGCCCACCAGCGCCACGAACTCGCCCGATTGGACGGTGACGGAGACATCGTCCAGGATCTTCTTGCCTTTGGCAACCACGCGGCCCAACTGCATAGCATCCAGGCGGTGCCCCAGGCGCATGGATTGGGCCAGGCTTTGGGCCTGGGCGTCGTAGACCAGCTTGAAGGGGCCGATCTGGATCACGTCGCCGCTCGATAACGGTACCTGGCTGATACGTTGGCTGTTGACGAAAGTGCCGTTGGTGCTGCCCAGGTCTTTGATCGCCAGGCCGCCGTTCTGTTTCAAGATCATGGCGTGACGGAACGAGACGGTGGGGTGATTGAGGGGCAGGTAGCTATTCGGGTCGCGCCCAATCACGATGCTGGTCAGGTTGGACAGGTCCAGCTTGCCCAACGCCAGTGTGCGCAGCGATTCGCTGGCTTCGCCTTCGAAGGTTATGCTAACCGAGTTGCCGGTGGGATCGCCGATGCGCAGAATATCGCCGGGGTGGACAGCCTGCGGAGCGCCGGGCTGGATACGCTGCCCGTTAATCATGGTGCCGTTGGTGCTATTCTGGTCAGTCAGCATCAGGCTGTCGGGTTGCACGTCCAACGTCAGGTGGTGGCCAGAAACCACCATGTTGTTGATGACGATGTCGTTACCGGGGGCGCGCCCGATCTGGTAGCGGCCGGGTTTGAGCGGGTAATTTTGGGTAGCGCCGCCCATGTAGCGGACAACCAGGGTGGGAGGAGCCGGCGTAGCGCCGATCAAGCGTGTGCCAGCTCCACCGCCGGGGGCGGGTGCCTGTCCCGCAATGGCAGCCTGGGCTGGAACAGGCAAAAGTTGGCTGACCAGGTTAAAGCCGCATACCGGGCAGAAGCTGGCGTTGGGGCGCAGCGGGACGTGGCACTGCGGACAGTTGGATGGCGGCGCCGCAGATGCGCCAGGAAATTGGGGCGGCGGGGCTGCGCCTTGAACGGGCGGAGTCGCAGACTGCCCTGGGGGAGGCGCTGGGCTGGGTGGTCGGGTTGGCAACCCTTGCCCACAGCGAGCACAAAAGCGCGCCTGGGGTGCGTTGGGCGACCCACAATTCGGACAGAAGTTTGAATTCATCAGCAAACCCTCCTATGAAATATAAGTCTGAAGCATGAAGCATGAAGGATGAAACATTCAGATATTTACTTGTTCGAGCGTTCGACCTTGCGAACGTTTAAACGTTAAACCGGCTGGCAGCAGCTAAGGCAGCCGGTTAACCCCCCCGAACGGGTATTGCAGCGAAGGCATCGTGATCCGCAACCGCCGCGGCCGCCCGTCGGATGAGTTCCAGATTGCTCTTCAGCGCCATCAAGCCGCCGACAGCTAGCGTCGCCAGCATGGCTTCAAAGGGATACATGAGATGGGCGCGGTATCTTTGCCACAGCGTGGTGGAATCGAGACCGGTGATGCCCTGGTCCGCAAGGCACTGTTGATACCTGGCGAGCAGGTGCGGTTCGTGCGTCCGCCGGGTTTCGGGGCTGAGGGCGGTGGCGAGGAAGTAGGCGATATCACCAATCCCCTCGCCAATCCGGACGAGCTGCCAGTCGAGCAGCCCGGGTTGGACGTTCTGCCAGAAGAAATTCCCTGGATGGGTATCGTGGTGGACGAGGGTGTGTGGGCCGTCTTCAAGGAAACGCATCACCTGGCGACGCCGGCGCGCATAGACAACCGCGCCGGCATGGAGAGCCTCGGGAACGGTGCTTCCCGCCTGCCGTAACCCCCAAAGCATCAATGGTACCGCCAAAGCTGCTCCTAGCCGATCTTCCAACTGCCGGACAGGACCTGCAAGCCAGCGTAATTCGTGGTCGAGACTGGCTTTGCACCAAAACTGGGCGTGGAAGCGGGCTAGTTGTTCGACCACCGCGGCCGCCTGGCCCGCCGTCAAGGCATCCCCGGGAGCGCCGGGAACCGCGCCATTTTCCGTAACATCTGCCAGGACCAGTGTCGCGCCCCATCCGAGACGGCTTTGAGCTGCTAACATGACCGGCTGGGATAAGGGGACAGACTGGGTCATTTCCTGGTAGAAACGCACTTCTGTTTGGAGTAGTTGGGGTAAGGCCGTGATCCATCTGGCTCGCCAGGACAGCGACGGCAGTTTTACGAACCAACGCCGGGGCAATGTCTCAGGCCCATTGTGCTCGACAGCAATCCGCACTCGCGTTGTCGTCCCGACCTCTGTAGCCAGAACCGCGACCCGCGCTACGACCGCGCCGGCGGCATGTTGCGCAACGATTCGCTGCGCCCAGGCTGCTGTCAGATCACGTGGATGGCGAACGGTAATTGCCGGTGTCATTTTCAATGCGGACATGCACTTTTCAACTTACTTAGACCTGGATTTGAAGGGTCATGGGAGGCTGGCGTTCAATACTTCCTTAGCTCTGGCAGCGATGGCGCTCTTGAGCGGGTCACGTCAAAACTCCAGGTCATCCAGGCGATATCCTGGCGGGTGTCGATCAGGAAAGGTGCGGGTATGAGGGGGGTTGGCGAAAAAAGGCTGGAAAATGAAGATCACCGGGCATGAACCGTAAAAACGTCCCATTTTCGGGAAGCCGTTTCAGGTCTGGATCGCCTTAGCCACCACCACACTGATATTATCTTCTCCACCAGCCGCATTGGCAGCATCGATCAACGTCTGGCAAGCCTGTTTGGGGTCTTTGGCTTTTTCGATCAATCGCACAATGAGCTTGGGGTCCTGAACCATTTCCCAAAAACCGTCTGAACAAAGCAACAGGATGTCACCGGGTTCAAGGATCTCTCGGAATATATCGACCTGCACGCGCTGCTTCTGGCCCAAAGAGCGGAAAATGACATTTCGCTGAGGGTGCGTGTAGATTTCTTCCGGCTTGATTTGCCCGCTGGCGACCAGGCCGGCGACCAGTGAGTGATCCACTGACACCTGGCGCAGCATGTGGTCTCGTAAAAGATACGTGCGGCTATCGCCTACGTTTGCGATCAAGGCCAGGCTGCCTTGAACGAACGCCAGCGTGACGGTGGTGCCAGAATTGGCAGCTTTCTTGGGCTTTTCCCGGGCGTATTGGTACACCACCTGGTTAGCCTTCTCAATCGACGCCTGCAACCGGGCTTCTAGCTCGTCCCCCATCCCTTTCGCAGTAGCCTGGTTATCCGGTAGGTTGGCTTCCAAATCGGCTGTTGAAAGGTGTACCGTAGCGCGTGGGTCTTTTGTCGTGAAATAATTGGACAGTTGCTGCTTGATGGCTTCGACTGCCCAGAAGCTGGCGTGTTCCCCGCCCAGGTAGCCCCCCATTCCATCGCAGACGATTAACAGGGCGGAGAGCTTCCCTTCAGATGATGTGCAAACCTGCGACCAAACGCGGTCCTCGTTCAAGTCTCTTTGCTGACCAAGGTCAGTCATTGATGCAGCTATCAGGCTGATCATGTGCGCCTCTATGTGTAAAATAAACTATTGTCTGAAAGTTATGGCGTACTGCCCCAAATGGATCAGGAACCCGTCTTTGAGCATATTAGGACCGCGCACGATCTGCCCCTGAACCTGGCTTTGACCCTGGCTGAAATCGTACAGGATGTAGCGGCCTTGTTCCAGGGAGATCTGGGCGTGGCGCGGCATAAGACCGTTTAGCTGTAAATGGCAACCCGGATCACTGCCGATGATCATCGCTGGCGTGGTTACCGGAACGGTCTTTTGGATCGGTTGTGTGATCTCAAGACGTGGGCCAGTGGGGGCTGGGCTCTGTGGATTGGGGATTGGAGATTGAGGATTAGGAGCTTGGGGTGGGATGGGCAAGGGTTGGACTGGCGCAGGTTGCCCTGGAGCCATACTTGCATCGCTGAGTTTTAACTTAAGTCTGCCGAAAATTGCAGAAGCCAGGTTGAACGCTTCACCCGCAATCAGAGCGATCACTCCAAAGTACAGGCCTGCCAGGATCGTAAGGCCGAGAATAAGCAAAATCACTTTGAACCAGGCAGTATCACCAATGTTCTGCAGCTGGGTCTGTACATCTTGTAGCTTTAATAACTCGAGGGGCTTGATCACTATAGAAGGGAAGTCGACGCCTGGTATTGGAGACTTGATCGGAAACTCGACTTTATAGGTCAGGTCATTCATCCAGGTTGCCAGGGAAGAGATGCCCCATTTAATTAGAAGGATGGCGGTCGCGATAGGAAAAAACGAGCCGACCGCTCCAACCAGAAAACCAAGGTTAAAAAGCGGCAGCGAGCTGATGCGGTGGACAGTATAGGTCTTGACCATAGGATGTCCTTTAGCTGCTATGGAAATATAAAACTAACCCGCCAAGGCGGATTTCGTCGCCATCGTTGAGGGGAAAACGCTGCTCAGGTGGAAGTTTTTGCTTATTGAGAAAAGTGGAGTTCATGCTGTGCAAGTCCTCAATAAGCACCTGCCCTCCGTTTACCGTAAGGCGGGCATGCTGGCGGGATACTCCACTATTTTCTCCGCCGTGCAAGCTCAGGTCGATATCGGGAAAAATACCACTGGCCGGGTCGGGGCGCCCGAGGAGGAATTCGGCTTTAGCCTGTGGAAGTGGCAGGCTGGTCTGCGTTTCGGCCACAACCAGATGGCCAATGAGGACCTTGGGAGGTAATGAGCTCGTAATAGGAGCCGGGGGAAGAGGGGTCAGGGGTTTAGTACCAGGGGCTGAGGGTTGGAGATTGGAATCTGGAAATTGGAGAGTGGAGTTGGGCGGTTCGGGTTCTGGTTCCGGAGGTGCAGGTGGTATTTCAACAGTAGGGATTGCTTCAGGAGTCCCAACCTGGGGCAAGCTGTCCGGTGCAGCTAGCAGCAACCCACAGTTCTGGCAATAGGTCTCGCCGGATAGGTTGGTGAAGCCGCAAGTCGGGCAAGGAATGGACGCCTGGGGATCGGGGATGGGTGATTGCGGACCAGGAATTGGAGGTGGGGGACTGGCGACCGGTAACTGCTGGCTGGTGATCAATTCCATGCCACAGTTCGGGCAGAATACCGCGGATGGAGGGGGGATGTCCCCACAGCTCGGGCAGGCCGAGGGAGCGCTGTCGACTACCGGTGGTGGGCTAGGGGTTGATGACGGCGAAGGCCGTTGTTCGGGATTGGCGGCCGCCGGTAGGGGAGGGTTAATTAATTCCATACCACAGTTCTGACAATAAGCCTCCCCGGGCGGATTCGTGTAAAAGCAAATTGGACAGACTCCGGGAATGGTCGACGTTAATGGCTTCGGGCTGGGAACCGGAGGCTGCAGGTTGGAACTAGAAGGCTGGGGATGACTGTACAGAACACCGCTCGGGGCTGGCGGCTGAGTACCTGAGATTAAAGCAACGCCGCAATTCTGACAGAAGGTTTCTCCAGGCGGATTGGTGTAACTGCAGGTCGGGCAAGCGATTGGAGCGCTGGGGGCGATCGGCTGGATGCCGGCAAGAGGTGGCTGAGGCTGAACTCCAGCTGTTGAGACGGGGGTAGGCGGCGGCGGGGGCACGCTGGCGACCGGCGCCAACTGTACCCCACAGTTCTGACAGAACATCTCACCAGGTGTATTGACATACCCGCAAGCTGAGCAGCTACCCGGAGCAGCGTTTACCAGGACCGGTGAAGCCATCATCGGGCTGAGGATGCCTGAACCGGCAAGAGGGGATACCAGCCCACCTCCTGCCGGAAATCGAGGCTCACTGGCTGCAGGTTTCAGGCGAAAGGCACAATTATCGCAGAAAACGGCTGAATCATTGACGGGAGCGTGACAATCCGGACAGGTTTGCATAGGGTCTTAGCTTGAGAAATAATTAAGCACAAGCTTCCCTAGGCGCAGCTCGTCGCCGTTGTTGATCGGGTGAGGCTGCCCGGGAGCGATTTTCTGTTTATTCAGCACCGTGCCGTTGACACTGTTCAAGTCTTCGATGAAGACCTGGCCAGCCTGTACCGTTAACCGGGCGTGCTGCCGCCCAACACCAGCGTCCTGCCCGCCATGTGGGTCCAGGTCAATTTCTGGGAAGATACCACTGACAGGATCCTCACGGCCGATGGTCACAGACTGCTTTCCAGATGGAAAGGGCAGGCTGGCGCCTGAACTTAGGACCACCAGGCGACCAACTACAAACTGGGAGCCGAGTGACGGATAAACTGGTTGCTGGTAAGGGGCGGCCGGCGGCTGGTACGGGGGTTGTTGGGATGGCGCCTGGTATGGGGGTGGCGCGGTTGGCGGTTGGTAAGCTGGCGCTTGATAGGGCGTTGGTTGGGCGGGCGCAGGCGCGATAGGCGGGGCAGCGGGGGGTTGGTAGGGCTGCTGCACCGTTTGCTGGTCTGGAGGTTGGGGGGCGGGGGGTTGATAAGCCGGTTGTTGCACAGGTGGTGTTGGGATAGGCGCCTGAGGAAGCTGAGCGCCGCAATCCTCACAGAATATAGATCCGCCAATATTGGGATGTCCGCAGGATGGACAGATAATTGCGCCAGCAGGTGAGGGTTTGTAGGCAGGTTGGGCGGGTGACGGAGCAGCGGCAGCCAAACCACGCAAGTCATACCCACAGTTATCGCAGAAAATAGCGCCGGCTGGGGCAGGTGTGTTGCAACTAGGGCAAGTCACAGGGGTCATTGGGATATCCTCCTTCTTCTCTACAGAGATTCGGTCAATTTCTTGGTTGCGTAACGCATTTTTTGGGCCGCCGCCGGGTCAATTTGGCCGCCCTCTTCAATCTGTTGGGCTTGCTGGTTGGCTGCCTGAGCCAGGTCATTTTCGCCCAGCTCCAGCAAGCGGGTGGCTGCAGCGCGCAGGCGTTGGGTAGCCTTTTTGGCGTTTCCCATCGTAGCTTCGTCCAGGGCTTGGGTTTGAAGCTTGTGTGCTACCACCCGCTCAATAATATTCATCATACGTGGGTTGGTTTGATTGGCTTGAGCTGGATCGTCTACAAAGGTCAACACCACATCGGCAGTGACTTTCTGGCGGGTCAACCCGCTGCCGGGCACGTCATAAGTGATGTCAGCCTGGATCAGCCGGTAAATGCCAGCCGGTCTGGCTGGCAGGAGCAAGTCGGCGAGCACAGCCTGTCCGACATTGTGCTGGATGTCGCCCAAGAACACCTGTACGTCATGGAGAGAAACAGCCTGGTGGTCCAGGCGACTGATTAGCGGGATCACGCGCCAGACCGTGCGCGGCGAGATGCCCTCCACCAGCCGCATGGTCAATGAAGCATTGGTAACAGCGGTGCCTTGCATGGCTAGCAACGTTTTAGCGAACACAGCGCTGACCTTCTCGAGCGAGTCGATCACAGTCCATTCTCCGCCGGAGCGTTGGGCCAGGTTTTCTAACAAGATAGGATCCCAGTTGCTCTCTGCGCCCACTCCCAGACCAAGCACATTAATAGGAATTCCAGAGGCGCGGCACTGGTCGGCCAGGGTTTCGCACTGGAGGGTGTCTTCCCATGTCTGGCCATCGGTCAGCAGCAGCATACTGTTGACCCGGTTGGGAGACAGGCCTTGTTGGAGCTCCTGCAGCCCGGCACCCATGCCGGTGGACATATGGGTTCCGCCGCGCTCGTCTACAGAGGCGATTCGGTGTTGGATAGCTTCTCGATCCTGTACCGCGCCACAAGGGACAATGACGTCGGCGGTATCGTCAAAGACCACTACTGAGAGCAGGTCCTGTGGCCCCATCCGGTCGACAATTGACGCTGCGGCGGCCTTCAATTGGCGCAGTTTTTCCCCTGCCATCGAGCCGCTGCGGTCCAGCACCAGGCTGAAATTGACCGGTTGGGCGGATGTGCCAGGGGCGGCCGCAGTGGGTATGCCTTCCAGGAGCACATATGCCTGTTGGGGAGTAGGCAAGGCCTGGTAGACCGGACGGTGCAGCGTCACAGTAAGGCTTAATTCACCGGCCATACGGTTTTCCTCCTTTCTTCACGGTTGCACGATTTGGATAATCACAACCGAAATATTATCTTCACCGCCAGCAGCATTGCCAGCGTCGATCAAGGCATCACAGGCTGCCTGGGGCGAAGAGGACTCCATCACAATGCGGTGGATGGTTGCATCATCCACCATGCCGCTCAAGCCGTCCGAACATAGCAACAGTCGATCGCCTGCAGACAGAGTATGGATGGAGGTATCTACTTCCACTTTTGGCTTATCGCCCATCGTGCGGTAGATTACGTTGCGCTGCGGGTGGTGGCGTGCTTCTTCTCGCGTAATCTGGTTGGTGGCGATCAGGCGCTCTACCAGCGAATGGTCGGTGGTCAGTTGCTCAATGCCGCGCTCATTGATCCGGTAAGCCCGACTATCGCCAACATGAGCGATGCAAGCCCGGTTGGCGTCCAACAATATAGCCACCAGGGTAGAGCCCATGTCAGAGCCGGCCGATCTACGCATGGTGAATACCGTCTGGTTAGCCAGCTCGATGGCTTCACTCAACCACTTACAATGCTCCTCCGCTGTTGAAGGTTTGGACGCCAGGGAAAACAAATCTACAGCAGCTTTTTGGGCCAGAACGTTGACGATCGTACTGCTGGCGATTTCCCCGGCGGCGTGCCCACCCATACCGTCTGCGACAGCATAGACGCCCAAAGTCTGGCTGATGGATTGGGTGGTCCGGTTGGTCTCAACCGTCAACAGGCTGTCCTCATTCAAAGTGCGCTCCATACCGACGTCGGTGCGGCGTCCCACCCGGAAATCCACTGCAACCGGGGTAGAGATTTCCTGGCTGGCCAGCTGAAACGCCATGGCCAGCTCCATGCCAGTTGCGATGCCGGGGGGAGTTAGAACGCGCTCGAATAAAGTATTGATGGCGGGCGGCAGGGTGGGGTTGAAGCTGACCTGGGTGCTTCCTGTTAGCCAATGATATATTTGGATGGTCAAGGCGCGCACATCGGCAGCTCGCGCCGGCAACGTCAGGTCAGGAACGATACTTGAATTGGCAAAGTTTGACCAAACCGGACGGCTGGCCGCCAGCCCGAAGCAAGTTTCGTCAATCTGGCCGGTAAAAGTGACCCCGTTAGCATGCAAATAATCCAGACCGAGCGCTAATCCTTCGCCCCAATTTAGAGCTTGTGAGGTGTCCGGGCGGGCGAGAGTTGCGGATCCGCCGCTATCTCCCAACTCAGAGACCATCGGTGCGACCAGGCAATAGCGGATGGAGCTACCGATCTGTTCAGAGAAGGACACCAGCGGCGCCCTGATATTGCCATGCGCAAGGTGTAAAGCGGCAATAGCGGTTAAGCTGCCAGGGAGCAGGTTGGAGGTTTCTATCAAAATTAGAGTAGGACTCTCCAGGCTTAAAGGTGTACCGCAAGAGGTGCAGAACTTTTCAGCGATATCTTCTTGCGGTGAGATTACTGCTCCGCAGATGGGCGAGGGGCAGGCGCGAAAGAGCATATCTTGAGGAGAGCCGAACTGTTTGACGACATAACGGATTTGCAGGTCGTTATTGAAAACCAGGGAGTCGAAGATAAAATGGTCCCCAAAAACCGCTCCAGTAGGACGGGGTATAAAGAGGCGTTCGGGTTTTAGTGGTTGGGTATCGGTATGAGCATGGATGGAGACCGCGGCCGTTGTCGCTGGAATTTGCGCTTCCGATGTAGGATTGATAGGCTGAGTGCTCGCTGCCGCTTCCGGTGGAAGGGAGATTGTGGTTGCTTCATCCGGCGGAAGACGAATTGTGGCTGATTCATCTGGCGGAAGGCGAATTGTGGCAGCGGAATCTGGCGAAAGTGGAACTGTGGCTGCCGCCTCCGCCTTTAATGGGGACGTAACCGCGGGAGAAGCGGGCAGCGCCGCGCCACAGTTCAAACAAAACCTGGCCCCGGCGCGATTGGTGGTGTTGCAATTCGGACAAACAGTCATGAATGGCTCCTTGCTAATTCGAACCGGGATGGATATAGCCTGTATCCTGGAAGGTTAAAGTTATATTTCCGACCATGATTTTAACACCATCTTGCAACACATTTTTACGCGTTGGTTGCCCATTGATATACAGGCCGTTGAGCGAATCGAGATCTTCGATGCACACCAAACCGGTTGCCTCATCATAATAGATGCGAGCCTGGCTGGCAGATACGGTGGTATCTTTCAAGACTACTTCATTTTGCCGGTCGCGCCCGATAGAGACGGGGAGCTTTTCCAGGATTTTAATGGTACCGTGTTCGTCAACCAATCGCAAGCCAAACGTCTCATCTGGCAGCGTCGCCGATTGTGGATTGATTTTATCAGGGTTCATCACTTTTTTCTCGCTTTTCGACCCGGTTTTCCGGAGCCATAATAGAAGCAGGATCACGACTATTAAAAAGATGACAGCGACCGTGGCGATAACCACAGCGGTCGTGTTATTGGAAAGGAAACTGATTTTATTATCCAAGATTACTCCTTCTGGGCGGGAGTGGGAATACATGCCGCAAAAATCCCCCGAGTTAGCGGCTATTCCAAGCGTTCACAAGCTCCGCCCTTTCGACATCCGGATTGAAAATGGGATTGCCGCAATCTTGCATGCTTTACAAATTCCGCTCGAAATGGCGAACAAATCGCTCGCCTGGTGCGGTGAAAACAAAGTCCGAGTAATATTATTGGCAGAATATTGAAACAGTAAGTGGTCTCACTTGTCTTGGGAAGGATACAAAGCTTTGTTCAAGGCGGATTTCTTGAACCTCCAGACTTTGCCGATCTTGATGGCTGGTAGCTTACCCGTACGAGCCATGGCTCGCACCGTCTCTGGCTCCAGTTTCAGGTATTGTGCTACATCTTCAACCGTCCAAAGAGGTTCTGTGATCGGGGATTGAAACTCGGATGGCCGGTATGGAACCAGAGATTGGTCGGGTGGGGAATCAGTTGTATTCATGGCTTATCCTCAGGATAGAGCTGGTTAAGGCGATAAAAACCATCGCTATGAGAATTCCTAAAGACCCCCGGTGCCTAAAACCCTTTGGGTCTTCAGGACCACAACTAAGAAAGGGAACAGGTTTAACGGATATTTCTTACCCAGTATTGCTCTTTATTATATGAGTATTTGTGGGTTTTTACAAGTATTCGACATTACATATTTGTAAGTAAATAAATTGAGCAGTTTGTGGGAGTAAAAACCGCTCCTTCAAATCGCTCATAAATCCTATACAAAACGATGATCTATTGGGGTGTCAGGTTATAGAAGTTGTAAACTGCTCGAGAAAGATCGGCAATCAAAGTGGAGGCAGGCTCCCAAACCAGTTGCTTTGGATGGTGCAGGAAAACAACCAGCACGTAGTTCCCGCCTGGGGAGAAGATAATCCCGGAATCGCCGATTGTATTGATAATTCCGTTGGTAGACACCCAACCGTGTTTGTGACCAATTTTAGTGCCGTCTGGGATACCGGCGGTTAATAGCTGAGGCAGCTTATTCTTTACAAGATAATCGACCATCGAGCGACACTTAGCCTGGGTGATTTGTCCAGGGAACACGGCTACCAATGTGCCTCCCCCCGTCTCAGAACACTGGTAAATGTCTTCCAGGAGCATCCCCATATCGGATGGTGTCGTCTGACTGTAGGGGTCTGGGTCAGTGTTTATGTCGGTGCGCTGGTTGGCGGGTGTCTGGAAGGCTGCCAGTAGCGGCGACCCGAGCGTGAAATAACCGGCCAGATAAGTGTTATTCAACCCCAACGCTTTCATCTCCTCGCTGACCATCAGCGGGGCTTTCTTGCCATCAATTACCCGGTTCATCAGCCAGTCAGCCGCTTCATTACCAGAAAGATCAATCATATCCGCCAAAAGTTTGAGAGTCTCTCCATCTGGATTTTCCATGCGGCTGAAAGATGAAACCATGATGGGGATTTTTATCATACTGGAGGCTGTGAAGGCAATATCAGGCTCAACAGAGATATTTTTTCCACCCTGGACCGCGAAGTGCAGCTCCTGGGCGGACTGCAGGTCAAGCAGGTAGACGCCAGCCAGCATTCCGTCGATGTTAGCCGCCTGGATGGTCTGTTTCAACAGGATTTCCAGGTTATGGAAGGCAGGACGGCCAGGATTGGCGCGCTCAAGGGGCAAATCTACCCGTCGATTGTTGAGCGAGTGTATGGCGTTGTCGATCAGTACCACCGACCCGTCGATATTCAGGGTGGTGCCCGGCTTTCCGGGTTGGAAATTGACCGTCCCAGCCACCGGCATTGGCGATTGTGGGGGCTGGTTGTAGCGCTCAGCCAGGTCGGCCAGATAGCCGCGCAGGCGGGTTTCAGAATAACTGGCGCGCAATGGGACTTCGCCAGGGTTGGATGTACGTCCCCACAGGTAGTCCCAGAAATCCTGCCAGAAGAGCTTTTGGGTGCGCGCCTGATCCGCCGCCGCCAGCATGCTCTCGACATCTACCTGAAAATCCACGACAGCAGGCGAAAGGTGAATGACAGCTCCATTATAGCGAAGCTCAATGGGGATGGAGTAAGCCTCGAGAAGTCGTTGGGCGGCCTGCTGGCGATCTAATCCACCGACTGGGACTCCGGCGACCTTTAAGCCGGCCGGCAAAAATGCCCGCACCCGGCTGAAACGAACCAATTGCAGCGTTGTCAGGATGACTGCAAGAAAAATAAGGAATAAGGAAATAAATCTTAAAGCTGAAAATGGACCACGATTTCTCACAAGGCCAAATCATACCATATTGGATGTTCAGACTATCGGAGACTAAGGGAATGTTAATGGGCGAGGTTGAAAGCATTTTGGCCGCTTCCGGAAGAGGGACCGGGTTGTGACGGGTGGTTGGTTAAAAGACTCGTGGGACTCACGAGAGACGAGGCTTTCCGCCAAAGCTTCGCTCACCATTCGTCCCACGAGCCAGGGAGTAGGGCACGTAGTTTGTAACGAGCGTTGTGCGCTTATTACAGACTACCTGTTCCAGAGGTTAACGAGAGACCACCAGTTTCACCAATTTCCCCTGCCCATCCAGGGTCAGGCGGGCGTAATGGGGGTGGACATGGCGCTCGCGTTGCACTTGCTTGCTTAAAGTCACCAGGTGGCGATCCGGTTGGCGAGTGAGAGGCCGGGATTTTATCTGGCTGGTTGGACAGGTGTGGCCGGGCGCGTGACATTCGGCGCGCTCGGT
>Ga0315273_10001535_pt1 | contig 26442 bp, 29 predicted proteins | sample YL17G02_0_MG_FD_205753 | JGI IMG/M metagenome (GOLD analysis project Ga0315273, IMG submission 205753) | Sediment microbial communities from Yellowstone Lake, YNP, Wyoming, USA - YL17G02_0 | ecosystem: Environmental > Aquatic > Freshwater > Lake > Sediment | place: USA: Wyoming | collected... | reverse complement strand
ATCCGCTCCCGCCCCTGCGGCGCCTACGGCCGCTGCACCCGTCGCGGCAGCTCCCACAGCCGCACCCGTCGCGGCGTCTAAGCCGACCGAGAAGCCCAAAGTAGGCATGCTTTGGGATACCACGCACGCCGAACGGCGCGTGAGAATCGCCAATTTGATCCAAGACCGCGCTAAGCAGGATGGCTGGGAGCCCGTTTTTCAGTCAGCGAACAATGACGATAAGTTGCAGACCACTCAGGCGGAAGCCATGATCAGCCAGGGGGTCAAACTTCTGGTGATCTCACCCGTCAACATGGACACGTCGTCTGCCATCGTCAAATCAGCCAAGGAAGCTGGAATACCGGTGATCGCTTTCGACCGGCTGATCAAGAGCAGCACCCCCGACGTGTTCATCGGCTTCGATAACGACGTCATCGGCGATGTCATTGCCAAGTACGCCGTGGAGAAGGTGCCAAAGGGCAACTACGCGTTGATCAACGGTGACCAGGCCGACAACAACGCCGTCGTGTACCGCGACGGGTTCCTCCGGGTCCTCAAACCCTACATAGACAAAGGCGACATCAAGATCGTCTACGACCAGTACTCCGCGGGTTGGGATGGTGCGGTAGCCCTTAAGCACGCCGAGAATGCTCTCACTGAGCAGAAGAACGACATTAAGGCGTTCCTCTCGCAGTATGACGGCCTCTCCAACGGCATCATCGAGGCCTTGAAGGAGCAGGGTCTTGTGGGCAAGGTGATGGTGACCGGTCAGGACGCCGAGTTGCCTGCCCTGCAGCGCATTGTGGCCGGCGAGCAGAACATGACGGTCTGGAAATCATCTGAGGAGATGGCCAAGCTGGGTGCGGACGTCATCAAGATGATGCTAGACGGCAAGACGCCCCCTGCAGATCGCAAGCTGAACAATGGCACAGCTGATATCCCGGCCATCCTCTTGCCCGTGACGGTGGTCGACAAGGACAACATGATGAAGACCGTGATCGCAGCCGGCGCGCGGACGATGGACGAAGTATATGCCAACATCCCCAAGGACCAGTGGCCTAAGCAGTAGCTGATCACGATCTCGACGCGTGACCGAACGGACTGCAGCAGGTGACGAGTCACCTGCTGCAGTCCCACATCGTGGAGGATGGCCCCGCATGCCCGCTGATGTCGTTGTCGAAATGCGCAACATCACTAAAGAGTTCCCCGGGGTGGTCGCTTTGGCGGATGTCTCGATAGCGGTGCGCAAGGGCGAGATACATGCCGTCGTGGGGGAGAACGGCGCCGGCAAATCCACCCTGATGAAGGTGCTGTGCGGCTTTTATCCTGCCTCCACCTTCCGTGGAGAGGTGTTGGTCAAAAGCAAGTCCTGCAGGTTCCAAAGTGTCAAGGATGCCGAGCAGGAAGGCATAGCTATCATTTTCCAGGAACTGAACCTGGCCCCCAACCTCAGTGTGGCGGAGAACATCTACCTGGGCAGGCAGCCCTGCAGGCTCGGTATCATCGATCCATACAAGGTGCAGGTGGACGCTCAGCGCTGTTTGCACGATATCGGCTTGACGATCGATCCTCAGGCCCAAGTGGGCGATTTGCCGATCGGCAAGCGACAGTCGGTCGAGATCGCCAAGGCTATCTCTAAGGACGCTGGCATCTTGATCCTCGATGAACCCACGTCTTCCCTGAGTGAGAACGAGATCGAGATGCTGATGGGCCTGCTGGCGAAGTTGAAAGCCAAAGGCGTGGCCTGCATCTACATCTCCCACAAGCTCAACGAAGTCTTCCGCATTGCCGACACGATCACTGTGCTACGCGATGGAAAGCTGGTTGGCACGGGCAGCAAGACCGACCTCACGAAGAGCATGGTTATTTCCTTGATGGTCGGACGCTCAATCCAGGATATTTTCCCGAAGGCTGAGCACGATATCGGCGGGTCTGTGTTCGAGTTGCGGAACATGAACTTGACGGCGGCGAGCACCGGGCTGAAGGTCGTTAGGAACGTGAGCTTTGAGGTGAGAAAAGGCGAGATTCTTGGCATCTCGGGGCTGATGGGATCGGGGCGGACCGAACTTCTGCTGGGGATATTTGGGGCGTATCGGGGCAAGATTGAAGGCGAGGTTAGCGTGCAGGGGAAGCGTGTGCAGATCCGTGGTCCTGCCGATGCAATCCGGCATGGGATCTATCTGGTCCCCGAAGACCGGCGGTTGTCGGGCCTGGTGATGACCTTCACCGTGTCTGAAAACATCACTCTCGCTAGCCTGGACGGTATAGCCCGCTTCGGTACCATTGATCTCGCCCGGGAATATCGTCTGGGTGAACGCATCCGGCGGGACTTGGCCATTAAGACTCCCTCGCTGGAAACGCCCGTCCCCAACCTCAGCGGCGGCAACCAACAGAAGATTGTCATCGGCAAGTGGCTCGCCCGCAAAGCTCCGGAAGTGATGTTCCTCGACGAGCCCACGCGGGGCATCGACGTGGGCGCCAAACACGAGATCTACAACATCATCAACAGCCTCTCCAGGAGCGGCATCGCAGTTGTGATCGTCTCATCCGAGCTGCCCGAGGTAGTTGGACTGTGCGACCGGATCTTGGTCATGAATGAGGGCCAAATCCGGGGCGAGTTTCTCCGAGAAGAGGTCGACGAGGAGAAGATTATGTACGCTGCGACCGTAGGCGCGTGACGCGAAAGGATTGCGAAAGCCATGAGTGATGCTCACCCCAGCCTGAATGCCCGCAAGGATCCCCTGGGGTTCCTCCGCACGCAGGTGGGTGCCGGGTCGCTGCGTACTCTCGCAAGACGCTACCGCAAGTACGCTATGTTCCTAGCCCTGATAGTGCTGTGGATCGGCTTCCAGCTGCTGTCGCACGGCGTCTTCCTGTCTACGCGGAATCTCGCGCTGCTGGCAAGGCAGACCTCCATCACGGGCATCCTCACAATCGGTGCTGTAATCCTAATCGTCTCCGGTAATTTCGACATCAGCACCGGCTCCGTACTGGGCCTCACAGGCGGCATTGCAGCGATCCTCCATGTATGGATGGGATGGAGTGCCCTTCCGGCCATCCTGGCCGCGATCGGGGTCGGGCTTGCCATCGGTGCCTGGCAAGGATACTGGGTCGCCTACAAACGAGTGCCCTCCTTCATCGTGACCCTCGCCGGACTTATGATATGGCGCGGCGTCCTACTCGTGCTGACGCAGGGCAAAACGATCGCCCCCGTGAGAGAAAGTTTTGCCTTCCTCGGCAGCGGGTTCCTGTCGCGCCCGCTTGGGATCCTCCTCCTCATCGGTGCTATCACCCTCGTGGCGGTGAGTGCCTTTGCGACCCGGCGCAACAAGCAGAAGTACGGACTGCCTGTGCCCCCGCTTGCCACGACCGTCGCTTCCACTGCCCTGACCGTACTGCTGATGATCGCATTTGTCAGTATCCTCAACGGCTACCATGGCATCCCCGTGCCGGTCGCCTTCCTGATTCTGCTAGTGGCCGCCTTCAGCTGGGTGATGTCCCGTACTACGTTTGGCCGGGCTATCTACGCCATTGGCGGAAACACTGAGGCGGCTAGCTTGTCCGGCGTCCGGGTGAAGCGCAATCTACTGCTGGGTTTCGTGATCATGTCCGGGCTTTGCGCCCTGGCGGGCGTGTTGATGACCGCCCGCATGAACGCCGCAGCCCCTACGGCCGGCACTGGCATGGAGTTGGATGCGATTGCCGCGGCTGTGCTCGGCGGCACCAGTCTCTCAGGCGGCATCGGCACGATCACCGGCGGGATCCTTGGCGCCGTGATCATGGCTACCCTCGACAATGGCATGAGCCTGTTCAATATCTCGTCCTATTACCAGATCATTGTGAAGGGCCTCATTCTCCTACTCGCCGTCTGGTTTGATATCTCGGCAAAAAATAAGTGAGGGTGAAATGGAGACAGTCGACATCGCTATCAGCTCCGAAGAGTTGGCTCGGCGCAAGGAGCGCCTCGAGACGGCCGAACGCTTGGAACGGCCAGACCGCGTGCCGGTGTTGCACTATATCGGCATGCGCTACTTGCTTCCCAAGGTCGGGGTGTCGTTCCCGGAGTACTTCAGTGGTCCCCGAGCTCAGGTGGAAGCGCAGCTCAAGGCCGGCAAATGGCTGCTCGAAAACGTGCAATCCGACTATCATCGCATCGCTCTCTGGCCCGACTTCATGTTCGTTGAGGATGCCGGCAGCTTTGGGGCCGATGTCGTCTTTCCGGCGTACGACAGCCCCTGGATTGCCCGCCCTCACGTGCTCGAAAAGAATGACAATCTGGATAAGCTTCGTGAGATCGACGTGCTGCGCACCGGCTTTTACCCGCGTATGATCGACTGGTATGGCGAAATGAAGTCGATCGCAACTGAGTACCAGGTTCGCTTCCTCGACGGAGCTTGCCGCTCCGCGTCCGAGTATGTGCTCCCCGCCGGAGCGGGCACGATCGGTCTCCTGACTCTCGCGACCGACCTGTGCGGGGTTGAGAATATGTCAGTGGCTTTCTACGAGCGACCTCAATGGGTGCACGATCTACTGGACATCGTGCTCGAGCAGAGCATCCGCTGGATGGATAGGGCGGTCGAGCTTGGGGGAGGTCAGACCTGCTTCTGCAGTGACCTGCGCGATCACACTGTCTTCATAGGAGACGACGCCTTGGCGCAGATGAGCCGCAAGCTGGTCGACCAGTTTGCGCGGCCCCGACACAAGAGAATCGCCGACTACTATCATGCGAGGGGCTTCCGGGTCGAGGCCCATAACTGCGGCAAGGCCGACCACCTGCTTGACTACTGGAAGGATGAGATCGGTATCGACCGCTACTACGGGTTCAGCTACCTCACGAACAAGCTCAAGCTGGCCGAGTTAATGGGGGGCAAGGTACCACTGCTCGGCGGTGTAAGCACGCAACTCCTGCACGATGGCACCCCGGAGGAGATCATCGACTACTGCCGACAGACGATCGAGGTTTTCGCGCCCCGGTGCTCAGGCGGCTTCGTCCTGATGGACGGCCACAACGTAGCCCCCGATACACCTGTTGAGAACCTGAACGCGATGACAGTGGCAGCGAAGATGTACGGCAAGTACTGAGAGCATTTCAGTTGTAAACGCAACGGCGGGCTTCGTCGGCATAGGCCATAATCAGTGCCGGGTCCGCGTCGAAGAAGTTATCTGCAATGCACAAAATGTAGCCACCGTTTGGGCCTGCTTCTTCAAAGCATCGGCGGACCTCGGCGCGAGTGGCCTCGGGGCCACAGTTTTGAAAGCAGTGGAACTGATCGAAGCCTCCAATCATGCAAACGCGGTCACCAATTCGTTCCTTGGCTTCGCGCAGTCTGGCGTTGCCCCCCATCGCTGGAGGCGTAAAGGTCTCCATGGCATCGGGTCCCATGTCGGCGATTCGCTCGAGGAAGTGCATTATGCCCCCGCACGTATGGTATGAGACCCGCTGGCCGGCTTCGTGGAGCAGCTTGATGAGCTGGCGATCGTAGGGCGCAACGAACGCGTCGAAGATCTTCGGCGAGATGACGCTATCCGATGCTGTACCGCCGCCCAACTCATGGATATCGTAATGGGCACCGGCGAGTGATTTGATGTAGGTCTTCTTGCGCTCGCACAGAATGTCGAGAAAGGCGCGCACCCAACCAGGATCATCGTAGGTGGCCATGATCATGCCTTCGGTGCCGACCAGGCAGCAGGTGTCTTGCCAGGTGCCGGGCTCGCCGAAAACGTCGACGCTGCAAATCCGGCCGCGCACGATCCCCCGATCGTCCCACGCGGCAGCCTGCCGATTGATATCGTCAACATCGCATTTCGGATGCGTCATGTGCTTGGCGAGAATGTCGATGTCCTTCCTCTCTTTGATGAGGTACTCCGCTACCCAGATATGTAATCGTTGCTTTGAAGCACCATTGAGAGCGCGCCGTCTGGGGTAACGAAATTGTAGCGTGTCGTGACAAACTCGGGATGATCGAGTGGCAAGGATTCGAGCCGCCAGTTGTCGGTGGAGATGCGCCGCGATTCGAGGAACCCAGGTTCCGCCAGCGTCGGATCATAGTATTCTCCCTTGTCCCTATCGGGCCTATGGGAGATGGTCCACAGAATCGGGTCCATCCCAGTGTTGTCCCAATACTCATCCTCCAAGATGCCGTTCATGTACTTATTGAGAAAGTAGGGCATGACGAAATGATTGGTGACGGGCAAGCGATCGGGGACGCGCCGCTCTATGGCGGCCAAGAGGCGTTCACGCGACGTCAACGATGGCATCACATCCTCCTCGAGTGTTCGGGCGAATACCAGAGGTACGCTACGACGATAATAAGTAGAACAGGAGAATTTCTCAATGCATCAAGATTCACGATGGGCCGCGTTAGGTCCGCGTTAGGTCAGCAAAAATGTTGCCGAGGACCTGTGCCTACCGATCTTAACATGGGACTCAACGAACGCCGTAGCTACAGCTGACGTCTCATCACACGGCCCAGATGGGGTTCGTGACGACAAGAGGTCATCGCCTCCTTCCAGTGAGCTGGGACAACCCGAAGGAGACACCCGCCCATCGAGATCGGTCTGACCGTGCACGAGTACTTGCGCCAGGCCACGATCGACCTGGACCGCGAGCGCTCAGCGCAGGCGGGCGGACTGGTCGCGCTGGTGACAATGCAGTTAGAGGCGGCGCAGCAGATCGAGGCTGCGAAGTGGGCGCGCACGCCGACGCGGCGGACGCAGCGCAATGGTTACCGAGCGCGGAGCTTGGCGACGCGGGTCGGGGAGATGCCGTTGCGCCTCCTGAAGCTGCTTCAGGGCAGGACGAATCCCTCCTGCCCCGCGCTGTTCCCGCCTGACGTGGCGCTCGAGGCGGTCGCCACCGGCGCTCTATCCTCCAGCCAGGCGATGGCAATGATAGCGGCGTTCGATCACCTAGATCAGTAAGCAAGGTTCACAACCCTAACAAACTGCCAGCGGGTGAATGGAAGCATACAGGAATCTACACCACATCATGAGACGCTAACTCGCCCCGCGCCACCGGGCCCACCGGAGCCACCTGCCCACGCGGCAACCAGCTCAAGGCAGACACCTGCACAGCACCTGCGGTTTGTGCAGGTGCAAGTGTCGCGCGCCGCACGAGGCGGGGATGAAGCTGTCGATCGAGCCGAAAGCCCCGCGCGCCAGCTACCTGGTCGCAAGCGGCGCTATGCCCCCGGCGTGGAAGGTGTGGATTGAGTCGTAGGCGTGGTGCGGATCAGACTCGAAGTGTATCCTACTGAGTTAGGGTCTGAACGACTATCTCGATAGGATACACTTCGTCAGTCGGAAGTGGGTTCAATGTGGGCAGCGGTTTCATCGCTGGTCGGCCAATAGACCGCGACGCGTGGTACCAAGAGGGCCCGACGTCCCTCTGCACGCCGACTGAACCAGCCCCCCGTCGACCCAGTCCGTCGTGGGCTACGAAGTTGTCCCAAGCCGCAGCGGCAGCCGGCGCAGCCGCGTGCCTGTGAGGGCATAGACCGCGTTGGCCACGGCCGGCGCCACCGGCCCGATGGGCGGCTCACCTATGCCGTGCGGCTTGTCATCGCCTTGCAGCAGCACCACCTCGACCTGAGGCGTGGCTGACATGGGGAGGATGCGGTAGGCGCCGAAGTTGGCTGGGTTGAGCACACCGTCGACCACGGTGGTCTCCTCCAGCAGCGCCGAGCTGAGGCCCATGACCACGTTGCCCTCCACCTGCGCGGCGACGCCGTTGGGATTGATGATCACGCCCGGATCCGCGGCCGCCGTGACCTTGTGGACGCGAATCTGACCGCCCTCGGCGGAGACCTCGGCGATGTTGGCCACCACTGTGCCGTGGTCCACGCAACAGGCGACACCCCTGGCCCGGCCGGCAGACGCGGGCGAGTTCCAGCCGGCCCGATCGGCCACAGCCAGCAACACAACCCGCAGCCGCTCGCCGATGCCCCCCTCGGGGAGGTGACGCAAGCGCAGCTCGATGGGATCGACCCCGGCCGCCACTGCGACCTCGTCCATGAAGCACTCGACGGCAAAGGTGTTGGGCAGCAAACCCAGGCCGCGCCACCAGCCGGTCAGGAAGGGCAGGTCGGCCACCCAGGTGATGGTCTCCCGGTTGGGGATGTTATAGCCGATGCGCGCACCGCGCCAGGCGCCGAAGTCGTGCCCCAGCACGGCGCCGGCGATGGCGGGCAGGAAGGGCAGTGCCACCTTGCCGCTGGCCTGTTCATGTACCAGCGCTTCGATGCGGCCGTCCGCTGTGAGGCTAGCCCGCAGGATGTGATGGGTTGGCGGGCGCACGAAGCTGTTCTGGAAGTCCTCTGATCGGCTCCAGACCAGGTGAACCGGCCGGCCGGCGGCTTGCGAAAGCCGGGCGGCCTCGACCGCGGCTTTGGTCTCCACCTTGTGCCCCAGGCCCGCGCCGAGGTACGGCTGATTGACCACCACAGCCTCCGGCTTCAAGCCCAGCGCCGCAGCCACGTCGCCGCGCACGCTGACAGCCGCCTGGGTCGAAGTATAGATCTGCGCCGCGCCGTTCTTGACATCGGCCACGGCGGTCATCGGCTCGAAGTGCGCATGATAGGCCATCGGCACGCGGTATTCAGCCTCGACCGCAGCGCCGTTGCGCAGCCGGTTGCGCACGGTCCCTTCCTGCTGAACGACCACGCCGCCGGCGCCGCCAGCCGTGACTGCTTTTTCGACGTCGGCCTGCTGCCACAGGTGGCCGGCATCCCACTCCAGGTCAAGCGCTCCCAGGGCAGCATAGGCCTGCTCCCGGCTCTCGGCGACCACGCCGGCAAAGCCGTTCTTCTGGTCAATCACCACCTTGACCACGCCCGGCATGGCCTCGGCCCCGCCAGCCGCCGCGCGTTTGAGCTTGCCCTCCACAGAGGGCGGATGCGCCATAGCGCCGTACGCCATGCCGGGCAGGCGCACATCAATGCCATAGACGGCCTGGCCCAGCACCTTGGCGCGCAAGTCAACGCGCGGCATGGGCTGGCCGATGTAGCGCAGCTCAGAGTCAGCCTTGAGCGGCGCCGGCTGCTCCGGCACGGTCAGCGTCGGGGCCACGGCCATGATCTCGCCGTAGGAGCGACGCACGGCCGGATCGGTCCTGACGTAAACAAATCCCTGCTCGGCCGCAGTGTCTTCGACCGGCCGGCCCAGTTGGCGCGACCCTTCTGCGCGCAGCATCTGGCGCACGGTGGCGCCTGCCTGGCGCAGGATCATTTGCAGCGAGGAGACGGAGTTACTGGCGCTGGTGCCGACCGGGTCGTCCAGACCCTGCCCGGTGGCTGCGCTCAGCACCTCGAGGTTCTCCCAGGCGGCCTCCAATTCGTCCGCCGCCGCCTGCGCCAGGGCCGTGTGCACGCCCTGGCCCATCTCGACCTTGGGCAGGAAGAGGCGCACCCGGTTGTCCGGCAGGATCTCGAACCAGGCGGTGGGCGCTGCCTTGATACCGATCGGCGGACCGCCCGACGAATCCAGATATTCGGCGATCTTCAGGCGGGCATAGGGCAGGCCCAGCACGCGCAGCCCCACGAGGGCGGCTGCGCCGCTTGCCCCGGCGACGATGAGAAACTGGCGGCGGGTGATCCGCCGCTGCTTCTTGTCTTTCTCGGTTGGCTCGCTGACATCGGTTGGGGTGGCCGGCTCGCTCATAGCCCACCCTCCTGGCCGGCGATCTCGGCTGCCCGCGCCACCGCCCGCTTGATGCGCGGGTAGGCGCCGCAACGGCAGAGGACCCGATCCATGCCCGCGACGATCTCGGCCACGCTGGGCCGGGGATTGCTCCGCAGCAGCGCCACAGCGGTCAGCATCTGACCGGTCATGCAGTAGCCGCACTGGTGGACCTGTTCCTCCTCGAAGGCCCGCTGCACCGGGTTCAGGATCAGCGCGCCGTCCGGGCCGGTTTTCGCTAAGCCCTCCAGGGTGAGAATCGCCTTGCCGGCCACGGCCGAAACCGGGGTGATGCAGGAGCGGGTGGGCACGCCGTCCACGAGGACCGTGCACGAGCCGCACATGCCGATACCGCAGCCAAACTTGGTTCCGGTCAGGCCCAGCTCATCGCGCAGCACCCAGAGCAGGATGCGGTCGGGTTCGCCGGCCACCGTGTAGACCTGGCCGTTGATCGCAAGCTCCATGATGACTCCTTCGGGGTGGGCGACGCTCGGAAGGTCGCGCGCACCTGGCTTGCCCCTACTCGCCGCCCGGCAGTTCAGCGGGTCAGACAGCAGCACCGCCTACCTGCGGCGCCGCGTCCTCGTCCTTGGGTCGGCGTAACTTCCTGGCCGCCCACAGGCCGCCGCCGAAGATCAGCGCAAGGACGATGACGGCCAGGTACTCGATCACCGGGATGCGGACGATCTCGTTGAGTTGGGCCCAGCCGCGCTGGCTGTAAACCAGCGTCACGCTGCCGATGTAGACGGCCAGGATCAGCCACTTCTGCCACATCTTCAGCCCCAGCCCGTGCATCTGGGTGATCACGAAAATGCCGGCGAAGCCGAAGAGGAACATCGGCCAGATGCCGTTGCCCTGCATCACAGCCACCAGCGTGCCGTGGACCATCACGCTGAGCTCCAGCAGAACCGTCCACCACCGGTTCACATGGATGCGGGTGAAGAAAAGACTGCCTTGCAGCATCAGCAGGAACATGTACAGGAAGCCGATCAGGTGGGCGCTGGTGTTGACCATCGGATGGTACCAGAAGGTGTAGATCGTCGCCCACGCGAAGACGTAGCCGTGGTATTTGCGTGCGAAGCGGATGATTTCCTGCTTGATCGGCAGCTTCTTGCCGCCAAACATGCCGCGCCGGCTGTTCTCCATTAACAGAACCCAGACCAGTAAGAGTATCACCGAGCCCTGCGAGCTGAAGATGCTCACGTCCTGCGCCAAACCGTCGTACCAGATATGGGTCTGAACGAAGTGCAGCAAGATAAAGAAGGCGCTCGCGGCCAGCGCCCAGAGGTTGACCTTGTGCAGGCCGGTCGTGTAGCGCAGCTTGTTCTTCTGCGCATACCAGATGAGGCTCCAAATCGTGAGCTGTTGGGCCAGATAGCAGCCCCAGGCGGTGGCGCGTGTGATCAAGGTCGGCGCTGGCAGCTTCCAGTAATACCAGGCCGCGCCCTGGTCGGGCAGCAGGGCAATGCTCTTCAGCCGCTCACCGGCCAGCCAGATGACGGTAACAAAAACAAAGCTGAACGCGACGCCGGCCCAGAGCGCGATCAAGTCCTGGCGGCGGGGCTTGGGCGGCTCGGCCGCGGTGATGGGTTGTGTGGAAGCTGTCATAGGTTCCTCTCTCAGGGATGGCGTTGAGAGGTTACTGGTTGGACGGTCGCGATTCTAGCATTAGTTCCAGAATTCGCCCAATCTGCTACCCTGGTGGCTGATAGAGATTGCGCGACCCAAGCCGGGTCGCAGGCGGCCAACTGTCAGGTGATCCTGTATCCTTACTGCATGTAATCGAGGTATTTGTTCACAATCCTGAAGCCATCGATTCGTAGAGCTGGCGAGCTGGCGTGTTGGTCTCCCCCGTCGAGACGCAAACGCAGTCGCAGCGGGATGTCAACATGTACTTTCCTAGCCGATCAATGGCGTCGCGACGCAGTTGTTGGCAATGTGCGCCAGGATCGACGGCCAGATGGACGAGCTGTCCAGGTAGAGCCACCCGGCCAGCAGGCTGAATGCGGAGACGCCCCCGTAATAGATCAGCATCGTCGCGCTCAGGCCTCCGTGCGACAACCAGAATGGTAGATGAGTCGCGACAAAGAGCACCGAGGTCAGCAGAACGGCGCCCCGCCTTCTTGTACTGCAGGAACATGTTGAGGGCGAAGATATTGAAGAACACGAAGATGGTCGGGATGATCGTGTAGACGAAGGCCGGCGGCTTCGCACCCGCTGGGCCGATCGCACCCATGAAGTATAGGCTGATAACCACCCAGGGCAGGATGCATGCGATGCAGCCGTAGATGAACGCCGTCCAATCGGTCTTCTCGGTCGTCTGATTGTGCAGCTACATCATGATCCCGCACAGGTTCATCGTGGCACCAATGCCGAAGGCCAGGATCATGCTGCCCAGGTCCCATATCCTCACCAGCATCCCGATCAACACGATCATCAGCGATGAGTTGAGCGCGTATTCATAGAAGCGGGCGGGGTTCATGCCCTGCTTCAGGTTCTTGGCATACCAGTTGTACCCGAACGTGGCCACCGAGAAGTGGGCCACGGCCGGGCCGAAAGGCAGCTCATACACTTCCGGGCACGCCAACGAGCAACTGACGCGGTTCCATCGCCGTTGTCAGCATGCTTTCCTCATTGGGACACTTCAGCGCGCCTCAGATAGGTCTCAATCGCTTTCGCCAGCTCGCTGCCCTTCGCCGAGTCGATGCTGCCGGTCGTGCGCCACAGGATGCCGCTCTGGCGATCGACCAGCAGGACATGAACCTCATTCTTGGTGGGGATGCCGAGTGCACGCATGAACCTTGCCATGTCGATGTACAACGTGATGGTGCGTTCGCGCGCCCTGGCGTTGGGGATGCCTGCCCGCATGCCCTCGTTGATGAAGGTACGCGAGAGCGCGGGCAGCTCATTAATGGTAGGCAGTTCGTAACAGGCGAGCTCAGGAAAGGCGGATTCCAGCTTGTCCGCGAAAGGAATCCAGGTGTTGACGATGGTCTGTTGGAACTGCAAAAACGGCACGAACAGGAGATTGAGATCGCCCCGAAAGTCGCGCGGGAACTCGAACTCCTGGCGGTTCAGGTTAAATCCTGAAACCCTGGGAAATTGAGCGTCATCTGAGCCGACTTCCAACCGGCTCCTGCGGACCAGTATCTGCACTTCTGCCGCTCCTTCGTCCCTCAGGGCGCTCATGCACCCAGCTTGAGCCAACAATCAGGCGCCGGTCTCCTGAAGCCTTCCAGCGATGCCAGGCGATGACCGCTGGCCGGCGCGGTCCTCGGCGCGTTCGGCGATCGCCCGGGGCATGTTGCCGAAGATCGCGCCATGGAAGGGGTACAGCCCGTACCAGTAGGCCAGGCCCGATAGCCCCTTCGGCGCCACGAATGCGGTTTGGGTCAGCAGCGTCTGCCCAGCGCCGCGGGGCAACGCCTCGAACTGGAGCCAGGCCTTGCCGGGCAGCTTCATCTCGGCGCGCAAGCGCAGCAGCCGGCCCGGCTCGACCGCTTCGACCCGCCAGAAGTCGAGGGCGTCGCCCACGCGCACTTCGTCCGGATGGCGGCGCCCGCGGCGGAAGCCCGGCCCTCCGACCAGACGGTCGGCGACGCCGCGCAGCCGCCACAGCCAGTCGGCATAGAACCAACCCCGGTCGCCGCCGATCCCAGTGAAGACTGCGTATACATCCTCCGCGGGCGCAGCAACCAGGTGTTGACGGCGCTCGATCTGCATCCCTTCATCGCTGCTCAACTCCACCGGCCGCACATCGCCGCAACTGGAGATCAGGCTATCAGCCCAAGTGGTCTCCACCTGGCCTGCCTCGAGGTTGGCGAGGGCCATGTGCAATGCAGCATCATACCCCATTGGCGTAATATCGGGAAATATGCGCCTGGCCGTGTCATCCCGCACGACCACTTCATTGCGCAACCCCTCGATCAGTGGATAGACGATGCCCGCGTTCACCGGCGTCATCCAGTTGACCCAGTGGGCCGACAGGTGCGGCGTCAGCACCGGCACCGGGATCAGCCAGCGCCGCAGGCCGCGGGCCCTGGCATAACCCTGCATCATGTCGCCGTAGCTGACCACGTCGGCGCCGCCGATCTCGATCACCCGACCGGCGCTTTCCGGCGTTCCCAGGGCAGCGACCAGGTAGCTCAGCACATCGCGAATGGCGATCGGCTGGATGCGGGTGAAGACCCACCGCGGGCAGATCATCACCGGCAGCCGCTCCGTCAGGTGGCGGATCATCTCGAACGACAGGCTGCCGGAGCCGACGACGATCGCCGCACGGAATTCGGTCACCGGCACGCCGGCCTCAGCGAGGGCTGCGCCGGTCTCCTGGCGCGAGCGCAGATGCGTGGATAGGTCCGCAGCAGGATCGCCCAGACCGCCCAGGTAAATGATGCGCGCCACGCCCGCAGCCTTGGCTGCCTGGCTGAAGCTGCGCGCGACGGCCGTATCCCGCTCCCGGTAGTTGGCCGTGTCGCTCAGGCTGTGGATAAAGAAGTAAGCGGCCGTTACGCCCGCCAGGGCCGCCGGCAGGGTTTCGGGCCGCGTCGCATCCCCCTCGACCACTTCCACCTGTTCGCTCCACGTCCGGCCTTGCAGACGGCGGGCGTCGCGTACCAGGCAGCGCACCCGGTAACCAGCCTCCAACAGCCGGGGCACCAGCCGGCCGCCGATATAGCCTGTGGCGCCCGTAACCAGGACCAAACGCTTTTGTTCCATCCCATCCCCCTGCACATCCCGCACGGTCAGCTCCATGTGCTGCCGTGGCTTACCAACTCCCGCAAGTGCGGCCCGCAACGTCCGGCGCGGTCATCTGAATCGGGGCCGGCTGCGGTACGGGCGTCCAGTAGTTGCGCATCTTCAGCATGAATGCCGGATCGCCGCCCAGCCGCTCTTTGTCACCGATGACGAAGACGTAGCGCCCCACTTCGCCGGCGCCGTGCCATACAGCGACCACGTAGCGGCCGTCCGCTGGCAGTGTCACGCGTTGCGACTGCCGCTCCCAATAGGAGGTACGCGAGAAGGGCTCGTTGAAGACCGCGGCCGGCCCGGTCAACGCGGGGATGAGCAGGCTACCCGCGCTCGGGAGAACGGCCACGCGCGCCGGCAGACGATCAGCAGCCAACCCAGGCCCCAATAGAGCCATCTCGGGCGCAAACATCTCCTGCCCGGCGATCTGCGGGATGGTGATTTCCAGCAGAATGGACTGCCCCTTGCGGCCCTCGAACGTGTAGTAGTCCACATCAGCCGACGACTCAAGCGTCGCATAGACCGCCGTGGAAACCGTAGGGTCCTTGACGCGCCACGCCGCATCAGCAGCGAGGTCCATCTCTTCGAAGAAAGGCTGATGTGCCCACACGGGCGCAACGGATAGGGTTATCAGAATCGCAGTCAGGGCTATGACAGCTACAGTGCGCATCGTGTTCTCCTTTTCGATGTCAAGACGCTACTTCGATTCTCCGGAGGATAGACTCCTGAGAATGCCTGATGAGAATAGTTTATACAAAGCGTTGACAATCTCCGTATTGGATCGTACAGTTCGCACGAATCGACCGTCAGACGCGGAAGACCGTGGCATCGCTGTACGATTGGAATATCACGTACAGCGCCAGTGTGCAGGACGTGTATAACGTTCGTATAGCATTCGATGTCGCCGGTGACTTCCGACAAGGCTCGAAAGCCTGACACCAGCTCACAATCCGGAGTGGGTGCGATGACAACTTACAACTCAATACATGTCCTTGGTGTTTCCGGCAGCCTGCGCAGGGCGTCATATAATGCAGCCCTGTAGCGGGCAGCCGCCGAGCTGATGCCGCCAGGGATGACGCTGGAGATCTTCGATCTCTCGCACCTGCCGCTGTTCAACGAGGATACGGAGAAGCCGTTTCCCGCCGCGGTGGCCGACTTCCGCACCAGGCTGGCGCAGGCCGACGCGCTGTTGATCGCCACGCCTGAGTACAACAGCTCGATCAGCAGCGCCCTCAAGAACGCCATCGATTGGGCTTCGCGCTCGCCGCAGCAGCCGCTGAACGGCAAACCGGTTGCGATCATGGGCGCCAGCACGGGAAACTTCGGCACCGTGAGGGCGCAGTTGCATCTACGCCAGATACTCACCCATGTCGGCGCACTGCCCCTGGGCAAGCCCGAAGTCCTGGTGGCGCGCGCGGAGCAGGCTTTCGACGCCAACGGAAATCTGGTAGATCCGGCGGCGCGCGGCTTTCTGCGGGATTTGCTCGTTGCGCTCGGGAGATGGATCGAGCGCGTGTTGCCATCTAGCAGATCAATACCTGCGTGATAAGGCAATTGGAGAAGTGCAGAAACTGACATCACACGCCATGCCACTACGTACAAGGTTTCGGGTGAACATCAAGGGGGAAGCATGAAAACGAGGCGGGCCTTGACGAGGACTCTTCTAGGAATCGTGGTCCTCATCGCGGCAAGTGTTCTGGTCATGGCAGGGATCATCCTGTACGACAGCGCCTTTCCGGCGCAGCGTGTGACCGATTTGACGAACGTCACCTACTCGGGGCCGAACGGTGTGACGCTACACGGCTATCTGGCGCGACCGACCGGCAACGGTCCACACCCTGCGGTGTTGATGATCCACGAATTCTACGGTCTGAACCGCGATGTCATTAAGAAGGCCAATCTGCTGGCGGACCAGGGATATGTCGTGCTCGCGGCCGACTCCTATCGTGGACAGACCACCGCGCTGATCCCGCGGGCCATTTTCTTGACCGTGACCACACCGCAAGATCGCATCGCGAGCGACCTGGACGCAGCGTTTCGCTATCTATCTACTGTCCAAGGCGTGGATGCGCTGCGCGTCGGCGCAGTGGGCTTCTGCTTCGGGGGCACGCAGGTGATGAAGATGGGCACACGCAACGGCGATCTGGCCGCCGCGGTCATCTTCTACGGCAGCGGGCCAATCACCGATCCGGCTGCGCTGGGCGTGATGGGCCGACGCGGGCCGGTGCTGGGCATCTACGGCGAACAGGACCAGGGCATCCCGCTGGCCGAGGTGCGCGGGTTCGAGCTGGCGATGCAGGCGCGCGGCGTCCCGCACCGGGTCACGGTCTATCCGGGCGTGGGCCATGCCTTCGTCACCTCGGCATCTCTGGCCCAGCCAGGCGCGGCCCAACAGGCCTGGGGCGAGATGCTCGCGTTCCTGGCGCAGAACTTGAAGGGGCAGGCGATGGCGGAACTGGCTGCCCCGCCCGAGGGGCCGGTAGCCGCTCCGACTGGCGCGCCCGGCATCCTCTCGGCGCTGCACAGGTTACACTGATTTTGCAGGTGGAGATCTCACATGGCTCGCGACACCCTAAAGCACTACTTCATCACATTGATCTGCTTCTTGATCCTCGATGCTATCTGGCTGGGGCTGATCGCCCAGCCGTTCTACCAGGCGCAGATCGGCTTCTTGCTGGCGAAGAACCCGAACTGGCTGGCGGCCGGGGCGTTCTACCTGCTCTACGTGGCCGGGCTGGTCCTGTTCGTGGTGGGGCCGGCGCTGCGGGCCGGGACGCCGCCCGTGCGAGCTGCGCTGCGCGGGGCTTTCTTCGGCCTGGTGGCCTACGCCACCTACGACCTGACCAACCTGGCGACCATCGATCGCTGGCCGATCGCGGTCACTGCGGTTGACATGGCCTGGGGTGCGGCATCGGGCGCGCTCACGACGCTGGCTGCAGTCTGGGCCGTCCGCCGGATCGCGAAATCATGATCTACGCCGCGGGGACGGCTCGATCCACCCACTGCAGCAGGTCGGCGATCCGCACCGGTAGTAGTGGCGCTCGCAGGACCGGCCTGGCAGAGGGCAGTCCGATCCCCCTGAGCCTCGCAGAGGCATTCGGAGATGAGACGCATGGAAGAACAGGAAGCGCACCCCGGACCCGCCCCGCTTGGGGACAATGCAAGCAGCCCGCTCCAGACACTGGATGTCAATACCATCAGGGAGTTGTGGGGCAGAACCTATAACACCGACGGCAAACCCGACTGGTCTCATCTCTATCCGTACTATCACCCGGACGTGGTTTTTCAGGATTCCATCCAGCGCATCGAAGGGATCGAGGAGTTCGTCGGCCTCTGTGAACGCCTGACGCAGCGCTGTCAAAGCCTGCACATGGAGATCCTCTCCATCGCCCAGGACGACAATGTCATCATGATGGACTGGATCATGACCATGGCCTTCACGAAGTATCCGCCCACGCCCCTCTGTGGCAGCACCAAGCTCACCCTGCACGAGGATGGCCGGATCATCGCACAACGCGACTATTTCGACCTGTGGGGCGCCATCCTCGACGGGATCCCGCTGCTCAAGAACCGCTATCGCCGGTTCCTGCGCAAAGTCTTCGGCTAAAAGGAGGATCAATGGCCGCATTCAAGTTGCCGCACGAGCTTGCCTTTATCGAGAACCGGCGGGCCAGCCAGAAGACCACGAGCGTTTCCCTGGCCGGGAAGCTGTGCGTCGTCTCCGGGGCAACTTCGGGCGTGGGGCTGGCGGCCGTCAGGCGGCTGGCCCGCGCCGGCGCCCAGATCGTCATGCTCTGCCGGAACCCCGGCAAGGCGGAGGCTGTGCAGAGAGCGCTCCTGGCGCACACCAACGCGCCGGTCGAGGTCGTCCTCGCGGATTTCAGCGATCTGGCGAGTGTCCTCGCCGCGGCCGAACTTCTCCTGAGGGACTACCCCCGGATCGATGTGCTGATCAATTCGGCCGGGCTGTTCTCGACGACCCGAATCCTCACCGGGGGTGGCTTCGAGATGGTGTTTTGCGTCAATCACCTCGCGCCGTTTCTCCTGACGCACCTCCTGCTCGAGCGCCTGAAGCAGAGCGCGCCCGCCCGCATCATCCAGGTGAACTCCGAAGGCCACAGGTTCGGCGGGCTGGATCTGGCCGATCTGAACTGGGGGCACAGGCGCTATAACGGATATCGGGGCTATGGCGCGTCCAAGACCGCGCAGTTGCTGACCACGTGGGAATTCGCTGACCGGCTGCAAGGCGCGGTCGTTACCATCAATGCCATGCACCCGGGGGACGTGAGGACGAATATCGGCAACAACAACGGGCCGCTGTACCGGTGGTTCCAGCACAACGTTACCTGGCACATGCTGAAGGACCCGGTGATCTCCGGCGAAGCGCTGTACTACCTCGCCGCCGCTCCCGAAATGGCGGGGGTGAGCGGCCGCTTCTTTCATCTGACGATCGACGAGAAGCCGGCAGCTCCCGCCCTGGATCGGGAGGTGGGCCGCCGGGTATGGGACTCCAGCCTGCAGATGACCGGCCTTACGCCAGGTCCTTGAGAACCTTGTCCGCGGCCAGCTTGCCGGTCAGGATGGAAATGGGCAGCCCGGATGGGCTGTAGGTCCATTGTCCTGCCTGGTAGGTATTTGGGATTGGCGTCAGCACCGAGCTGGCCACTCTTGGCAGACTGTTAACCGCCGGGATGAAATCATTGGTGAATGCCCACCCGGTGATGGCGCCATCGGAGTTTCCGGAAATCCTCGCCAGCGTCAGCGGCGTTGAAGTAAAGCTATCGATGAGCGCGGCCTTGAGCCCTGGGTAAATACTGGCGTCCAGCACCTCGATCATGCGGTCCGCCATGAGCTTCTTGAACTCGTCATACCAACCCATGGCCTCGATGTGCTTCGTCAGGGGGTAATCGAACAGCGAGCTGATGATGAGCCCAGTTTTGCCCGCCGGCGCGAGGTAGGCATCCCTGAGAGCGGGATAGGATATCTCATACGTGGTGTAATCTAGGAACCGCCCAAGCCAGTCCTCGATACGCGGTCTGTCGTCAACGAATCCGGCGGGAATCTTCGGGCCGACAGTGCGCAGTTCGTCCAGGCTGACCTGAGAAAGACCGGCTATAGACGGCGTGTAGAAAAAGTGCGGGCTGGATATCTGCGCAAAGTGCGCGGCCTCCAGCTCGACTGTAAGGTACAAGGTGAGAACGGAATCTCCGCCGACTTTCCCCGCCAGGACCTGCTTCCTTGTCTCGATGCCGCTGATTACCTTGCTGTCCGTCAGGGAAGCCAGGTCGGCAACCCGGTAGAGCGTCTTCAGATCCGCGGCCCACACCAGCTTCTTGTATTGATAGACATTGCCCCTGGCGTCCGTCGCTTGGTTTAGCGCGGGGTCAACGCCTGTGATTTCGGTCTCTCGCCGGATTTCACCGCCGCTTCCCAGGATGAATTGCTCCAGGGCTTTGGGAAGAGCACCGGTTCCGCCCCTGGGGTAGCGATAATCAAGGTAGAGGCTGAAATAGCTCAAAGCAAAAAAGGCCGGGGTCTTCTGGAAAAAGTGCTGGGCAATGATGTCCAGCAAAGCCTGATTGGTTGAGAATTTGGCGAGGTGCTCATCCACCGGCTTGCCGAGTTGCGCGATTTTCGGAGCGGTCAGCAGATACTTTAGCGCCCACGGAAGAATCGTCCTGAACACATATTTCGGGTTGTGCTTCAAATCCAGAAACATCGGGTTATCAATGCTGTAGAGAACATCCATATAGCCCATAACTTTGGCGATCTCCTGGATGATGCCCGCAATATCCTGCTGATTGTCAGGAAAGTATTTGTCCAGGAGTTCCTGGTACGCTCCCAGGCTTTCCTTTGAGGAAACCATGATGACGTCCTGGCCGATGCCGACGGAGACAGGATTGGGGAGGAATTCAACTCGCAATCCCAACTGCTTGAGCATGGAACTTACGATTCCCGAGTCTTCGATCGCCCTGATCCCGCCATCGAAGACGAACCCTTTGTATTCAAACGAATTGACCAGTCCCCCGGTCTGCTTTTCCTTGTCGCACAGGAGCACCTTCAGGCCAGCCTTAGAAAGGTAGGCCGCGGCCGTGAGACCGGCCATTCCGGCTCCAACAATCAAGACATCGGAGGCAAGTGATGATTCCATTGTTCCCTTCCTCAACAGAAGTGCCAGATAAGACCAAGCGCATGACAATGCAGGCGAGTGCGCCCGCAGCTCAGGGTGGCTTGAAAGTCCCAGGTCATGTCACCCGCGCCAGCTTCTGAATCTCCTGGATGGGGCCGACGATTTCCAAGCCTGCATGGCGTCCCGTCCCCTCGAAGATGACATGCTCCTGTCCGCCCGTCACCGCAAGCAGCCGCACGTCTATGCGCGCGGTCAGGCTTTCCAGCACCCGCTGCAACATCACCGCGCGCTCGGGTGAGTGTAGCAGCCCGCCCTCCGCGCGCCAGGCCACGATCTCCAGGCGATGGAGGGTGTGGCCCGGCCCCGCGCGGCCGGTCATCTGCCAGGCGACATGCGTGTCGGCCAAGTCGAGGCGCGCGATCGTCGCGCCGGTGTAGGTGGCGAACCGGTAGAGCTGGCCGCTGCGCCGCAGCCCGACGATGAAGCCGGGAAACGCGCCGCGCAGCCACGGGATGATCGCCACCGATGCGGTCAGTGATGTGCCCAACGCATCCGGTTTGAAATGGTTGCTCTGCATCCAGATCCAGGCCTTCGGAAACGCCTGGCCCCAGTCCTTTTCGATGTACCCGCGTCCGCCGGTGAAGTCGTACGCCGCGCCGTTTATGGAGAGCGAGCCCGCGATGCTGTGATCGAAGCTGAGCACCCCGTGGTAACACTCCATGAAGGGCGCGAAGGTGTAAGGACCCATGATGCCCGGCGAGGTCAACGTGACCGGCCAAGGCGCACCGCCCGCGAAGCGCAGCTCGCCGGCCATCCGGCCTTCGGGCCGATCAATGTCCAGCACGATCCGGTCGGCGCGGAAGCGGTTGGGCCCGACCCGGATGTCGAACTCGTCCCGCGCGGCCTGGAACGCCTCGAACGGGTAGCGATGATAGGCGGTCGCGCCCGTCGCGCCATCCAGCGTCTGCACGAACTCGTGGGACGCGCCCGGCTCGCTGCCGATGAAGACACCGGGGATGACGGCGTGACGGTGCTGCTCACCCGCATCCACCAGCTTAAAGTACCAGCCCTCGAAAAAGGGCGGCCGCTTGCCGTGGCCGTGGTAGAGCGCCGGTTGCCAGATGTTGCGCAGGTCAGGCACAATAATTCCCCCGATGGTTTCGTCTTGTCTACAAATCCAACACGCCCTGATGCCCGGCGTTGACCGCCTCAATCACCTTCTCGGCCGCCGCCTCGGGCGCCAGGGCGCTGCCCGGCATCTTGAACGGCACCTTCTGCCAGAACATCGTGTTGACAGCACCCGGCCGCACGACGATGACCCGCCGCTTCCGCTCCTCCTTGCGCAGCGCCTCGGCGAACGCCTCCAGCCCGGCCTTGGCGGCCGCGTAGGCGCTCAGTCCCGGCAGCCGCATCCGCTCGCTCACCGCGCCGAGGAAGATCAGGGGCGCGTCCGCGGCCAGGAGAGGCAGGCTGTGATGCACCGCGTTGTACGCGCCGAGCAGGTTAGCATCCATGATGCGGCGAAACGTGGCGGGCGTCATCCTGGCGGCCGGCTCCGCTGTGATGTCGCCGGCCGCGTAAATGAACAGATGCGCCTCGCCGGCCTCTTGCCCCGCGGCCAGTACGGCGCGCTGCACCGCGAACGGGTCGGCCACATCGGCCGCAAAGGCGTAATCGGCCACGCCGGCCAGGTCGTCCCCCTGCCGGCTCACGCCGATGACCTGCCAGCCCTCGCCTTTCAGCTTGCGGGCGAGCGCACGGCCGATACCGCCCGCCGCCCCCCAGATCAAAGCGACTTTGGACATGATGCACCTCCGTCCGATAGTATGTCACGATTTCTAGGGTTTATCAAAAGGATGTCTAGGTCAATCATTGATCGGTTCGATGCGACAAATGGAATCTATTCTACAGATGAGATAGTGAGACATAGTGTACAAGCTTTTCATAGAGTTTGATAAACGTGTAACACAACATCGGATTTAGAAAGGATTGGAAAAGAGATAAAGAACGTTAGTTTGCTGTTAGTACTTCTGATTGTAGCCCTGTTGGCAGTGGCTTGTGTTCCGGCCCCTGCGGCTCCACCGCTGGAACCGACTAAGGCACCTCCCACGGCTGCACCCGCTGCCGCCACAACCGCTCCTGCCGCCAAAGACATCGTAGACACGGCTGTTGCCGATGGCCGCTTCAAGACCCTCGTGGCTGCAGTCCAGGCTGCCGGCCTGGTTGACACACTCAAGGGCAAGGGGCCGTTCACGGTCTTCGCCCCCACCGATGAAGCATTCGCCAAGCTGCCCGCTGGCACCGTTGAAGGGCTGCTCAAAGAGCCAGCCAAGCTGAAGGACATCCTGCTCTACCACGTGGTCGCCGGCAACGTCGTGGCTGCCGACGCCGCCAAGCTCACCTCGGCCAATACCGTGCTCGGCCAGCCGATCACTATCAAGGCTGAGGGGGGCAAGGTGATGATCAACGATGCGACGGTCACGATTGCCGATGTGAAGACCAGCAATGGCGTTATCCACGTGATTGACCGGGTCCTCCTGCCGCCGGCCAAGTAACCTCTTCCTGCTGCAGCCGTTCATGATGTAGCAAAGAAATCAGGGGCGAGTCAGTCGTATGGCTGACTCGCCCCTGCGATTCTCACCCTCGGTTGGATCTCATCACCAACGCCGATCGGTCTCGTGCGGTACGACGTCCCCGATCTCCAGATAGAAGGTCAGCAGCCGATCTTTGAGGCCGGCGAGCACCCCCCGCCAGGGCGGGATCGTCGATCCGATTGTGCAGCTCGCCTGAGTCGCGAGATGAACTGCGTGGCCGCCGCCAGGAACGGCGTCGGGCACTCCTCGTGCGGCACGTGGCCGCAGGCCGGGATGATCACCAGCACCGGTTGGCGCACATCATTCAACTGCCCGGCAAGGTTCAGGTCACGGCCGGCTGCGGCCAGCTCCCACAGGCCGCGATCCCAGTTTTTCGCTTGCAGCGGCAGCCGATAGCCGACGCGCACCTCATCGGTGATCTTGCTGGGATCGTGCCAGGGCAGCTCGAGGATCTGTTCCCCCCGGCTCTGGATGCTGCGCGCGATCAGTGGACCGATGCGCCGGAGCTGGGGGGTCCCCAGCAGCGGTCTGATCCAGGTGGGCGCGCCGCCCGACGTGTAGATCGCGGGATCAACCAGCACCAGGGCAGCAACCCGGTCGGGATGGCGCAGCGCGGCGTTCACTGCCACCGTGCCGCCTGCCGAGTGGCCGATGAGAATGGCTTCGCGGATGTTCAACTGGTCCACTAATCCGATGAGTTGCTCGACTTGCGCCTCGGGGCCGTAGGGGCTGTCCCCTGTCCAGTCACCGGGCAGCGGTCGCGCGGTCAGGCCGGACGACGGCCGGTCATAGGCGACCACCGTCCCGACTTCGGCCAGGTGCGCCACGACCTCGCTCCAGGAGAATGTGCTGGCCGCGAAGCCGTGCGGCAGGATCATGGTCGGTTCGTCGTTCCCCGCCAGCTTGTAGTGTATCCTGACGGCGTCGGCGCCGACGACAGCGAAACGGCTATCAGGGTCCGCCAACTGCTCGGGCAGCACAGTGTCTCGCAGCGGAGGGACAGGGACCAGGAACGGGCCGACCAGCGCGGTCGCGGCCCCGACCCCCAGAACTGCAAGCAGGATGCGCACCAGCCGAGTCATTTGACCTCCGTACGATAATCCGCGGGGGCGCCCCACGTCTCCACCCGGCTGAACCGCGCCAGGTGCGACCGGAAATGCACGACCACCGCTGCGCGGTCGAGTTCGGGATGCGCCGCGAAAAACGCACGATCGCCGTGGCGAAATGCCTCGAAGACCAGCGGCAGCTCGCGGCGAAAGATCGTATCCCGCATGGCAGCGCCGCCGAACACCAAGCCGCCGCTGACATGGCAGAAGGCATGCAACGCCGGCCCGGCTGCACCGGCCACCCATTCCGCCAGCACGTCGTCGCGCATCAGGCGTGTGTACAGGCCGCCAACCTGTCTCCGATCATAATCGGCGCCGATGCTCAGAAACAGGTCGCCGGTGGCGTCGGAGTGCGTCAAGGTGTAGCGCCGGGGAGAAATCGGCCCCTGCGGTGTCACGCCTTGGCTCCAATGGACATGCAGCTTGGCCGGATTCAGGCGGCTCATATTGCAAGTCTACCGATATCACACCCCGCGACTACCATCCGTAGCTAGTGGTACAATACTCGTCTTGGGTGATGGGAACGTCCATCTCTGCAGGTCTTCCACCTCGTAATGAGCCCCTGCCTCCACCCGTTTCAAGATCGGGGGGACCGTGTTGGTTCAGGATCAGCCGCGGCATTGATCTCATCGCCCAGGGCCAGCAACTCCTCGTTCTTGGGGATGTCGCTCATGTTGTGGCCGTAGTGGATGTAGCGCGCCACTCCGGCCTTGTCAATCAGCACCTGGGCCGACATGTGCCCAAGCTTGAACAGGTTCACCTCCTGCCCGTAGAGCTTCAGCACGCTGGCCTTGGAGTCAGGCAAGCCGATGAAGGGCAGCGGCTCTTTGGCGAAATAGTCGGCAAACGCCTTGGCGTTTTCGGGGCCGACCACGACGATTTCGATGTCGCGGGCAACAAACTGGGAGTAGTCTTGGCGCAACTGCGCCATATGCGCTCGGCAGAACGGTCAGGTGAAGGTGCGGTTGAAGACGAGCAAGACGTTCTTCACTCCGCGGAAGTCGGCCAGGCTGACCGTGTTGCCGCGGTGGTCGGCCAGGCTGAAGTTGGGAGCGATCGGGTCAGGGGATGCACGTCGCATTCTGATGCACCTGACGTGAGATAGTCGATGCCTATGGCTTGGCCGTTCTGGTGAACAACACAGACCAGGCGCCGGTGGACCACAAAGCCCAGAACACCAGCACCGGCTGGAACAACAGCCGGTTGAAGCGAACCTGATCGGTGTTCAGCCCGAAGGCGTCGATCCGGTTGACGTACTGCGAGATGTTGCCGGGGAAGATTAGCACGAAGAACGTGGCGGCGGCCAGACCGACGAGCACGCGCTGCTTGACCAGGAAGATCAGGGCTAATCCCAGCGCGATTTCTGCAATCCCGGACAAGACGACCACCAGATCGCCATTCAGTGGCAGCCAGGTCGGCACCTGGGCCAGGAACTCCGCCCGCGCCACCGTGAGGTGGCTTGTTCCTGAGAACAGTAGGAAGGCGCCCAACAGGATCCGGAAGGTCGTCTGCACAGTCCGATGGATTTTCTGTCCGATACTGCGCTGTCCCGGCTGAAGGTTCTTGCCTTCAGTGTTTATCATCTTCTCTCCATATCGTTAGCGTTCATATCGTATACGATATATGCATCATAGAAGGCACAGGAAGGCAAATCTGGGGGCGGCGATCGCCGGATCAACCAGGCAGCCGCGGGCGGTTGAGGGATAGTGGTCACCGCGGTGGAGATGGTCTGGGGGCACACAGTTGGCGGTGTCCACAACGCTGGCCAATGTTTAGGCGGCGCATAGGCGGTGGTAGTCAGGATCAAACATCGTTAGCACAGAGTTCGGCGTTGACCGCACCGGGCCGCACGACCATGACCGACCCCTTCCGCTCCTCCTGGCGCAACGCGGCCTCCAACCTCTTGCCCGGCCCGACGTGGCTGCCGGGCATGACATACTGGCCGCCCCACTTGTGCGACCTCATCAGAAACAGGCGGCCGGCGGGATCGAAGATCAGCGCGCCGCCGGTCGGTTCGGGGACTGCTAAGTGGGTTGCATCAGAGCACAGGCTCCTTCAGTACAGCAGGTATCAGAACAGGGCTGTGTACCATCATGCAAACTGAGCCCACATCATCATCGAAATGGGGCCCACTAGCGGTCAGACGGCTGTCGCCGTCATCATCGAAAACGAGCCCACTTCATCATGGGTGGGCTCAATGCTACCCGTG
>Ga0315273_10001533_pt1 | contig 26450 bp, 19 predicted proteins | sample YL17G02_0_MG_FD_205753 | JGI IMG/M metagenome (GOLD analysis project Ga0315273, IMG submission 205753) | Sediment microbial communities from Yellowstone Lake, YNP, Wyoming, USA - YL17G02_0 | ecosystem: Environmental > Aquatic > Freshwater > Lake > Sediment | place: USA: Wyoming | collected... | reverse complement strand
TGCGCGGGGGGATGGGGGTGGGGGCGATGGTGGGGGTGGGGGTGGCGGTCGGAGGAGGCGTGGTCGGAGCGGCCGTCGGCGGGGGCGTCATCGGCGGCGCCGCCACCGTCGTCGTCGGCGGCGGGGTCGTCGGTTTGGCCGCCTCCGTGGCGGCCGGCGGCGGCGGCGTGACGGGCGGCTGCGGCGGCGGCGGGGGCGCCTGCTGGGGCGCCTGCTCACCACCACCGGGCGGCCCCCCGGCCTCGACCTCTCCGTCTCCGCCGCCGCCGCCGCTGTCTCCGCCGCCCAGCACGCTGGCCGGCGCGTTCGCGTCCGGCCCATAGCCCTGCCAGACCGTGCCGGTCGCCACGGTGGTCGCGTCCGCCCGGCGCGCGCCCAGGGGCCGGGTGGACGCGTCGACGAGGTCAGCCTTCCACAGGCCGGCCACCCCGCGCTCGCGCATCGCGCCCGCAATGATTTGGTTGTCCACTTTCTCGACCGCGAGCTTGACTAGCTCGTCCACCGCGTCCGCCCGGGCGGCAATGCGGATGGAGATGGTGGCGGTGCCGGGCCCGGCGATGGGCGGGCGGACGAGGCGGGCCGAGCGGACGGTGAACGCGTCCCGGCCGCGCTGCTCATTGATCCATCCCAAGGACGCGCGGAACGCTTCGGCCGTCGCGTCCAGGGCGTCGCCACCCAGGGGTTGCAGGCCGCCGCCATTGCAGGTGATGCGGATGGTGACTTCCTCGAAGAAGGGGGATTGGAGGAGGGCGCGGCGGGGAGGGGATGGCGGGGAGGCGGTGGTGGTGGTCGCGGCGAAGGCGAGGAGGAGGAGGAGGAGGCAGCCGCGCGCGGCCGCGCGCCGGGCGACCGGCGGCGGACCGCGACACATGTTTTGGTCTTTTTTTTTTGGGCCCCTGTGTGAATTTTTGGTGGGTGAGAGGTCGTGCGATATGAGAGCTTGTTATGCCTGGGCCACGCTTATCGTGTCTTTGTCCTTTACCGCTCAGTGGCGGGGGGTGGGAGTGGGCGGGGGCGAGGGGCGGGGGCGCCGCCGCATGCGCGGCACGACGCGCCTACTAGCCTCCCGGGCATTTGATTGTCCCGATGTGAGCGAGGGCCGTCGAGCGATGAAGCCGCGGCACGCTTTTCCACGCCGCAGACGTGTAGGCGAGAAAAGTGGACGTGCCATACAGGGGGGTAACGCGCCCGGAATGCCCCTGGTCTTTACCTGCGCAGTTGAGCGGCTCAGCAAGGGCGTTCCATAAAAAAAAAGCGAAATTGAACGTCTTCTCCGACCCCCCCTCGCTGCGTCGCATCATTTCTCACTCCCTTCTCACCGTTGCTATTTCAGGCAACGGGCCCCACGCGACACACACTCACATTCGTCCTCCCGCCCCTCACGCGCACACTCACTCGCAACGCACCTCCACACCGCGCTGCACAGCGCAAAAAAAAGCCAGAGTCTCTGCTCCTCTTGCTCCCCCCCTCTCGTCCTCCCCGCATCGCCCCGCGGGCGCTCTCTTTTTTGTTTCACAATAAAAAATGAAGCGCATTTTCGGCTCCCGCAAGCCCGCCGCGCCGGCGCCCACCCTGGAGGAAGCCAACACCCGGATGGCTAGCCGAGGGGACACGTGAGTGTGGATGGAGGAAGGAGAGAGAGGCATGAAAGGGAGGGAGAAAAGGAGAGGGGCACCCCACGCCCCGGGCACGCCCCGACCTTCCCCTCCCTTCCCTCCTTGCACGCCTTTTTTTTGGGGGGGGGGGGGGGGGGGGGGGGCCCCGCCCCGCCCGCCCCCCCCCCCCCCCCCCCCCCCCCCCCCCCCCCCCCCCCCCCCCCCCCCCCCCCCCCTTGGGGGGGGGGGGGGCGGCGCCGGGAAGAGAGGCCCGACGCGCATGCACCACCCACACCCACGCATCTCCCCTCCTTTGCAGCCTGGACGACAAGATCAAGAGGCTTGACGCCCAGCTGCTGGTCCACCGGGACGCAATACGCAAGGCCCGCCCGGGCCCGGCCGCGGATGCCGCCAAGCGGCGGGCGCTAGCGATCCTCAAACAGAAGAAGCTGCTGGAGGGCCAGCGGGAGCAGCTGTACGCGCAGCAGTTCAACATGGAGCAGACCGCGTTTGCCCTGGACTCGGTCAAGGACACGGTGCAGGTGTGAAGGGTTGGAAGGGGGAATGGAAGGAGGTTTGAGAGAGAGAGAGCAAGCAAAACAAACCGCTCCGCGCGCACACACCGCACCCAAAGGGGAGGAGAAAAGAGCGCCCACTCTCACTTCCCCCCTCCTCTCTCTCCCCCCCTCCTCCCAGACCGTCCAAGCCATGAAGGCCGGCGCCGCCGAACTGAAAGCCACGATGAAAAAGTCGGAGCTGGACATTGGCGGCATTGAATCCCTCCAGGACGACATGGCCGACCTGATGGACGCGCACGCGGAGATCCAGGACGCCATGGCCCAGCCGATGGGCATCCCGGTGGACATCGACGAGGACGAGCTCCTGGGCGAGCTGGACGCGCTGGAGGACGAGCTGGCGGCGGAGGCGGCGGGCGAGGCCGCGGGCGAGGCCGGCCCCAGCTACCTGCAGGATGACCTGCCTGGTGTGCCCCTGCCGGCGGTGGGCGTGGGCGGCGGGGGCGGGGGTGGAGGGGGGGGGCGGATCGCGGAGGACGAGCTGCCGGCGGTGCCGCAAAAGACATGAGAGGTGGGTGGGGGATGGGGGTGGGGTGGGGTGGGGTGGGGTGGGGGATGAGAGCGGGGGGGGGGGGCATTGTAGGGGAGCGTGCGCGTGTGAATGATTCGCGTCGGGTGGGTCGAGAGCGCCGACACCGCCCTTCCCACACTCCTGCCAATCCGCCGCCCGTCTCTCCTCACAACCCCACAACCCTTTCCCACAAACACACACACACACACACACACACACACACACACACACACCAATGCCTGCCTTCACGCTGTCGGCTGGCAACCTGTCCATCCGGGCCAGCGCGGCAGGGTCTGCCGGCAAGGGCCCCCACCGTGCGCCCGCGCCCGCGGCCGTGCCCGCCGCGCTCGCTGACGCCCCGCCCGCGCGGGCCAAGGTAAACGAGACGAGAGAAAAGGAACGCAGGAGGGCTGTGCCATACAGGGCAGCCCTCTTTAACGCCGGCGTGCCCAGTTCCGTGCGCGGGCGCAAGGCCCCCCCCCTCACCCCGGGTAAAAGCGCAGCCGTCGTCGTCGTGTGCGACTCGCCGCATCTTCACTCCCTCCTCTCCACCCCATCACACACAGCCCGCCCTGCCCGCGGGCACGCCCATCGTCTCACCCCAGGTATGTGGAAAGCGGCGTGGTGGTCGTGCAGCGTGATAAAGAGGGGAAAACGACTCCCACGCCGCATTTTGACGCAACGTTCAACCTTAGGCCTGGCCAGCGCCCCGTCCAAAAAACCCGACCTCACCCTCACCCTCCCCTCTCTCCCCCTCTCTCTCCAAATCACCGCGCGCCCCTCCCTCCCACGACAGGACCTCCCCTCCCGCCCCCGCCGCAACCGGCGCTCGCCGACCATCCGGTCCGCCGTACGGGAGACCATCCTCACCCCGGCCAACCTGCTGCTGCCCCTATTCATTCACGAGGGGGCGGAGGACGTGCCAATCCCGTCCATGCCCGGCGTGTCCCGCCTGGCCTGGAGGACCGGGCTGCTGGCCGCCGTCGATGCCGCCCGCGCCCAGGGCGTCAACAGCGTCGTCCTCTTCCCCAAGACACCGGAAGCCCTGAAGACGCGCACGGGCGAGGAGGCGTTCAACCCGGACGGGCTGGTCCAGCGCGCCATCCGCCTGCTGAAAGCTGCGCACCCCGACCTGGAGGTGTACACGGACGTCGCCCTCGACCCGTACAACAGCGACGGCCACGACGGCATCGTCCGCGACGACGGCGTCATCCTGAATGACGAGACCGTCGAGTTCCTGTGCCGCCAGGCCGTCTCCCAGGCGGAGGCGGGCGCGGACTGCGTGTCCCCCTCCGACATGATGGACGGGCGGGTCGGCGCGATCCGGGGCGCGCTCGACGCGGCCGGCTTCCCCCACGTCGGCATCATGTCGTACACCGCCAAGTACGCGTCCGCCTTTTACGGACCCTTCCGGGACGCCCTGGCCTCGGCGCCCCGGGCGGGCGGCGGCGGGCGGGTCATCCCGCCCACCAAGGCGACGTACCAGCAGGACCCGGCCAACTGGCGGGAGTCGCTGCGCGAGGCCGCGGCCGACGAGGCCGAGGGCGCGGACGTGCTGATGGTCAAGCCCGGCCTGCCCTACCTGGACGTCATCCGCCTGCTGCGGGACTCCACGGCCCTGCCCATCGCGGCCTACCACGTGTCCGGCGAGTACGCCATGCTGAAGGCCGCGGCCGAGCGGGGGTGGCTGGACGAACGGGCGGCGGTGCTGGAGTCCCTGCTGTGTCTGAAGCGGGCGGGCGCGGACATCATTCTGACCTACTATGCGACACAGGCGGCGACCTGGCTGAACGAGGACGGGTTCGGTGTGCGGTGAAAGGGAGGGGAGAGAGGCAAGGCAAGGGACAGAGCGAGAGAGCGAGCGAGGGCAAGCGAGGGCGAGAGGGAGTGGATGGTGGGGATGGGTTCACTTTTTCGGTGGTGTGTGATTCTTTTTCTTGGACCCCTTTCTCCGCCGGGGGGGGGGGGAGGGGGGGGGGTCACCTTGCTAACAATGCATAGCACGCGCCACCTTGACACATGTTCACCTCAGCTCCAGGAACGCCCGCAGCGCGCCCACCATCGCCGGCGGCCACCCCTTTTCCTTTTCCACCCAGGCCGGGTCCCCAAACCGCCTGTCAAACTCGGTGGCCAGCGCCCACTGCGCCTCCGCGCCGGGGAGGCGGGCCTCATAGCGCAGGCTCGCCAGGGCGGCATGTACCTCTGCCCGGCCCCTGAGGCCCGCCTCCACGTCCTCCAGGGCGAGGCGGGCGCCGGGCGCGTCGCCCAGCTGGCGCAGGACGAGGGCGCGCGACACGCGCGTCAGGTCGGTGAGCGCGAGGTCGGGCCCCGCGGCGATGGCGGCGGCGTACGCGCCCTCCGCGGCGCCCCAGTCCCCCGCGTCCGCGGCGGCCCGGGCGGCGGCGGTGAGGGTGGTGACGCGGGCGACGGCGTCCGCGACGGAGGGGGTGGTGGGCGGGCGGGGTGGGGGAGGGGAGGGGCGGGCGCGGCGGGGTGGGAGAGGGGAGGGGCGGGCGCCTCTAGGCCCGCTGCTGGTCGCATTTTTGCTCATCAGATGCCCCGTCTGGATATGGGCGGCGGCGGGGGGTGGGGCAGCGGCCGCCAGGGCCGCCCAGGCGGCGGCGGGCGCCAGGGAGGAGAGGACGGCTGTGAGGACGAGGTCGCGCCGGCTGGCCTGGGAAGCTGCAGGCGCGGCAGCCGATGCAGCCACGCGCTGGCCCCGCGGCGGCGGCGGTCGAGGTACGGGATCAATAGGCCGCGGGCCTGCTGGGCCTCCCCTAGGACTGCAGCAGCGTGCGGCCTGCATTGGCGCGTGCGTGTGGGACGCGAAAAAAGAAGAGAAGTGATGCGAGAGAGGAGCAAAAGCCGAAAAGCAAAACAGCGTTGTTCACTGTCTTCATCTCGAGAAAAAGCACGGGCGCCGCAGCAGAGAGCCTCCTTTGTACTGCACACACACACACACACACACACACGTTCACACCTACACCATGGCCCCCCTCCGCGTCCTGGCGGCCGATGAGCTGGGCTTCGTGCGCTGTGCGTAAGGAGAGAGAAAGAAAGGGAGGACGGGGGGGCACATGTGGCGGCTCCCTAGCCCCTACGCCGACTGCTTGTGTCTCTCTTCTTCCAGTACGCCTCTCTCTCTCTCTCTCATCCTCGTCCCCTCCCATTTGAACACACAGCTATCGAAGCCAAGGACATTGCCGCCGTTGCCGACCTGGAAGCCAAGGACCGGTGGTGAGTTGAGGAGGAGTGGAGAGAAAATGAAACGCTTGCCGCCGCCCGACAGACTGCGACCACCTCTCACACGCTCTCTCTTCTCCTTTTTTTTCCAGGGGCGAGGCCTCGGCCGCCAATGCGGCGGACTGCGTGGCGCTGGCCATCGCGGGCGGCGAGTGGGCGGCGGAAGGTAAGCAGAAGAAAAAAACGAGAGAGTTGGGGAACGGGAAAAAGGGTGGGCGCTGGGGGCTGCCCTCTCTCGACCCGCCCCGCCCTCTTTCACTCATCAACCTGTCCCTCTGAATACGCTCTACAGCCCCCGCACTCCTCGCCATCGGCCGGTCCACCGGCTCCATCGACCTGGTCTGCGCGCACTCCGGCCGCGTGCTGTCCCCTCCCTTGCCTCCCCCACCCGCGGCGGCGGGCGCGGGCGAGCACGCGCTGGCCGCGGCTGCCCGGCGCGCGGCGGGCGGCGACCCGTCGGGCAAGCCACCCCCGTCGCTCCCGCCCACCCCGCCCTCCGCCTGTGCTGGCCTGGGCTTCCTCTACCACGCCGCCGGCACGGGGGCCAAGCACTTGCCCTTGCTAGTGACGGCGGCGGCGGGCGGTGCGGTGCGGGTGTTCGCGCCGCCGGCGCCGCTGGCAGCATTGCTGGGGGCAAAAGATGGGGATGATGGGGAGGGGCCCACCACCCAGCCCACCACCCAGCCCGCGTCCGCCCCCTGGACCCTCGTCGCCAAGTTCACGGCCCCCCCTCACATCACGGCCCTGGCGACCGACCCGTCCACTCCGGCCTCCACCCGCATCGCCCTCGCATTCCAGGGCAGCGAGGCGGCCGTGTGGTGCGTGGGCGCCCGGGCGGCCACCTTTGAGGCGCGCGGGCCGAAAGCGGACAGCCTGGGCTTGGTGGAGCGGCCGTGGGGGACGGCCGTGGCATTCCTGCCCGGCCATGGCGGCCACCTGCTGGCCGTGGGCACTGTAACGGGGCGGGTGCGCCTGTACGACCCCCGCCACGGCAAGCGGCCGCTGGCGGTGGTGGTGGTCGCGGCGGGCGCTGCGGGGCACACGGCGGTCGGCGCCACCCCCGCGTCCATCTCCACGCTCGCGCCCGACCCCACCCACCCGCACTGGGGCCGGGTGTGGGTGGGCGACGCCCGCGGCCTGCTGCGGTGCGTGGACCTGCGCGCCAAGCGCGTGGAGGGCGTGCTGAAAGGGCCGACGGGGGCCATCCGGGCGGCGGCCGTCCACCCGACCCAGCGCCTGGTGGCCTCGGTCGGCTTGGACGGGTGGGTCAGGGTCCACCACGCGGAGACCCGGGTCCAGCTGGGGAGCGCCTACCTAAAGCAGCCCCTGACGGGCGTGGCCTTCTGCCCGGCCCCGCCCGGCAGTGGGGCGGGGCCGGAGCCGGCGCTCCCCACCCCGGACGCTAAAGCGCTGAAGAAGTTGAAGAAACGGGAGCGGACGACGCCCATTGCGGGCGAAGTCTTCCTCAAGCGGTCCCGCCGCGAGAAAAAGCTGGAGAAGCGCAAGAAGAACAAGAAGAAGGCAGCGGCCAAGGCGGATGGGGGGCGGGGCGGGCGGCGGGGGGCGGAGGCGTGAGAAAGGAAACGAGGATTTGGTGACATGAGAGAGAGCATTTTTGTTTTTGTTTTCATTTTCCTTCTTGGCTGTCCGGCAAGACCTCTGCCGCCTTTGGAGTGGTTGACGCCAGCACCACCGCCCGCTCTTCCTCGACATTCACCATCACGGCATCCCCCTCCTCGCCCAGGGCGCGCGCCTGGGCGGGTGGCGGGGGCGGCAGGCCCGCCGGGACCACGCTAGGGAGCAGCGCCACATCCTCCTCCCGGGTCGCCGCCAGCCAGCTCAGGCGCGGCCGGTGCAGGGCCCCCGGCAGGCGGGGGGCGTGCACGCCATCGCTGCTGATGCGCGTAGAACCCTGGCGGTGCGGGAGTGGTGGGGGTGCGAGCGCCGGGGCGGAGGAGGGCGTCGTCGTGGCCGCAGCAGTGACGGCCGCCGCGGGGGCCGTCGCCGGGCGGGGGGGCGAGCATGATGGGGCAGGGGGGGCCGGCAGGCCCCCCTCGCCTCCCTCCGCTGACTCAGCAGCAGCAGCAGCAGCAGTAGCAGGAGGAGGAGGAGAAAGTGGAACAGCAGCAGGCGGGGGCGGCGGCACCACAAACCCCGCCAGGGGCAGGTCGTCGCCCGCTGAGAAGGTGGATTGCGAGGCCCACGCAGCAGCCGGCGGGGGTGGCTGGGGGTGGGGTGGTGCAGGTTGGGCGGCGAGAGGCACGCCGCCGCCGCCGCCGCCGCCGCCGCCCGCCGCCCGGGCCGCAAAGAGGGCGGCCAAGGGCATGTCCTCATCCTCGCTGCCGTCGTCGCCGCCGTCGGACGAGGAGTCAGCTACCGCCGCCGCCGCAACGGCCACCGTGCCGTCGCTCGCCCGCCGCGCGCGTGCCGCCCGCCGCGCAGCGCGCCGGGCCGCCCGCCGGGCCGCCCGCCCCCCGCCCCCCGCACTCGCCGGCCGCCCACCCCCCGCCAGAAATTGCGGCCGTGCCGCCTCCAACTCCGGCTCAAAGCGCGTCGGCGCCCGCCGTTCCCGGGTAGGGGCGGCGGGAACGTAATGGGCCGCGTTGACAGGTTTCAACCCCCGCCGCCCGTCCCAGGCAAAGGGGAGCAGGGCGGCGGCCTCCCGGGTGAGGGGGGCCGGGAATGACGGGGGAGGTGGGGGGGGTGGGGGTGGCAGGGCGGGAGAGGGCGAGGGCGCCCGGTGGCGGTGGCGGGGGCCGTGGCCGTGGGGCGGCGAAGGCGCCTCAACCACCCCATCATCCCCGCCACCCACCCCTCCTCCACCCCCATCCCCCCACTCGTCCGTCTGCGTGGAGGGCAGGCGGCGGCGGGCCAGGGGTGCGGCCACGCCACCACCCACCGGGGCCGCCGCGGTCGGCCGCCGAGGCAGGGGCGACGGGGAGGGCGAGGAGGACCAGGCAGACGCGTGGCGGCGCCGGGGCTGCGGGGACGGGGCGAGCGCCGCGGGCGCGGCCCCGACCCCCTCACCCCCCACCCTCCCTCCGCCCCCGCCGCCCCGCGGCCGGGACGGCGGCGGCGTCACCGCCGCCCCCGCCTCCACATCCACCAGGGCGCGAGGGTTGGTGACAGCGCCGGGCACGCTACCACCCCCGCCGCCGCCGTGGCGTTGGCGCAGCTCGGCCAGGGCCGCCGCCCCGCCCGCGCTCAGGCCCGCCCCCCGCCCCGCGGCCGCGCGCCGCCCGCCCTCGGCCGCCGCCTGGAAGAACGCGCCCGCGCGGTGCCGGTCCCGCACCGCGTCATGCGCGAAGGCGCCGGCTCGCAACTCCTCTACCTCTCGACGCAGGGCGGAGGGGCCGTCCGCCTCATCCCCCCCGCCCTCACCGCCGTCAAAGCCACCGCCCTGGCCACCACAGCCGCCGCCGCCTGCCTGGGCAATGAATCGCATCCCGGGGTCGTCCGCGTCCGCCCCGCGCGCCAGCTCCGACTCGGACGCAGAGTCCCTGGCTAGAAAAGCGTCCTCATCCAAAGAGTCGTCACCGTCGGCGTCGTCATATTCGCTGGCGGCGGCGTCGGGAGAGGCGGTGCGTGGCCGGACGCGGCGGGCGCAGGGCGAGCCGCGGCCGCCACCGCTGCTGCGGCGCGGGTGGTGGTGGGCGGCGCGCGGTGGAGAGGGAGCGCCAGCCTCGCCTGGCCCTCCGCCCTCCCAGCCACCACCAGCATCCTCGGCGAAAAAGGTGGCGGGCCGGGGCCGGCGGCGGGCGGCGGCAGCGGCGGCAGGGCGAGGAGCGGCCCCCCACCCACCCGCCGCGCGCGGCGCGGCCGCTGGTGGCGGCGGGGAAGGCGCCGGCGCCGGCACGCGCGGCCCGGCCGGCCTCGCGACCGGCCCCCGCTCCCAGGCCCGGGGCACCAGCTCCATCTCCTGGATCTGGGCCCTGGCGGCGGCCAGGGCGGCCCGGGCGGCGGCAGCGGTCGGAGAGGCGGCATGGTTTGGGGGCGGACGACCCCTCTCCCCACCCTCCCCTTCCTCCTCTTCCTCTTCTGACCACACCCCACCGTCCGCCGTCGCGCCGCTCCCGCCGTCCTCATCCGTGTCGTCCTCGCCCAGGTCGATGCCCCGGGGCTCGCCCGTGCCCCAGTGGTGGGCGGGCTCGGACCGGAAGGCGCCGTCGCCGCCTGGCGCGGCGGGCGGGCGGCGACGGCGGGCGGGCGGGGCGGCGGTGGTGGTGGGGCCGGCAGGGCGTCGAGGAGGGCGCGGCGCCGGAGGGGGGCCGCCGCCGCCGCCGCCGCCGGCCCCTACCCGGAAGATGGGAGCAATATCAGGGCCGGTCGGGCCGGCAGCGCCGGGGCGGCGCGGCGCGGCGGCACCCCCTCCTCCCAGCCGCGGCCGGGGCGGCGGCGGCCGGGGCCGGCCCGCCTGGTGGTGGTCTTCTGGGTCGAGGGGGGGCCGCTTCTGCCGCCGGCGCTCGCCCCACGCGTCCGTCTCCTCGAACAGGTCGTCTGGGTCGTCATCCATGGGATCTGCTGCTGCTCCCGCATGAAATACGGGCGCGGGCGGTGGCGCGGCGGGCGCGGCGTGGTCACTGGGCCAGGGCGGCATGCCCGCGCCCGCGTCCGCGCCGCCCCCGCCCGCCCCGGCCGCGGCGCGTGCCCTCTCCGCCGCCGCGCCCGCCCCGCCCACCCCCGCCCGCACCAGCAGGCACCCACCCCCGCCGGCCAGCCGCTTCAGGGCCGGCGGAACACCGGCCCCCGGGCCGCCGTCGGCCGTCGACAGGCCGGGCCACCCGCCGCCCAAGGCCGCGGCCTCGGCCGGGCTCGCTCCGACCGCCTCCAGGGCCGCCAAGGCCGCCAGGGCCGCCAGCGCCGCGCCCACCGCCTCCGTCGCCGCCTCGCCCCACCGGGTGGCGGTCGGCTCCGCGGGGCCCAGGGCCAGGGACCGCAGGCTGGTGCGGAGCGGGGCGGCGCAGGCGGCGCAGGCGGCCAAGGCGGCCAGGTCGGCCGCCCGCCCCGGGCCCGCCCGCACGGCCCGCAGCGAGGCCAGGCGGGGCGTGTTTTGGAGGAGGAAGGCGCCCCACGCCCCGCCCGCACTCCAGGCCAGGGCCGGGTTGTCTGACAGGTCCAGGCGCTCCAGCTGGGCGGTGATGGCCGGGGCCAGGGCGAGGGACCGCAGGGCGGAGGCGGTGAGCCCGACGCCGGTGAGGGACAGGCAGCGCAGGTGGCAGCCGGACTGCGGCCCCCAGGCGTGGCTGAGCCGGCGGGCGCGGGTGAGGGCGTCGGCAGTGGAGGAGGGCGGCGCGCCCGGTGGGTGGGGGGGGGCGAGGCGACCGGGGCCGCGCAGGGCGAGGGACTGGAGGGGGATGGGGGCGGTGGTGCGGCTGTATGATGGGAGAGGAGAGAGAGAGCAATGAACGGGGCGCATGTTTTTTTTCTTCTTCTTTTTTTCGAAGCCGAGCCGACAGCTCGCTCCAATTCCTCACCTCCCAAACAGGGCCACAAACACCGCCCCCGCCTGGCCCCCATCCTCATGGTCCCCGCCCGAGGGGCCGGGCAGATCCAAGGCCAAGGCGGCTCCGTAGGGAGGGCAGGGCGGCGGGGCGGCGCCCCCGACGGGCACGCAGAGCGCGGCCGGGATGGCCGCGAGCGCCCGCACCAGCGCCGGGTGCACGCCCAGCCCCCGCCCATCGCACGCCTCCGCGTACGCGGTCGCCACCGGGTGGGCCACCTCTAGGACTGCTTGCGAGGTTGGCGCCCAATCCGAGGCTTGCGTGGGGAGGGGTTGAGAGGATGGGACTGGTGACAGTGCGGACGGCGGCGGCGCCGATGCGGTTTCCTTCCCTGCCTCTTCCACCGCCTGCGACGGCTCCGGCGCCGCCGCGGCCAGGGCGGCGAGGTAGTCGTTCTCCGGCATCTGGTGCGTGTGTCTAGCGAGAGGGGAGCAGGGCACGCGCTGTTCGTGCGCGCGTGCCCCTCTCTCTCCTCAGCTGTTGCGAAATGAAAACTCCTTTTTTTGCAATTCTCTCCTCATCGAACCTCCACCATCCCATTTTACGGGCGGCCGCGGCGGCCAGGCGCCGAGCGGACGCCTTCACTCGATACCGAACAGTTTCTTGAGCTTCACCACCAGCACCCAGTCATCCCGCCCCAGGTCCTCCCGGAAGTGCGTTTTCAGTGTGTCAATCGACTTGCGCGTCACGCGGGACACGATGCGGTCGGTCGCGTCAAAGTGGCGCCCAAACGCGCGCCCATGCTCGGCCGCGCAGCTGGCCTCAATCTTCATGGCCACCGAATCCCCGCGGTGCGCCCGGTCGACCGGCTTGTGGTTGAGCTCCAGGGACGCGATGCGCCCCAGGTCCAGGCCGCCCTCGCGGGAGGGGACGCAGACGGGCGTGCCGACGGCCGCGATGCCTTCCTCGACCTCGACGCCCAGCACGATCGGGTCCTTCTTGTTGAACACGCACGTCGGCAGGATCTTGAGCACGCACGGGAAGGCCGCGTGCGCGCGGGCCGCCGCCTGCTCGGACGCTTTGCAGGTGGCCAGGTAGGCCTTGAACTGGTCAAACAGGTGGTAGATGATGTCGGCGGTGAAGACGCGGACGCCCAACTCGTCGGCCAGGCCCCCCGCCTCGCGCGTCACGGGCACGTCAAACGCGAGCACGCACGCAAACTTGGGCACGCCGCGCTCCCGCATGATGCTCGCCCGCATCACGTCCCGCTTGTGGACGGGCCCGATGGCGATGCCGGCGACCGGGATGGCGACCTCGGGCGACTTGAGGAAGGCCAGCAACGCTTCCAGCGAGCCGAGCGTGGAGGCCTGCGCGCACACGCCGTCGCCCGTCCGGTCGACCGACGCGAAAATGTCGGTCATGTCCTCCATCGCCTCCGCCTTGAGGGCGTCCAGGTCGTCCCCCGGCCCCACGATGAGGAGCTGGGTGCCCGCGACGGCGGACTCCAGGCCGTGCGCCGCGATCTTGACACCCTGCGCCGCCTGGACGGCCTTGTGGTGGAGGTAGGAGCCTTTGACGCGCAGCTCCTTCAGCGGGTGGGGCGTCAGCAGCGAGCGCACCGTCGCGACCAGCGGCCCGTGCAGGCCGCACGCGACGACCGTGTCGCCCTCCCGCATGGTGCCATTGACCAGGACGACGTCCACCGTCGTGCCCAGGCCCTCAATCACCTTGACCTCCAGCACCGTCGCCTGGGGCTCGTCCACAAAGCCCAGCCGGTCCGCCATGCGCAGCTGGGTGAGCTTCACCAACAGCGCCAGCATGTCGGGGACGCCCTCCCCGCTGATCGCCGACGTGGGCACAATGTTGACGTACTTGCGGGCGTCCGGGTTGGCCCAGTAGGGCGCGACGTTGAGGCCCTGTTCATTCAGGGCCAGGGTGGCGGAGGCGAGGCGGTCGGCGAACTGGGAGCGGACGTGCTCGTCCTGGGCGGACAGCGCGTCCCGGAAGCCCGCGTCATCCCGCGCGACCCACCCGAACAGGCGGTCCACTTTGTTGAGCGCGATGATGAAGGGCGTCTTCCGCATCTTCAGCAGCGCGATGGACTCCAGGGTCTGGGGTTCCAGGCCGTGCATGAGGTCGACTACCAGGATCGCGATGTCGCACAGCCCCGACCCGCGCGACCGGAGATTGCTGAATGATTCGTGGCCCGGCGTGTCGATGACGAGCAGGCCGGGCAGGGACAGGTCCAGCCCCAGCCCGGACGCGGCGGCGGACGGCGTCAGGTCGGGGGGCAGGGTGGCCGGATCGTCGTCCGCCTGGGCGCCGCCGCCGCCGCCCAGGGAGCGCGGCCCCAGCGCGGCCGTCCGGCGGGAGAGGGCATCCCCCGGGATGTAGGTGGCCCCGATCTGTTGGGTGATGCCGCCTGCCTCGCCCTCCTGCACCGCCGTCCGCCGCACGTTGTCCAGCAGCTTGGTCTTGCCCGTGTCGACGTGGCCCAGGATGCAGACGATGGGCGCGCGCAGGCGGGCCGGGTCGGCGACGGCCTTGGCGGCCGCAAAGCGTTTGGACCGGCGCGCCTTGGAGGCGGCGACCCGCCGCTCAAGCTCCCCATCGCTGTCGGCCGACGAGAGGGAGGACGCGCCCGATTCCGAGGAGGAGGAGGCGTCAGAGTCGTCAGAGTCGTCACCGCTCTCATCGTCGTCGTCCTCGGCCTGGGCGGCAGCCAGGGCGGCCGCGGCGGCGGTGGCCTCCTCGGCGGCGGCGGCCCGCCCAGCCGCCGCGCGCGCGCGCTCCTCGGCGGCCGCTTTCGCCGCGGCCGCCGCGGGCAGCAGCTTGACGGTGTCCGTGGCGTCCCAGTCCTCGTCTGGCTCGGACTCGGACGCGGCCGAAGCGGGGGCGGAGTCGGCGGCGGGAGGAGGCGAGGGCGACGGCTCAGCAGGCGCAGCAGCAAACACGGCCGCGGTCGAGAGGCCGCCCTCCCCACCACCAGCCGCCGACCCGTCCGCGCTGGCCTTTGGTGGGCCGCCGCCGGCGCCCTTCTTCTTCTTCTCGTACACCGCCTTCTTCTTGGCGCCGCCACCGCCGCCGCCGCCGCCGCCGTCCTCGTCCGGCTCGGGCACGCCGCCCTCCCGCAAGAGCTGCTCCCGCAGCGCCGCCAGGCGGGCCGCCTCGGCTTTCGCCTTCCCCGTCAGCAGTAGGCCCTGCTTCTTCAGCTCCGCCCGCCGCTCCTTCTGGCGCTGCTTGCGGGCGTCCGCGTCGGCGGCCTTGCGGGACGCTTCCGCGTCGGCCGCCGCGAAGGCGGCCTCCTCGGCCGCGATGCGGGCGGCCTCCTCTTCGGCCGCCGCCTCGGCCTCCGCCTTGCGCCGCTCCAGCTCTTCCTGCAGGCGGCGCACCGCGGCGGAGGGGCCCTTCTTCTTCCCGCCAGCAGCAGCAGCAGCAGGGGCAGCAGGGGTGTCAGCATCAGCAGCGCCAGGAGGCGGAGCGGCCTCGCCCTCCTCACCCTCGCCGGCCTCCCCGCCCTCTGGCGCGCGAGCGGCTTTGGCCTTGGCTTTCGCTTTGGCCTTGAGCTTCTTCTTTTGAGCCGCCGTCAGCTCTTTCGGGCCGCCGTCGTCGGCCGCATCGCTCGCAGGCGTGTCAGCAGCAGGTCCTTCAGCAGCAGTGGTCGAAGCAGGCGCGGCAGCAGCAGAAGGCACGTCCAGCCCTAACTCGGCGAGCGCGGCGTCGAGATCGTCCCCAGCCGCCCCGGTCCCACCACCGCCACCAGCGCCGCCCTTCTTCTTCTTCTTCTTCCCACCACCGCCGCCAGGCGCGGGCGCAGGCTCGGGAGCGTCGATGGCGGCCAGCAGGGCGTCTATCTCGTCGTCGCCCGTGGGTTCCGGGGCGGCAGCGGCGTCGCCTGCAGCATCCTCTTCAGGCTCCGCGCTCTTTTTAGAGGACGCTTTCTTCTCTTTCTTGGCTTTCTTCTCCTTTTTAGGAGGGTGGGCCGCGCCATTCGCGTCCGCGGGCCCGCCGTCACCGCCATCACCAATCGCAGCGAGCAGGGCACTAATGTCCGCGGTGGAGTTCGAGGCCGACGACTTTTTCTTCTTCGGCTTTTTTGACTCACCGCCCAGGTCGTCGGCGGCAGCTGCCGCGGCCGGGTCACCTCCCGCCGCTGCCCCACCCCCAGGAGCCGCCAGGGAGGCCAGGGCGGCCTCCACATCCGCGGACGCCGACTTTTTCTTTTTCTTCTTGGCGCCGGCTAGGTCCAAAGAAGCATCGGCGGGGGCAGTCTCACCACCGCCCGCGGCGGCCGCACCAGCTGCTTTGGCCGCAGCTTTGGCCGCTTTGCGCGCCGCTTTCTCCTGCGCCGCCAGGGCGAGCGCCGCCTCGCCAAACAGGGCGCCCGGGGGTGGGCTGGCCGGGACGGGGCTCCCCGGGGCGGTCCCCGGAGCCAGGCGGGCGAGCGCGCCGTCCACCGCGCCCGTCCACCCCGCGTCCGCCCCGCAGCACAGCATGCCCGCCGACGCCACCCCCCGCACGGCCGCGGCCTTGACGGCGATGCCCGTGCCGGGAGTCGTCACCCCGGCGGGCGCCAGGACGACCACCTGGCCGGCAGCGGCTTCCGGCGCGTTGGTGACAATGGAGAGAGGAGGGGCGCCTACACCAACCTCCACCTCCACCAGGCTCAGTTTGTCCGCGCTCGGGTGCTTGGAGACGGCCGTGATGAGGGCGGCGATGAGACCCTGACATCAAAGTGATGGGAGAGAGAGAGAGAGAGAGAGAGAGAGAGGGTGAGGCAGGTGTCGTGGCTGATAAGACGCGGGCGCGGCGAACCTGGAGAGGGCGGGGTCGGAGAGGAGAGCGCGCGCGGCGCGTTCCATCGGGCCGTCGCCGTCCGTCTCTCTCCTCGCCCGCTCTCGTCGCGCTCCCGTGCAAAAGAAACAAACCCATCTACTCACCGTCCCCGCCGGCGCCGCGTCCTCCTCTTCAGACGACAACGACGAGGGCGTGCAGCCCTCATCATCATCCAGCCCCAGCGCGGCAAAGCCCGCGGCCGCCGGGCCGGCCTGCGAATCTTCCTCCACCTCTTCCTCATCATCCCCCCCCTCCAAAGGCCGGGCAAAGTCCGCTTTCGGCGGGGGAGCAGCCACAGGGCTAGCTCCCGAGGCATCCGACCCGTCGGACGCATCACCGCCGTCCGAGTCGGCGTTGAGCAGGGCAAATGCGGCCGCCGCTGCTGCACCACCGCCAGCGCCCGACCCGCTCCGCTTTTTGGGCGCCGCTTTTTTCGGGGGTGGGCGCGCGGGGGCGGGGGCGGCATCGCTGTCGTCGTCCTCACCGCCAGCCGCCGCCGCCGCCGCCGCCGCCAAGGGATCGACGACCTTGTCGTCATCCGAGCCCCACCCGGCCGCGGCCTTGCCCTTCTTGCCGCCGGCCTTCTTTTTGGGAGCCATCTGCCAGGAGCACGGCGTGCGTGCGGCGCGTGCGTGCGCGTGCGATGGGTGGGATATGCGAGTGTTCGCGTGTGTGGTGTGGTTTGTGCTCGTGTGCGCGTGCGCTCGGTGCGCGCAGCGAAGCTGAGACGAAAGAGTGAACACTGAAAAAGAGGGAGCACGCCAATTTCTCCACAGACGCTTCCTACAGTCCCCCGCGGGCGCGTGCGCCGGCTAGGGAGATAAGCACCCCCCACACGCACACTGTACGTGTGGGTCACACATACTCACACCATGTCCTCAGCTGCCACCGCCGCCACCGCCCTCGGCCTCCCCGTCTCCCCGGCCTGGGCGGCCGTGGCGGTCTCGGCAAAGCTCGGCGGCGACATGCGCGCCACCATCCTGGCCGCCTTTCTGGGGGCCGACCTGCATGCGTGCGGTGGTCAGGAAGGGGGGGACTGCTGTGGGCCCAGGCTACCCGCAGACCTGACGGTAAGGAATGATGAGAGAGAGACGGGAGAGCAGAGGCTGCGGGGGTGCGCGTCGCTCCATCTTGTTTTTTCAACCCCCGACTCAATCATTCTCGAAACTCTCTCCTCTTTCATAGCCCTTGAACGGCCGCACCCTGGAAGGCCGGTTCGTCCTCCAGGTGGACGAGGTCTTGAACGCGGCGGCGCCGGCGAAGCAACGGTGAGGCTTGTGGAGAGAGAGAGAGAGGTGGACAGCGCAACCTCGCACAACTCTCTCTCCATTCTCATCATCATCATTTTTGCTTTCAGCTACGAGTCCGCCGCCCACCCGCGCCTGCTCAAACTCCTCCTCACGGACGGGTCCCGCCAGGCAGTCGCCTTTGAGTTTGAGCCGTGCGCGGCCCTAGGCAGCGGCAATCACCCGGACGCCTGGGCGGTGCCGGGCGTGAAAATCGTCCTGACTGACCCGCCAGTTTCAGGAGGCATGCTCGCCCTCCGCCCGCCAAACCTGGCCGTGCTCGGTGGGCGCGTGCCCCGCCTAGTGGAGGCGCGGGCACGGGCCCTGGCCGCGCACCGGGCGCCACCGACGGGCGGGAGCGTGGCGGACGGGACGGCGCCGTCGGCGAGCGAGGCGGCCAAGGCGGCGGCCTGGGAGGGGGTGGTGGCCGCCGCTCCTCAACCTCCACCGCTGCCACCCCGCCCGCCGCTGGCGGCGGTGGAGGCGGCCGTGCCGCCGCGGCCAGCCCCACCCCCGCCTCCACCTGCTGCTGTCGCCTTCGTCCCCAAGGTGGAGCCGGTGTTGTACGTGCTTTCGTCCTCGTCGTCAGATGATGAAGAAAGGGCAACGGGAGCGCAGCAGGAGCGGGAGGCAACGCCGAGGCCGCCAGTGGAGGAGGAGAACGACACACCACCGCCCTCCCACCCTCCCACAGGTATAGCCCTCCCGCCCTGGCCCGTGGTGACGGGTCTGCCGGACCCCGGCGCGTCCGCCCTCCTCCGCGCGCCGCCCGCCCGACTGACCCGCACGACGGGCGCGCTAAGCTTCATGACCCCGGCGGGGGAGCCCTTGGAGGCCCTGGCCTTGGGCGCCGTGCTGGAAGTGGGCAGCGTGGAATACGGGGCGTCCGTGTCGCCGGCCCTGATAGCGGCGGCGCTGAGAGGAGAGGTGGTGGAGGCGGGCGTGCCTCCACCCGCTTCCATTTCTTCCTCACCCCCACCCGCCGCCACGCCCGCCGAGCTCATGGCTTTCCTCGGGATGGCGGGGGCTGAGGCTCTGGGTGCCCACCTGAAAATGGCTCGGGCTGCACTGACGGCGTTTGGAGACGGCTGGGTGGGGGTGCGACGTGAGGAAGTGGGCGGCAGGTTGGTGGTGGTCGGGCTGTGGTGGCAGAGGTAGAAAAAGCAAAAAACACAACAACAAGGCGGGAAAAAAAAAACTCTCTCAAACCTCCCCACCCAGCACCGGCAGGCCCGGCGCGGGCGAGGTCTCCCGGCCCAGCAGGGGGGCGATAGCCTCTTCCTCCCCGACACCAACCCCGACCTCCACCGCGTCCTTGCCGTGCCACAGGCCCAGGGCGGCCACGGCGGCCGCAGTCGCCAAGGCCGCGCCCACCAGTTGAGCGGTCAGATGCACAGCTGCGGCCTTGCCCGCTCCGGGCGCGCAGTCGAAGATCAGGGAAGCAATAGTGAGGGACGGGTTGAGGTGGACGACCCGCGCGGCAGGGCCGCCCGCGGCCGCGGCGGCGGCAGTGACGGTTGCGACGGCCGCGCCCATGATGGCGGGGGCTGCCAGGGCCGAGGTCGAGGCCGGGGAGGCACGCCGCTGTTTGGAGACGCCGTACGCAAAGGCGCAGTAGACAACGACAAAGGTCCCGCCGGCTTCCCAGGCGGCGGCGGCCCAGCCGGGGCCAGCGCTGCCTAAAGAGGGCAGGCACAGCGGGCCGCCAGGGCTCTTTCCGTCGCCGTGCCCAGCCAGGTGGGGCCGGGGGTGGAAGGTCAGCACCGCGACCAGGGCACCGCACAGGCCGCCACTTACCTGAGCAACCAAGTAGGCGAGGCCCGCGCCCGGGGCGGCGTGGCCGGACGCCATCAGGGAGGCCGTGACGGACGGGGAGACGTGCCCGCCACTGGACGGCCCCGCGGCCGCGGAACACACAAAGTAGGCGAGGCCGGCCAGCACGCCGCCCGCGGCGCCGGCGGCGGGTTTCTGGCCCACCAGGGCACCGAAGAGGACGGTGAACACTAAGGTGGCCACCAGCTCCACCAGCGTGACTTTCAGCAGGGCGTGTGGGGGCATGGCGTTTCGTGGGGCGAGAAAAAAAAAAAAAAGGGGAGAGGTTGTGAGCGAGCGAGCGCAAACGATCGCTCTTTTCTTTTTTCAACCTCATCCCATCACTTCCTCATTTCCTGTGCGCGTGCGCTCCCTTTTTTTTTTTTCGACACGCGCGCCATGCCGTTCCTGCGCGAGGCGCCCAGCCTCCGCCTCCCTGGCCAACCTCCTTCCCTGACCCTCACCATCGCCAGAGCCCGGCGGGCGCCGGCGGTGGCGGTGGCAGCAACCAACCCACGACCACCCCAGCGGCGAGGCGGTCGCCGCCTCCACCACCACCGTTTCCTCCACCCACCCCACGCCGTGCCGCCCGCGGGATCCGAGGAACTCCCCGCCGGCACCGCTTTCACCCGGGTCGTCACCCCGGCCGCCCTGGCCCTGGCCCTCTGCAACGTCGACCGGATTTGCCTGGCCGTCGCAATTGTGCCGATTGCGGCCGAGTTTGGGTGGGGGCCGGCGGTGCAGGTGCGCGGCGAGTGTGTGTGACGAGGCTAGCGAATGATGCAGTGGCGGATGGATCACAGCACACGTGAAGATGAGGAGAGAGAGTGCGCGGGAGCTGTGCTTTCTCACGCGCGCGGAGAAAAGAGAGACGGCACACAGTCAATTTTTTCGTCGCTCAACCACCCTCACATAACCACCCTCCCTTTTTCTCACGCTTCCTTCACGCAGGGCCTCGTCCAGTCCGCCTTCCTGTGGGGCTACACCGCCACCCAGTTTGCGGGCGGCCGCCTGGCCGACGCCATCGGCGGCCGCACCGTACTGGCGGCGGGCATCGTCGCCTTCTCCCTGGCCCAGGCCGGCACGGCCGCCGCGCTCGGGTCCCCGGCCCTCGCCGCCGCGGGGCTCACCCTGCCCGCCGTCCTCGCCGCCCGGGCGGCCGTCGGGCTGGGTGAGGGCGTCGCCCTCCCCTCCGTCACCGCCCTCATCACCGCGCACGTCCCCCCCGGCGCGCGGGCGACGGCCCTGGGCGCCACCTTCGCCGGCTTCCACTCCGGCAACCTGGTCGGCCTGCTGGCCTCCCCGCCCCTGCTGGCGGCCGCCGGGTGGAGGGGGCTGTTTTACGTGGGGGCGGGGGCGGGGGCGCCCCTGCTGGCGGCCTGGCTGGCCCTGGTGCCCCGGCGGAAGGCGGGGAAAGGCGCGCCCGCCGTGCCTGGCGTGCCTGGCGCGCCTGCTGCCCGCGCTGTGCCCCCACCCGCCCCTCCCCCGTCCCTCCCACCCCCCACCATCCCCAACTTCTTGCGCTCCCGCCCCGTCTGGGCCATCATCGCCGCCAACGTGGCCAACCACTGGGGCTACTTCGTCTTCCTCAACTGGCTGCCCACCTTCTTTAGCACCGTCCTGGGGACGGATTTGAGGGCGTCCGCCGCCTGGAGCGTCGCCCCCTGGGCCGCCATGGCCTGCGGGGCGGCCGGGTCGGGCCTGGTCGGGGACTGGGCGGTGGCGGGCGGGGTGGCCGTCCGGGACGTGCGGCGCCGGGTGCAGGTGGCGGCGTTCGGCGTGCCAGCAGTCGCGCTGGGCGTGCTCGCCTGGCTGGGCGGCGGCGTGGGTGGCGGCGCCGCGCCGTCCCGCCTCCTCACCCCGCCCCTCGCCTGCGCGCTCGTCACCCTGGCCCTGGGCGCCGCGTCCCTGGGGCAGTTCGTGACGAACATGGGCGACGTGTGCCCGTCGGCCGCGGGCTCCCTGTTTGGGCTGTGCAACACGTTTGGGTGCGCGGCGGGCGGGGCGGGCGTCGCGGGCGCGGGCGCGCTGGTGCAGGCGTCGGGGGGCTCCTTTAGTGGGGTGTTTGCGGTGACGGCGGGGCTGTACCTGCTGGGCGCGGCCATCTTTTGGGGGTGGGCTGAGGGGGAGGCCCAGTTTGCGTGAAGCGGAGGGGCGAATGAAAGCAGGTTTCGCGAAGAGGGGGCGGGGCGCGCCCCCCACCGCTGTTCACTCGCTCTTTTCCGCGCCGACGAGAGGGGTTTCTCCTCTCCGCGCCCCCCGCCAAACGACGCCGTCTACCTTTCACGCACTTCCAAACCATGACGTCCATGCAGTCCGTCGTCCAACTGGTGAACCGCCTGCAGGGCGCGGCCACCCTGCTGGGTGACAATGCGGGCACAGCCTCCGACTCGTCGCTGCCCTCCCTCTGGTCCATGCTGCCCTCCATCGTCGTCATCGGCGGCCAGGTGAGAAGGAGGGTGTGAATGAGGAGAGCGCATGCCCCAGAGCGGATGTGGGCGTGCCTTGCTCCGAAGAGCGTGCGGGCGGCGGAATGTGGAAGAGCGCTCGCCGTTGCTCGCGCGCACGCCGTTTTTTGCTTCCGCCGCGTGCGTGCTGTGTGCTGCGGACGCACCATCCCTCTGCTTCCCACACCGGGGGCGGACAGGCGGGCCACTCACCTCACCGCCGCGCGTAGCGGATGGGTCTCGTGGTGAGGATGGGCGCCCTGGCACGGGAGCGCGAGCACGCCGGCGGGGCGGGGTGTGCCTCTTGGCACGCCAGGCCGAATAAAACACAGGCGGCGCTGGTGTGTGTGCGGGCGGCCCTGGCCTGGCGCCGCACGCGCTCTGCCCTGGATCGATGTGCGCGCGTGTTGGGCAGACGACGCGGCATCCCCTGGCATGGGGGGGCCGAGGCGGAAACAGGGCCGCCCGCCTTTGCGCGCGGCCCATCCGAACATCAACAAAACCAAAAAAAAAAAAAAAAAAAAAAACAAAAAAAAAAAAAAAAACAAAAAAAAAAAAAACAAACAAAAAAAAAAAAAACCACACACAACCCAAACAACCCAACACAAAACACCCCCAAACACAAAAAAAAAAAAACAAAAAAAAAAACACGGCCGGCTTCCGCGCGCTTCCCACACCTCGCAGCCCCCCATTTTTCTCATGAGACTTTCATCCATCCATCCATCTCCGTTTTTTTCTTCTTCCAGTCCTCCGGCAAGTCCTCCGTCCTGGAGGCCGTCGTCGGCCGGGACTTCCTGCCCCGCGGCACCGGCATCGTCACCCGGCGGTGAGTAGGAAGGAAGAGGCAGGGGAAGAGGCCCCAACCTTTCTCGACCTCAACCCTCATCCATTCGCTCTCTCTCTTTCCTTTCCAGTCCCCTCATCCTGCAGCTCGTCCACCTGGACGACCCGGCCGCCCGGGAGTACGGCGAGTTCCTGCACAACGGGCGGGCCAGGATGCCCGACTTTGACGCCATCCGCGCGGAGATCGAGGCCGAGACGGGGAAGTACCTGAAAGCCAAGGGCAAGGCGGTCTCGCCCGACCCCATCCAGCTGACGGTCTACTCGCCCAACGTGCCCAATCTCACCCTCGTCGACATGCCCGGCCTGACCAAGATCCCCATTGATGGCCAGCCCAAGTCCATCGTGGGCGAGCTGGAGGACATGGCCCGGTCGTACATCAAGGGCGACAACGCGATCATCCTCGCGGTCACGCCCGCGAACGCCGACCTGGCCACCTCGGACGCCCTCCACCTGGCCCGCGAGGTGGACCCCAGCGGCGACCGCACCATCGGCGTCCTGACCAAGCTGGACATCATGGACCCGGGCACCAACGCGCGGGACGTGCTGGCCGGGGCGTCGGTGCGCCTCAAGCACGGCTGGATCGGGATTGTCAACCGGGGGCAGGCCGACATCGTGTCCGGCATGGCCATGGACAAGGCCCGCGCCCGGGAGCTCGCCTTCTTCAAGGCCTCCCCGCACTATGCCGACCTCAAGAACGTGGGGACGGGCTTCCTGGCGGGGCGGCTGGCGGACCACCTGACGGGCGCCATCCGGCGCCAGCTGCCCGCCATCACGCAAGGCATTTCCTCGGGCATCGCTGGCCTGGAGCGCGAGCTGGCGTCGTTGGGCGGGCCCGCCGTCGACGGCCGGGGCGGCATGGTCCACCTGCTGCTGCAGCTGTGCCGCCAGTTTGAGGACGCGTTCGCGGCGGCCGTGGATGGCGGCAAGAACGGGGGGGAGGCCATCCTAAGCGTGTTTGAGAAGCGGCTGGCCGACAACATCGCGCGCCTGGGCTTTTCAAAGATCCTGGAGCCGGCCAACGTCCGCCGGGTGGTCGAGGAGGCCGACGGCTACCAGCCCCACCTGGTCGCCCCAGAGATGGGGTACCGCCGCCTGCTGCAGGAGTGCCTGGCCCTGTTCGCCCGGCCGGCCGACACGGCGGTCGAGGAGGTGCACGCCATCCTGCGGCAGATTGTCGCGCGCACGCTCGACGCGCCCGAGTGCGCGGGCCTCGCCCAGTACGCGGGCCTGCGGGCATCTATCGCCCGCGCCGCGTCCAGCGCCCTGGACGCCTTTAAGGCGGACGCCCGGGCGATGGTGCTGACCCTGGTGGAGATGGAGCGGTCCTACCTGACGGCCGAGGTCTTCAAAGAGATTCTCGCCCAAAGCGGGAGTGGCGGGGGTGGCGGGGGTGGCAGCGGGGGCGCCCCCGAGCTCGTCCGCACCCTCTCCGGCCGCCCCGTCTCCGACGTCGCGACGGACGAGGGCGGCTACGGCGCGCCCGGCGACCGCCACCTGCACCGCATCGCCGTCCACGTGTCCGCCTACATCACACACGTGCGGACCCAGCTGAAGCAGACGATCCCGAAGGCGATTGTCCACACGCTCGTCCTCAAGTCCAAGAAAGACCTGCTAGAGGGCCTGCACAAGGACGTGGCGGCCTCTGATGACGGCAACCTGCGCCATCTGCTGGCGGAGGACGAGGCGACCGTCAAGAGGCGGGCGGCTTGCCAGCACCGGCTGAAGCTGCTGCGCCAAGCGGCGGACGAGGTCGCGGCCGCGAGCTTTTGAAAAGAGAGAGAGGGAAGGGAAGGGGAAGGCGTGCGAGGGAGGGAATGGTGGAGGTGGGTGTGGGTGGTGTGGGTAAAGCACAGAGTGAAAGGGCATTGACTCGAATTTGTTTGGCGCGAGAGGGCGCACACGGGAAAACGCGCGCACCCCGGCCGGGGCGCGCGGGGCGGAGGTCGGAGGTCGGAGGTCGGGGTCGAGGTTGAGGTTTGCTCACTCTTCTTTTTCTCACTTTTTTCGAGGGGAGGCCTCGCACCCGCATCGCACTGCTACACACTATGCACGCCCCCACCACCCGCGCTCTCGCCGCCCTGCTGGCTGGGGCGGCTGGGCGGGCGGGCTCCGGGCGGGCGGCGTCGACGAGCGCGGCGGGCGTGGCGGGCGCGACGGCGGGCGGTGCGTTGTTTGATGGGGAGAGGGGGAGATTGAGGCACGCGACCGTTCCTCGTCTCTCACTTCAAAGAAATTAGGCAATGCCGCGCCTGGTGGGCGTGGACTCGGCGATTCGAGGAGGCGGAGGGACGCGGAAACCGCGCGGGCTAGAGAGAGTTGCGCCGATCCCCCCCCCGCAATTCACGCCTCGCCTCTCGTCTCTCTCCAAACACACACACACACACACACACATTACAACAGCCCTGGACGTCATCAACGCTCGCATGCGGCCGGCGGGGGTAAAAGCGTCCAAGCTGCGCGAAGTGAGAAGATGATGACGGGTGGGGTGAAAGAGAGGAAGAGAGAGGCGAGAGGAGGACACCTCTCGACACGCCGCCGTCTTGACCCACCCCCCTCCTCCCTCTCTCTCCTATCCCATCCCATGCACAGTCCGGCCGCACGCCCGGCACCGTGACCGGCCTGCCCGGCAACACCTACGCCCACCTCACCCTGGCGACCCCGGACGTGGCGGCCCTGGTGCGCCGCCACGGCCGCCGCGGCCTGGCGGCCCGGCAGGTGGATTTGAGGGTGCGGGGTGGCCTCCTCGGGGAGGGCGGCGCCGGCAGCACCCCCACGGCGGCGGCGGCGGCGGCTGCAGAGGGCGCCGCCCTGGCGTCCGTCGCGGAGGGCGGCGGCGGGCGCGGCGCCGCAGCCGGCGGGGGCGGCGCGCCCCTCCCCCACACCCCGCCCCCGGCCACCACCGCCGCGCTCACCGTGCGGGTCCTGCCCCACCAGGTCCACATCAACGCGGTGACGGGCGTGGTCGAGAACGTCAACTTCTTGGCCCTCCCCGCCGGGAAGGCCGTGACCGCGTCCGTCCCCGTCTGCGTGGTGGGCGCCGACCTGGCGCCCGGCGTCAAGCGGGGCGGCTTCCTCAACCTCATCCGCCGGGCGGTGCGGGTTGCGGCCCCGGACAGGGGCGCCCTCCCCGCGGGCGTCGAGGTCGACGCGTCGGGCCTCGAGCTCGGCCAGCGCGTGGCCCTTGGCGACCTGGCCCTCCCGCCCGGCGCGTCCCTGGCGGAGCCGCACCCGGAGCTGCCCGTCCTGAAGGTGGCGGGCCGGCAGGCGCGGGAGTGAAGGGAGGTGTGGGTGGGTGAAGGGAGGTGTGGGTGGGTGGTGTGTGTGTTGGTGGCAAAAATGCTCGTGGCCTAACAAAAAACTAGGCCACCGCCGGCGCCCCCCGCCCCCGCCCTCGCCAGCACCGCCGCGTCGGCCGCCCGCACGAAATCGCGCACGCCCGCCGCGTCCGCCCGCCCGTCCGGGTCCACGCCCGCGGACGCCAGGGCGGCCGCCGTCGCGTCCGCGTCCCCGCCAAACAGGGGCGCCAGCGCGTTGCGCAGCTTTTTGCGGCGCTGGGTGAATGCGGCGCCGATGACGGACGCGAGCACGCGCTCGTCCGCGGCGGGCGCGGCCAGGGGTGCCCCCGCCTCGTCCTCCCCGCCCCGCCGCGCCGGGGCCCGCAGGCTGAAGCTGACGAGCGCGGAGTCGACGCGGGGCGAGGGCATGAAGGCGGAGGCGGGGACGCGGAGGAGGAAGGCCGGGTCGGAGTAGTAGCGGGCCTGTGGGTTGGGGGGAGGAGGGGTGGAATGGGTGGGTGTGGGTGTGACCATTCAGAAAAAGGAGAGAGACGCACCCCCCCACCCCCGGCGCGCGCCGCCGGGG
>Ga0315273_10001532_pt1 | contig 26452 bp, 23 predicted proteins | sample YL17G02_0_MG_FD_205753 | JGI IMG/M metagenome (GOLD analysis project Ga0315273, IMG submission 205753) | Sediment microbial communities from Yellowstone Lake, YNP, Wyoming, USA - YL17G02_0 | ecosystem: Environmental > Aquatic > Freshwater > Lake > Sediment | place: USA: Wyoming | collected... | reverse complement strand
GCATCTCGAGGAAGAACGTGAGGGTGTGGTCCTCGAAGAACGGGTTGGGGAACCCGAACAGCGTTTCCGGCCCCTGGAGGTCGATGATCATCCGCCGGATCGCGCCGAAGGCGTAGGCCCCGACGGCAGCCCAGATCGGGTTCCAGCGGGCGAAGATCACGATCGCGATCGCGATCCAGCCGGCGCCGTTCGTGGTGAGCTCGCTGAACCAGCCGGGCGAGATGGCGAGGGTGATCGTCGCCCCGCCCAGGCCGGCTAAGACCCCGCCGGCGATCACGTAGGCGTAGCGCAGGCGGTAGACGTCCACGCCGAGCGTGTCGGCCGCCGTCGGGCTCTCACCGACTGCCCGGAGATGGAGGCCCGGTCGCGTCCGGTTGATCCAGTACCAGGCGGCCGGCACCAGGAGGAAGCCCAGGTAGACCAGGACGCTCTGGTTCGTGAAGAAGACCGGCCCGACGACCGGCACGGAGGACAGGACCGGGATCGACGCGGTCGGGATCAGGGCGATCGCCCCGGCCTTGCTGAGGTCCTCGCCCAGGACCCGGGCGAGGCCGCTGCCGAGGAATGTGAGGGCGAGGCCGGAGACGACCTGCTCGGCCTGGAAGGTGATCGTGATGACGGCGTGGAGGACGGAGAGCAGGCCGCCGGCGAGCATCCCGAGGACGAGCCCCAGCCAGGGGTTGCCGGTCGCCACCGCGGTGCCGAAGGCGACGACCGCGCCCATCAGCATCATTCCCTCGACCCCGAGGTTGATGACGCCGGCGCGCTCGGCGAAGATCTCGCCGAGCGCGGCGAACAGGTAGACGGTGCCGAAGGCGACACCGGCGGCCAGGATGACGATCGGGTCCATCAGGCGGCCCGCCGCTCGATCCGGAACCGGTAGCGGAGGAAGACCTCGCTCGCGATGAGCGAGAAGAGGATGATCCCCTGGATCATCGCGGGGATCCCGGACGGCTGGATCTCGCGGCCGGCGAGGATGAGCGCGCCGAACGCGATCGACGCGACGACGACGCCGTACGGGTTGAGCTTCGCGATGTAGGCCACGATGACGGCCGTGAAGCCGTAGCCCGGGGAGATCGTCAGCTGCAGGCGGTGCACGACGCCGGAGACCTCGCTCATCCCGGCCAGGCCGGCGAGGGCCCCCGAGATCGCGAACACGACGATCGTGTTGCGAACGACGTTGACGCCGGCGTAGCGCGCGGCCCGCGGGCTGTCGCCGATGAGCCGGATCTCGTAGCCCAGCCGGCTCCGGTAGAGCAGGAAGTGAACCAGGACGGCCGCGACGAGGCCGATCAGGAGCCCGAGGTGGACCGTCAGCCCGGAGGTGGCGGGGATCGCCTCGGCGAGCCCGGACAGGCGGGGAAGCCACGCCTCCTGCGGGAACTGCGGGGTGATCGGGAAGCCACCTTCGTTCCACGGACCGAACACCCAGTACGAGATCCAGAGGGCGGCGATGTAGTTGAGCATCAGGGTGACGATGATCTCGTTCACCCCGCGAACGGCCTTGAGGATGCCGGGGATCGCCCCGTACGCGCCGCCGGCGAGCATCGCCGCGACCATCATCACGGGAAGCGTGATGACCGCCGGGGTGCCCGGCGGCACGATGGGCACGAGGACCACCGCGGAGGCGGCCCAGGCGCCCATCAGCAGCTGGCCCTCCGCGCCGATGTTCCACAGGCGCATCCGGAACGCGAGGGCGCAGGCGAGGCCGGTAAGGATCAGCGGGGTTGCCTTCACCAGCGTGTCGGACAGGACGCCGAGGCTGCCGAACGACGACCGCAGGATATGCGCGTAGATCGCGATCGGGTCGCCGCCGGCGAAGGCGAGGATCAGGCCGCCGATGATCAGGGCGACGACGACGGCACCGATCGTCGTGGCGATCGGGAGCCAGCGCGGGACCTCGAGCCGTCGCTCGGCGCGCACCGTCCAGGGGAGCGCAAATCGGGCGTGCCCGGGACGGCGCGCCGGCGCCCCCGCGGTCACGGGACGAGCCTCGTCGCGTCGGCCGGCTCGATGACCGCGGACGCCCTGCCGCCGGTCATCAGCAGCCCGATCTCGGCGATGTCGGCGTCGGCCGCGTCGACGATCCCGACGATGCGGCCCTCGTAGACCACCGCCACGCGGTCGGAGAGGGTCAGCACCTCGTCGAGGTCTTCGCTGATCAGGACCGTCGCGGAGCCCGCCGCGCGCTGGTCGAGCAGGAGCCGGTGGACCGTGGCGATCGCACCCACGTCGAGGCCGCGCGTCGGCTGGACCGCGACCATCAGGCGGGGCTGCGAGGCGATCTCGCGGGCGAGGATGAGTCGCTGCAGGTTGCCGCCCGACAGCAGGCGCGCCTCCGTGTCGATCGACGGCGAGGAAATCGCGTACGACTCCCGGAGACGGGTCGCGAAGCGGCGCACGGCTCCCGCGTCGATCGACCAGCGGCGCGCGACCGGCGCATCGCGATACGACTTCATGATGAGGTTGTCAGCGATCGAGAGATCGGGTGCCGTGCCGACGCCGGTCCGGTCCTCCGGGACATGGCCGATGTGCTGGTCGATGACCTCGCGCGGGGTGTGGTTGGCGACCTCGACGCCGTTGACCGAGATGGACCCGGCCGTGCAGCGGCGGAGGCCCGTGAGCACCTGGGCCAGCTCGGACTGGCCGTTTCCGGCGACGCCCGCGACGCCCAGGATCTCGCCGGCCCGGACGTCGAAGGAGACCCCGCGCAGGGCGGGGAGCTCGCGGTCGCTCTGGGCCTCGACGTCGTGCACCGCCAGGACCACGGGCCCCGGCTCGAACGGCGACTTCTCGATCGTCTCCGTGGCCTCGCGGCCCACCATCAGGCGGGCCAGGTCGGCCGTCGTCGTGCCGGCCATGGGGACGCCGGCCGCTGTGACCTTTCCGCGCCGCATCACGGTGACCCGGTCGGCGATCTGGGTCACCTCGGCCAGCTTGTGGCTGATGAAGACGATCGACGTGCCCTCTGCCACCATCGCGCGCAGCGTGCGGAACAGCTCGGCCGCCTCCTGGGGCGCCAGGACCGCCGTCGGCTCGTCGAGGATGAGGATCCGCGCGCCCCGGTAGAGCATCTTGAGAATCTCGACGCGCTGCTGCTCGCCGACCGACAGCTGCCAGATGCGCGCGTGGGGGTCGACGGCGAGCCCGTGGCGGTGGGCGAGCTGGGCGATCCGCTCGTCGTAGCGCCCGGCGTCCAGCCGGAAGCGCGGCTCGGCAAGGCCCAGCAGGATGTTCTCGGTGACGGTCTGGGTCGGCACCAGCGCGAAGTGCTGGTGAACCATGCCCACGCCGGCCGCGATCGCGTCGCGCGGCGAGCGGAAGTCCACCGGGTTGCCGAAGAGCCGGATCTCTCCGACGTCGGGGCGGTAGAGCCCGTCCAGCACGTTCATGAGCGTGCTCTTGCCGGCGCCGTTCTCGCCGAGGAGGGCATGGACCTCGCCGAGGCGGACGTCGAAGTCGACGCCGTCGTTGGCGACGACCCCCGGGAAGCGCTTGACGATGCCGCGCATCTCGACGGCCAGGGTGGCCCGCGGCGTGGGCGTGGGCGAGGCGTCCGGGACGGCAGTCATGCGACGGTGACGGCTCCGCTGGAACGGCGAGGCCCGCGACGAGTGGATCGTCGCGGGCCTCGACCGCGTTGGCCTACTGGCTCAGCTCGGGCAGCTTCGCGTTGATCCCGTCGGCCCACCAGTACATGCAGGTCTTGCACTCGTTGCCGGGGGCGCCGGGCGGGAACTGGTCGAGATCGGGCTGCACGAGCTTCTCACCGGCGGCGAGGAGCTCCTTGCCGGCGTTGTCCTTGAGCGGCCCGGCGAACACGTCGAACCGGTTGAACTCGCCTTTCAGCATCTTGGCCAGGGTGTCCTTGACGAGCTGGACGTCGGCCGCCGGGAGGTCGTTGATGCCCATCCGCGGGGTCTCGCCGTCCATGAAGCCGAGGAGGCCCATCGCGCCGGCGTCGGCGTCGAAGTACTCGTAGCCGGCCTTGTACGTGCCGGCCTTCACCAGCTCCGCGATGCGGGTGTACTCGGGTCCCCAGATCCAGTACGGGGTGGTGAGGCAGCGCTCGGCCTTACAGGAGTCGGGGTGGTCGTAAGTGACGCCCCACTTGCCCTTCTCCTGGGCGACGTCGGCCACCGCGCCCGTGTCGGCGCCGGTGAAGACGACCTGGGCGCCGGCGTCGAAGAGCGATGCCGCGCCCTCCTTCTCCTTGACCGGGTCGTGCCACGTGTTGATGAAGCGGACGTCCATCGTGCACTCGGGGCACGTCACCTTGACGCCTCGCGCGATGGCGTTGCCGAGGCGGAGCTCCTCGGGGATCGGGAAGGTGGCCATGTACCCGATCTTCGGGTTGCCGTCGAGCTTGGCGCGCGAGCCGGCGAGCATGCCGGCGAGGTACTTGAAGTTCTCCATCGCGCCGAAGAAGTTGCCGAAGTTCTTGCCGTTCGACTTGTAGCCGGTCAGGTGCAGGAAGGTCTGGGTGGGAAACTCCTCGGCGACGGTCGCCATCGGGTCCATGTAGCCGAAGCTCGTCCCGATGATGAAGTCGAAGCCCTTGCGGGCGAGGCTGCGGAAGACCTGCTCGGAGTCCGCGCCCTCCGGGACGTTCTCGATGTAGGCGACGTGCGAGTCGGCCATGTTCTCGCACAGGTTGACGAGACCTTCGTAGTGGGCCTGGCTCCAGCCGCCGTCGTTGTGCGGCCCGATCAGGACCATCGCGACGTTGAACTTGCCCTCGACGATCTCGGGGATCTGCGTCCCGGCCGCCGCGGCTGCCTCGCAGGCGGTGGCGGTCGACGGCGCGGGGGTTTCACCTGCCGCAGGACTGCCGCTCGCCGGAGGGGCGCTCGCCGCGGACGCCGCGGGGCTGGCGCTCCCTCCTCCTGAGCTGCAGGCGCTGACCACGAGCACCCCCACGGCCAGCAGGGCAAGGAACGTCCGGAGTCGGGTGGCCATCGTGTCGTCTCCTCCAAGCGATCACCAAGGCGGGCCGGCAGGTAACCTGGGGGCGCATCGGCGCAGCCTGCCGCCCGGCGAACGGGGCCCGAGCCCGGGCCGGATTCGCCCCGCAAGGATAGCCCGCGTGGGTCGCCGCCGAAGGGCCGTTGGGCCCTCTTCTGGGGCCGGGATGGTCCCCCGGCGGGTCCGATCCATCGACCACGGACGGGTCGCGCGTTGCCGGCGCCCGCCTGGGGTCCCGTTTCGGATACCCTTCCGCCCGATGTTCGAACGCACGGCGCTGCCCGACGGGCCGCGCGTCATCTCCGCGCGGCTCCCCGGGTCCCGGTCGGTCACGATCGAGGCGCACGTGCTGGCCGGCTCGCGCCACGAGGGCGTCGATCAGGCCGGCTGCGCCCACTTCATGGAGCACCTCACGTTCAAGGGGACGCGCGCCTTCCCGACGACGCGGGCGCTCTCCGAGGCCGTGGAGGGGGTCGGTGGGACGTTCAATGCCTCGACGGACCGCGAGACGACCGTCTACTACGTCCGCGTGCCGGCGCGCCACGCCGCCCTCGCGATGACCGTGCTCGGCGAGCTCGTCGCCCGCCCGCTCCTCGATGAGAAGGAGATCGAGCAGGAGCGCGACGTGATCGTCGAGGAGATCCGCTCCTACCTCGACGATCCGGCCGAGCACGTCAATGTCCTCTTCGACCTGGCCGTCTTCGACGACACGCCGCTCGGCCGCGAGATCGCGGGCACCGAGGAGAGCGTCCGGGCGCTCCCCGCGGACGCGATCCACCGCTTCTGGGGCGCCTGCTACCGCCCCGCGAACGTGGTCGTGGCGGCCTCCGGCGACCTCGCCCACGAAGATGTGGTCCGCCTGGCGGGCGAGGCGTTCGGAACGGGGAACGGCGCGACGCCCACCTTCGCGCCGGCGCCGGCGATCCCGGCCGGGGAGCGTTTCGTGCGGGCCACCCGCGCCACCACCCAGGCGCAGCTCATCATGGGCGTGCCGGGCCTGCGGCGCGATCACCCCGACCAGTGGGTGCTCTCGGTCCTCAATGCCGTCCTCGGCGACGGGATGTCGAGCCGGCTCTTCCTCGAGGTGCGCGAGGAGCGCGGCCTCGCCTACGACGTGGGGAGCTCGATCGTCAGCTATGCCGACGCCGGCGTCGTGTCCGTCTATGCGGGCGTCGATCCGGGCAAGATCCGGCCGACGATCGCGGCCGTGCTCGAGGAGCTCGCCCGGCTCCGGGACGAGCGGGTGCCCGACACCGAGATCACGAAGGTGAAGGCGTACCTCGCCGGCCGCCTGGAGCTGCGCCTCGACGAGACGCGCTACCTGGCGTCGTGGATCGGGACGCAGGAGGCGCTCCACGACCGGGTGATGACGCCGGACGAGGCGCTCGCCGCGATCGAAGCGGTCACGGCCGAGCAGGTCGGCGACCTGGCCGGGCGCCTCTTCTACGACGGGGGCCTCCGGCTGGCCGTGGTGGCCCCGGCGGGCAAGGGGCGAGCCCTGGAGCGGACGCTTCGGATCCCGGCGCCGCGATGAGTGGCCCCGCGACGCCGGAGCGCCCCGCGAGCGAGCGCGACGCGGACCTCCGGGTGGCGCGGCTCCACCTGCGCGGGGGGACGTACGCCCTCGCCCGGGCCGAGCTGGAAGCGCTGGCCGGCCGGGACGGCCTGGACCGCCACGGGATCCTGGACCTGGCGGAGGTCCGCTGGCGGACCGGCGACCTCGCCGGCGCCGCCGTCGCGGCCGCTGCCTGGCTCGAGGACGGCCAGGACGCGGGCGCTCCGGGGGCCCTGGCCCATGTCATCAGCGCGGAAGCGGCCGCCGCCCGCGGCGCGACCGACGCGGCCGCGGCCCACGTGCAGGCGGCGGCAGCCGGTTTGGGCGACCGGGACGCGCTCGACGCGATCCTCGCCGGCATCGGGCCCTGGGCAGTCTGGCCGTGGGACGCCGAGGTGGCCCCCGAGCCGCTCTCCGCGCCGCGACCCGCCTCGACGCCGCTCGCTCCGCCGCTTCCTGCCGGCGGGCAGGCGCCCGGCGCGGCGCCCCGAGCAGGCGCGCCGATCGGCCCGGCCGCGGCCGAGCTCGCCCGGGCCGGCGCCGCGCTCCTCGACGGGGCGCCCGAACGGGCCGCCATCATCCTCGCCCTCGCCCTGCGCGCCGACCGCGCGGCCGCCGAGGCCGTGCTCGCCGCGCTCGACGCGGTGGAGCCCCAGCCGGCCCACGCCGCCGCCCTTGCCTTCGTGCGGGCCGAGGCGCTCCGGGCCGCCGGACGCCACGACGAGTCCCGGATCGCCTACGCTTCCGCCGAGCGTCTCGCCCTCGCGCCGGCCGAGACCGGCACCCCACGGAGTTCCCAGTGACCGAACGCAGCCTCGTCCTGATCAAGCCCGACGGCGTCCAGCGCCTGCTCGTCGGCCGCGTCATCGCCCGCCTCGAGGACAAGGGCCTCAAGCTCGTGGGCCTCAAGCTCGTCGGGGTGAGCCGGGCGCTGGCCGAGGAGCACTACGCCGTCCACCGCGAGCGACCCTTCTTCGCCGGTCTCGTCGCGTTCATCACCTCGAGCCCGCTGGTGGCGATGGCCGTGGAGGGGCCCAACGCGATCTCGGTGGTGCGCTCGATGGTCGGGGCCACGCGCCCCTGGGAGGCGGCATCCGGCACGATCCGGGGCGACTTCGCGGTCGTCGTGGCCCAGAACCTCATCCACGCGTCGGACGGCCCCGAGACGGCGGCGGCGGAGCTGGCGCTGTGGTTCCCGGAGGGCGTCCTGGAGTACGCCCGTGACGTCGATCGCTGGGTGCTCTCCCCGGAGGGCTGAGCGCACGACGGGCCGGCGCGGCGGCCCGTCCGCCTACGGAGCCGGCCGGAGCGTGGCGCCCGGCTCGCCCCGGAGCTCGGGCGACTCGGCCGGGGCGACGACCGACGGCAGATCGGGGGTCGGCGCGGCCGGAGTCGCCACCGGCAGGTCCGGCCCCGACGCGGCGTCGTGGATGCCGAAGGCCCCGCCTGCGGTCATCAGGGCCAGTCCCGCCAGGAGCACGACGAGCAGCGCCCGCAGCGGCGTGCGGTTCATCTCGAGCAGCGGCCGGGCCTCGTGCGAGCCCGCGCGCAGGGTCGCGACGCGCCGTCCCCCGGGGCTGCGCAGTGCCCGGACCGCGGCGCGCAGGCCCGCCGGCACCCGTGCCAGCTCGCCGGCGGCGGCGGCAACCCGGGGCTCCGGTCGGCCGAAGCCCTTCCCGAGGATGCGGGCCACGGCAACAGCCGTCCCGAGCGCGGCGACGGTCGCCACGAGGAGGGCCGGACCGTCGGTGGCGGCCTGGAGCGCAGCCAGCCGGGCTTCCCACACGAGCGCGCCGGGCCAGCCCACGGTGGCGACCGCGATCGCCGCGAGCCCGACGCCGAGCGCCGGCGCCCGGCGAAGCCAGCCCCGCACCTCGGAGAGACGCGCCGTGCCGAAGGCCGCGCGGAAGGCGATGACCCAGCCGACGAGCGCGGCCCGGCTGGCGACGAAGGGCACGAGCCAGGCCCGGATCGCCTCGCGCCCGGTCGGGTCGAGCGACGAGAAGCCCAGCAGGACGACGCCGGCGTCGAGGACGACCGTGTAGGCGACGACTCGAAGGAGGTCGTCCTGGATGAGCGCGGCCAGCGTGCCCAGGACAAGCGTCGCGAGCCCGACGATCACGAGGAGCGTCCCGTCCCAGCCGATCACCGGCGCGACCGGCCCCAGCGTGTCCGGGGCCCAGCCGAGGAGCACGACGGCCCACCCGGCGGGGATCAGCGCGAAGAGGGTTGGCAGGGCGGACGCGGGCGCCGCGTCGGAGAGGCGGGCGACGCGAGCGTGGAACGGGATGGCGCCGAACCGCTGGCCCAGGGCCAGCCCGGCGGCCACCGCGGCCAGCCCGGCGACCTGCGGCTGGACGGCCAGGCCGCCGATCGCCTCGGGCGCGAGGCTCACGGCGAGGACGCCGACCGTCATCGCCACCGTCGCCCCACGCGCCTCGAGCGCCAGGGCGCGGACGCGGAGAGGCGTGGCGGGGTGGGCGAGGGCCACCGCTGCCGCGAGCACCGAGGTCGCCCCGGCGGCCAGGAGGCCGGGGACCGCGCCCCCGACGCCGAGGGCGACCGCGAGCCCGGCGACGGCGACGAGGAGCGCGGCCGGCGCGGGCGCCTCCCAGGTCGCCAGCCGGCTCACCCCCAGGACGAGCAGGCCGCCGGCGAGCCCGACGCCGAGGAGGACCCGGGCGTAGGCAGTCATCGAGACGACACCGCCGCCGAGGGGAAGCGGCTCGCCCGGCGCGGCGACGACGAGGGCGACGAGGGCGGCCATCACACCGGCGAACCCGACGAGCGTTCCCGACCGGCGGCGCCCGCGCAGGGCCGTCGCCAGCACCGCGCCGGCTGTCGCGACGGCCAGGAACGGGAGGAGGTTCATCGGGCCGCCCTTCAGGCCGGCGGACGGCGCCGCTCGATCGCGTCGCCGGGAATCGCGAGGTCGCCGGTGGCCGTCGCCGCCATGCCCGCCAGCGTCACGACCGCCGCCGCGAGAGCGACGAGGGTGGCTCCGCCGACGAGAACCTCGAGCGCGGACTGGGTGCCCGCGAGGCCGCTCCGCAGGAGGAGGCCGGCGTTGACGAGGACCACCAGCGCGATGCCCAGGCGGAAGGCGTCCCGGGCCCGGATCACGGGGGGCAGGGCGACCGCGAGGCATGCCAACCCGGCGGCCACGGCCACGCTCGGCCCGAACGCCGGGAGGCCCACCGCCGTTGCGCCGAGCCCGGCCACGAGGGCGGCGGCCGCGGCCGCCAGCGTTGCCGGGAGCCCCAGCGGGGATGCGGACTCGTCACCGGCTCGCCGGCCGGCGACGAGCAGCAGGAAGGCGGCGAGAACGCCGGCCACGATCCGGAAGAGGGCGACCGGGAGCTCGGGCAGCGGCTCGGCCACGAAGGGCTCGAAGACGAGGCAGGCGAGCGCGCCGAGCGACGCGGCGGGCGCTCCCCGGGCGCCGGTCGCGATCGCCGCCCCGAGGGCCACGAGCGCGCCGGCCGCGATGAGCAGCACGGTCACGGGACGGCCGGGCTCGGCCTCGCGTCGCCGTTCCCGACGGGGGCCGGGTAGTCGGGCGTGGGGAGGACCCCCAGGGTGGAGATCGGCCAGTAGCGGAGCCAGGCGCGGCCGATGACGGTGCTCCGCTCGATGGTCCCGAAGGCCCGCGAGTCGGCCGAGGCCGCCCGATGGTCGCCCATCACGAAGAGCTCGCCCTCGGGGACGACCCAGCGCGCCGGCTCGTCGGACGCCACCGTCGGCTGGAGGTCGAAGACGTACCCCTCGTCGAGCCGCACGTCGTCGATGAAGACCGCGCCGTCCCGGATCTCCACCGTCTCGCCGGCGAGGCCGATGACGCGCTTGATGAACGGCGTCTTCGGCCCGCCCTCGACCCAGGCCTCGGGCGGCTCGAAGACGACGATGTCGCCGCGCGAGTAGGCGTCGAAGCGGGGGGTCAGCTTGTCGACGAGCACGTACTGGTCCGGCTCGAGCGTGCGCTCCATCGACTGCTGCTCGACGCGGTAGGGCTGGGCGACGAACGTCTGGATGACGAAGAAGATGATGAGGGTGAGGACGAGCGTCTCGACGATCTCGAAGAGGCACCCGAGGGGGCGACGTGTCACAAGTCCGGCAGTATACGGGTACGGCGTCGCTCGCCGTTCCCCGGACGCTCGGGGCGCGTGCAGGCCTGCGCAGACCTGCATAAATGGCGCGATATGCGCGGTTTGACCCGCTCTTCGGGCAGTTGATACACTCGGTCGCGGCCTGAGCGGCTCCGTCGTCCTGCCCCGATGAAGGGCCGGCGGTCCCCAGGCGCAGAATCGATCCCATGTCCGCGGCGCGACGGGCGCGCCGTCGTGGACGACCGCGCCTGACAGGGAGGTCGCAGAGCCAGCCCATGAGCGCCGATCAACTCCAGCTCATCATCCTGCCGGCGGGTCTCATCGCCATCCTCTTCGCGCTCTACCTCGCGCGGGACGTCCTCCGACGCGACACGGGCACCAAGGAGATGGAGGCCGTCGCGGCCACCATCTTCGAGGGCGCGGTGGCGTTCATCCGCCGCCAGTACCGGACGATCGCGATCCTCGCCCTCTTCGCCGCGGTCATCCTCGGCGCGATCATCGCGGCGGTCGAGACGAAGGAATTCGCCGAGACCGAGTACTTCGGCATCGACCTGGGGATCCGGACCGGCCTCGCCTTCCTGGTGGGCGCAGCCTGCTCGATGGCCTCCGGCATCATCGGCATGTACATCAGCGTCAAGGCCAACGTGCGGACGGCGTCCGCGGCCCGGCGCAGCCTGGTCGAAGCGGTCCAGGTGGCGATGCGCGGCGGAGCGGTCAGCGGCTTCCTCGTCGTCGCCCTGTCGCTGCTCGGGGTCTACGGGATCTTCGTCCTGTTCGGCGGCCTGGAGCACCCGGCCGTCGCGCCCTTCCTCATCGTCGGTTTCGGCTTCGGGGCGAGCTTCGTCGCCCTCTTCGCCCAGCTGGGCGGCGGCATCTACACGAAGGCCGCCGATGTCGGGTCGGACCTGGTGGGCAAGGTAGAGGCGGGCATTCCCGAGGACGATCCCCGCAACGCGGGCGTCATCGCGGACCTCGTCGGCGACAACGTCGGCGACTGCGCCGGCCGTGGCGCGGACCTCTTCGAATCGACCGCCGCCGAGAACATCGGGGCCATGATCCTGGGCGTCAGCGTCTACCTGATCGCCCTTAAGGCGGGCTGGCCGAACCCCGCGGCGTGGATCTTCTTCCCGCTCGTCGTCCGCGCATTCGGGCTCCTCGCCACGATCGTCTCCGTCGCGTTCTTCATCCGCGGCCGCGAGGACGAGGACCCGATGAACATCCTCAATCGCGGCTACTGGGTAACCACCCTCCTGTCCGTCGTCGGCCTGGCGATCACGACCAACGTCATGATGTCCACCGGCACCCAGACGAGCCCGGACGGCCTGCCGACCTGGCTCTACTTCTTCGCCGCCGGCCTGGTCGGCCTCGCGACCAGCATCGTGTTCGTGTACATCACCCAGTACTACACGGCCGGCTCGTACCGGCCCGTCCGCGAGATCGCGGAGGCATCGAAGACCGGCCCGGCGACCAACATCATCTCCGGCGTGGCGGTCGGGTTCGAGACCACCGCGGTGACGGCAGTCGCGATCGGCGTCGCCCTGTTTGCCAGCCACTGGCTCGGCTCGCGGGCCGGGATCGTGAGCGACGCGGGCGTCAACGTCGGCGGGATCTTCGGGACCGCGGTGGCCACGATGGGCATGCTCATGACGACGGCCTACATCCTGGCCATGGACACCTTCGGGCCGATCACGGACAACGCCGGGGGCATCGCCGAGTTCAGCCGCGCCGAGGCCAGCGCCCGGTCGATCACCGACCGGCTCGACGCCGTCGGCAACACGACGAAGGCACTCACGAAAGGCTACGCCATCGCGTCGGCCTCGCTCGCGGCCTTTCTCCTCTTCTCCGCCTACATCAGCAAGGTCAATCTGATCCTCGGCGTCCAGGGCAAGCCGCTGATGGAGTCGGTCGACCTGGCCAACGTGAACGTGTTCATCGCGGCCTTCATCGCCTCGATGCTGGTCTACCTCTTCAGCTCGCTCGCGATCCGGGCCGTGGGCACCACCGCCCAGGCGATCATCGTCGAGGTCCGCCGCCAGTTCCGCGAGATGCCCGGGATCATGGACTACAGCCAGCGCCCGGACTACGCCCGCGTCGTGGACATCACCACCAGCGCGGCCCTGCGGGAGATGATCCTGCCGGGCGCCCTGGCCGTCGGGACCCCGGTCGTCGTCGGGCTGCTCCTCGGCTACGAGGCCGTGGCGGGCTTCCTGATGGTCGGCACCATCGCCGGCGTCCTGCTCGCCACCGTCCTCAACAACGGCGGCGGCGCGTGGGACAACGCGAAGAAGTACATCGAGGCGGGCCATCTCAAGGACGCCGCCGGGAACATCCTGGGCAAGAAGACGGACGCCCACGCGGCGGCCGTCGTCGGCGACACGGTCGGCGACCCGTTCAAGGACACGGCCGGGCCATCGCTCCACGTCCTGGTCAAGCTCATCGCCACGATCTCGCTCGTCCTCGCCCCGCTCTTCATCCGCTAACGGAGCACCCACGGGGCGGGCCGCTCCGCCGGGGCGCGGCCCGCCGCCAGATTCGATGGACACCCTCATCCAGGCGATCGTCATGGGCATCGTCCAGGGGCTCACGGAGTTCCTGCCGATCTCCTCGTCCGGCCACCTGATCGTCGTGCCCTACATGCTGGGATGGGACGACCCGTTCATCACCTCGCTGGCGTTCTCGGTGGTGCTCCACCTGGGTACGCTCGTCGCGCTCCTCGCCTACTTCTGGCGCGACTGGGCCCGGCTGGTGCCCGCAGGCCTGGCCGCGATCCGCGACCGCTCCTTCCGCGGCGACCCCGACCGGAAGATGGCATGGATCATCGCGGCCACGATGCTCCCGGCGATCGCCGCCGGACTGCTCCTCAACGACTTCTTCGAAACGAAGGTTCGCCAGCCGGTCCTCGTCGCCCTCATGCTCGTCGTCGGTGCCGCGGTCCTCTGGACGGCCGACCGGCTCGGCCGCCGGACGGCCGGGATGGAGAGCATCGGGTTCGGCGGCGCCTTCTTCCTGGGCTGTGCCCAGGCGCTGGCCCTGGTGCCGGGGATCAGCCGATCGGGCATCAGCATCAGCGCCGGGCTCGTCCTGGGGCTCACCCGCGAGGCCGCGGCGCGCTTCTCGTTCCTCATGGCCGCCCCGATCATCGCGGGCGCCGGAGCGTGGGAGACGCGGAAGCTCCTCACGGGCGAGGCCGGCGTCACCGTCGAGGCGGGCCCGCTGGTCGTCGGGTTCGTCGCGTCGCTGGTCGCCGGGTTCGCGGCGATCGCGTGGCTCCTTCGGTACCTCCGGAGCCACCCGATGACGATCTTCGTCGCCTACCGCCTGGTCCTCGCGGCGGTTGTCATCGTCTACTTCCTCTCCCCATAGGACGCGAGGCCGGCCGTGGAGGTCATGAAGCAGCTCCGCCAGCGAGCGATCCGCGACGTGGTGGAGCAGCGCCCCATCCGGACCCAGCAGGAGCTGGCCGCGGCGCTCCGCGACCGCGGGTTCCGCACGACCCAGGCGACGATCAGCCGCGACATCGCCGAGCTGCAGCTGGTCAAGGCGCACCGTGACGGGGTGAGCGTCTACGCGCTGCCGCCGCGTCTCGCCGACGCCGACCCGACCGGCGAGGATCGCCTCCGACGCCTGTTCCGCGACCTGCCGGTCGAGATCCGCGAAGCCGGGCCGCTTCTCGTCCTCGTCACCCTGCCGGGGTCCGCGCACGCGATCGCCGCCTCCCTCGATCGGGCCCGCTGGCCGGAGGTCGTGGGCTCGATCGCCGGTGACGACACCTGCTTCGTCGCCTGCCTGGACCGGCGTGCGCTGCGCCGCGTCCGCGAGCGTCTCGAGCGGCTCGCGGCGGGGTAGGAAGGGATCGGCCCGATCCGGGCCGCCCTGCGAGGCGTCGGCGCCGGGGTCTAAAGGCGCTCGAGGGTGACGAGGGGGAGGATCCGCGCGACGTCCGCCGGATCCAGCTCGCCCTGGCCGGGCAGCAGGGCGTTGGCGCAGGCGGCGGCGGCGCCACGGCGGGCCGCTTCGGGGAGCGCCAGGCCCGCCGCGAGCGCGGCGGCCAATCCCGCCAGCATGGCGTCACCGCTGCCGACCACGTAGGGGCCCAGCTCGGGCGGCGGGCCGATCCGCCAGGCGCTGCCGGTCTCGTCGACGAGCAGCGCGCCGGCGATCCCCCGCGTCACGAGGGCGGCCGTCGCCCCGCGGGCCCGGAGCTCGCGGACCGCGGACAGTGCCCCCGTCTGCTCCGGTGTCGGGATCCCGGTCGCCTCGGCCGCCTCGCTCGCATTCACCTTCACCAGCCACGGCCGGGCCGGCAGCGCCGCGGCAAGGTGCGGCCCGCCGACGTCGACGATCGCCCCGGCGCCGGCCCCCGCGGCAACGGCTGCCAGGCGTCCATACCCGTCGGCCGGAGCGCCCGGCGGCAGGCTGCCGGCGATCACGGCGATCGTGCCGCGTGGATCGTCCTCCAGCTCGGTCGCGAGGGCCGCCTCCACCGCCGCCCAGCTCCCCGCGTCCAGGGTGACCCCGGCCTCGTAGAACTCGGTGAGCGAGCCGGTCGCGCGATCGAGCACCGACAGGCACGTGCGTGTCTCGCCGGCGACGCGGACGGCGCGCGTCCGGATGGCGCGGGCCGCCAGGGCCTCCTCCATCCAGTCGCCGGCCCGACCGCCGAGAACGGCCACCACCGTTGCCTCGAGCCCCAGGGTCCGCGCGGCCCGGGCGACGTTGAGGGCCTTCCCGCCGGGCAGGACCGCGAGCATCTCGGGTCGGTGGATCTCGCCCGGGACGAGGTGGTCGACCGCCGCCGTCTTGTCGATGGCCGCGTTGACGGAGACGCAGACCAGGCGCCGGACGAGCGCTGCGCCGGCGGCCGCGCTCATGCCGGCAGGCCCGCCGCGCGGGCGGCCGCCTCCGCCTCGGCGAGGGTGGGCTGGGCGGCCGTCCCGCCCACGCCGCGCGCGGAGAGGGACCCGCAGGCGACGCCGAGGGCAAGGCAGGCCGCGAGAGGCCGCCCGGCCAGCCAGCCCGCGAGGAAGCCCGCGTCGAACGAGTCGCCCGCGCCCGTCGTGTCGACCACGTCGACGACGAGGGCCGGCCAACGCGCGGCATCGCCCTCGGCCGTGACCGCCAGCGCGCCCTCGGCCCCCAGCTTCACGGCGACGACCCGCGGGCCCAGCGCCACGAGCGCCCGCGCCGCGGCCTCGATGTCGTCGACGCCGGCGATGCGGGTCGCCTCGGCCGCGTTCGGGAGGAAGACGTCCGTCTCGGCGAGGAGCGCCCGGATGCCGCCGTCCCACTCTCCGCCCGGGTCCCAGTTGCAGTCGACCGACGTCGTCGCGCCGGCCGCCCGTGCCGCGGTGAAGAGCCCGGGCAGGTCGGGCCGGGCGGCGTCGAGCAGGAAGAAGCTGGCCACGTGAAGGTGCCGGGCCCGGGCGGCGAGCGCCGGCGGCACGTCGCTGGCCCGGAGCAGCGGCATCGTCCCGGGCGCCGTCAGGATCGCCCGGTCGGTCGGGCCGGACAGGATGACGCTGGCCCCCGTGGGCACGCCCGGGTCGATCCGGACCGCCGAGGTCTCGATCCCCCGCTCGGCCATCGCCGCGAGCATGAAGCGCCCGAGCGCGTCGTCGCCGACGACGCCGGCCATCGCGACCCGCAGCCCGAGGCGGGCGGCGGCGCAGGCAAAGATCACCGCCGAGCTGCCGATCACCAGCTCGATCCCGTCGACCCAGAGCTCCACCTGCCCGAAGACCGGCCGCGGGTCGGCGGCGCGGACGACGATGTCGGGGTTGACCTCGCCGAGGACGAGGAGATCGAGGTCGCGGCCGGCCGGCCCAGGGACGGGGTCCATCGTCCTCAGTATTCCCTGTACCAACCCTCGCCGGGCACCTCGGCCGCCGCAAGCGTTCCGGGTCGCGCATGCCACGGAACGCCCGCCTCGTCGGCCAGCGCGGCCAGCCGGGCCAGCCGAGCGCGCCCCTCGGTCGCGAGCCAGGCATCGCGCTCGGCCGGCGGAAGGATCGCGGCCGGCGCCCAGACCGAGCGTCCGACGAGGACGCCGGAGGCCCCGGCGCGACAGGCAGCCGCGACCTGGCGCTCGAAGGTCGCGTCGTCGACGCCGCCGGAGAGCAGGACCCACGGCACCGGCGAGGTCGCATCCAGCTCGGCGCAGGCGTCGGCCCAGGCCGCCGCGTCGGTCAGCCCGGGGTCGTACGGGAACTCCGCCTTGAGGATGTCGCCGCCGAAGGACATGAGCCGCCGCGCCGTCTCCACGACGCAGCGCCGGCGGGCTTCGCCGGTCAGCTTCCCACCGCCGGCCGGGTCGAAGCCGAGGGGCTCCACGAAGAGCGCGAGATCGGCGGCACGGCAGGCGCCGGCGACCTCGGCCACGAGCCGCTCCTGGCCGGCCGCGTTCGCGGCGTCCGGGTGGTAGTAGACCAGGAGCTTCGCCGCCGATGCGCCCATCCGCTTGGCCTGCTCGACCGACCAGCCCGGCAGGACCCGGCTGACCCGGGCCGTCGGCGGTCCCTCGTAGCCGGTCGCCTCGATCGCGACGAGGAGCCCGGCCCTCGCCGGGAGAGAGCCATCGGCGATGCACTGGGCCGCGCCGATCTCCGGGTCGAGGAGGGTGCCGGTTGCCGTTCCCGCGAGCGCCCGTACGACCGCTCGCTTGAAGTCGACCATCTCCCCGTGGGTCGTCGTCCCGGGGGCGCCCGGGTGCAGCTCCCTGCGGAGGTTCTGGCGATGGTCCAGGGCGAGGACGGCGAACGTCCCGCGGGCGGAGGCGCACGCTTCCAGGCCGCGTCGCGTGCCGAGCAGGTAGGGCATGGGCACCTCGTACGGATCGCGGCGATCGTACGCCGTGGGCGTGGTGCGGACAACGACGGACGTGCGCGATTCGCGCAGGAATCGCGTTGACGGCGCGCGGTCCGCGTCACAGGATGCGCACATGCCGCGCGCCGACCGCAGCAGCAGGCTGATCCGCCGCCTCCGCGAGGACGGGCGGGCCAGTGTCGCCACGCTCGCCCGGGACCTCGGAGTCACGCCCTCCACGATCCGGCGCGACCTGGCCCGGCTGGCAGACGACGGGACGCTCGTCCGGACCTACGGGGGCGCCGCGTTGCCGCTCCCCGCCGGCGCTGCGCCGTCGGGCCCGGCCGCCGAGGCGAAGCGGGCAATCGCCGTTGCGGCCGCCGGCCTCGTCGAGGATGGCCAGACGATCGCGATCTCGAGCGGCTCCACGACCCTCGCGCTGGCACGGCAGCTGGTCGATCGTCGCCTCACCGTCATCACCAACGCGCTCGACGTCGCGAGCGTCCTCCTCGATCGCGACGGCATCGAGCTGGTGGTCCTCGGCGGCGTCGTCCGCCCGCGGATGCACTCGATGCTCGGCCATCTCGCGGAGCTCGCCCTGCGGGAGCTGCGGGCAGACACCCTGTTCATGGGGATCGGGGCGGTCGACCCCGACCACGGGCTCATGAACGACTCCATCCCCGAGATCCTCACCGACCGGGCGCTGCGCCGGAGCGCCCGGAGCTGCGTCGTCCTCGCCGACGCCTCGAAGTTCAGCGGCGTCTCCCCGGCGTTCGTCTTCGGGCTCAAGGAGGTCGACCTGGTCGTCACCGACGCCGGCGTCGATCCTGCCGACGTCGTGGCCCTGCGGGCCCGCGGCGTCCGCGTCATCGTGGCCCCGCGAGCCGGAGCCTTCCCGTTGAGCGGCGTCCCGAAAGGAGCGCATCCGAACCCATGATCGGAGGCATCATCCCCGCCGAGATCCATGCCGAGGCCGACGCCATCCGGGCCACGCTCGCCGAGAGCCTGCCGGGCGCCCGGGCCGCCGCGGAGGCGCTCCGGGCCGCCGGGACGGGGCGAATCTACGTGATCGGCAACGGCACCTCGTACCACTCCTCGCTGGCCGCCGCCACGTACTACCGGCGCCACGCCGGCACGGACGACCCGACGGTGATCGCGCTGCCGGCCGGCGAGTTCCGGACCTACCTGCCGGCCCTCGGCCGCGGCGACGCGGTCGTCGGGATCTCGGCCTCCGGGGAGTTCCGCGACGTCCTGGCCGTGGTGCACGAGCTGCGCGGGCGCGTCCCGACGGTGGGCATCGTGCACGTCCCGGGCAGCACCCTCGACCGGACCGCGGACCACGCGATCCGCTCGGCCGGGGGCCCCAGCAGCGTCCCCGTGATGACCAAGACGTTCGTCTCCACGCTCGCTGCCACGCACCTCCTCCTGGGCGAGCTCCTCGGCGGCACCCGCGCGGAGGCCATCCGCGCCGCCCTCGCCGCCGCCGCGGACGACGTGGCGGCGGCCGTCGCGGCGGCGGCCCTGCGCGTCGAGCCTCTCGCCTGGGACCTCGTCGACCGCGAGCACGTCTTCGTCGTGGGCAGCGGCAACGCCGCCGCCGCGGCGTACGAGGCAGCCCTCAAGTTCAAGGAGATGGCCCTCGTCCACGCCGAGGGTGCCGAGTCGTGGGAGATGGCCTCCGGCGCGGCCACGATCGTGGGGCCGGATTGCGTGGTCGTCGCCCTCGCGCCGACCGGGCCGGGCCGCCAGGCCACTCTAGACCTCGCCCGCCACGCCGCCGGGTGGGGCGCCCGGATCGTGGAGGTGGGCCCCGGGGAGGCGCCGGCGATCGAGGGCGCCGACCACCTGCCGCTCCCGGCGTCCGCGGCGGAGGACCTGGCCCCGCTCACGGCCGTAGCCCCCGTGGCCCTGCTGGCCTTCGTCCTCGCCCGCCGCCGGGGCCACGATCCCGACCGCCCCGGCTGGGTGGAGCGCTACCACAGCCAGGGGCTGCGCCACATCGTGGGCGTCGTCAACGCCGTCACGGAGGGCTGAGATGCCGCGGATCGTCCTCGTCGGGGCCGGAAGCGTGGAGTTCACCCGCAACCTGCTCGGCGACTTCCTCTCCTACCCGGAGCTCGCGGACGCGGACATCGTCCTCCACGACATCGACGGCGACCGCCTGGCGACCGCCGAGCGGATGGCCCGCTGGACCGCGGACGCCCTCGGCGCGGCGCCCACGATCCGCGGCAGCCTGGACCGCCGCGAGGCGCTGGCCGGGGCGGACTTCGTGGTCAACACCATCCAGGTCGGCGGCGCCCGCGCGACGCAGGTGGACTTCGACGTCCCCGCCCGCTTCGGCCTGCGCTACACGATCAACGACACGATCAACGTCGGCGGCATCCTGCGCGGCCTGCGCACGATTCCGGTCGTCCTCGCGATCGCCTCGGACATGGCCGAGGTCTGCCCCGGGGCACTCTTCCTGAACTACACGAACCCGATGGGGATGCTCGTGAGGGCGGTCGACGAGGCGATCGGGACGCCGGCCGTCGGCCTCTGCCACTCCGTCCACTGGACCGTCCACCGCCTTGCCGAGTACCTGGAGGTCCCCTTCGCGGAGGTCGACGCCCTCTCCGCCGGCGTCAACCACCTGGCCTGGATCCTGCGCCTCGAGCACCGCGGGACCGACCTCTACCCGGCCCTCCACTCCTTCGTCGGGTCCGGGCGGGTGCCGGCCGACGACCTCGTGCGGGCGGACCTCTTCCGCCGCTTCGGCTTCTACCCGACCGAATCGTCGGAGCACCACGCGGAGTACAACCCGTGGTTCATCCCGAAGGGCCAGGTGGAGCCGTTCAACATCCCGATCGGCGAGTACCTCTCGCGCGTGGCGACCAATCTCGAAGAGTACGCCGAGACGAAGCGACGGCTGGACGCCGGCGAGCCCTTCGAGATCGAGCGGAGCGGCGAGTACGCGGCGGTCATCGTCCACGCCATGACCGCCGGCGGGCCGGCCCGGATCGTGGCCAACGTCCCCAATGCCGGGGGCCGGCTCATCCCGAACCTCGCCGCCGATGCGTGCGTGGAGGTCCCGGCCCTCGTCGACGGCCTGGGGGTCCACCCCGTCGTCGTCGGGCCGCTTCCGCCGCAGTGCGCGGCCTACACGCGTCCGGCCGTGGATTGCCAGGGGCTCACGGTCGAGGCTGCGCTCACGGAGGACCGCGACCTCGTCTATCACGCGGTGCTCACCGACCCCCAGGTCCAGGCAGCGCTCTCGCTCGACGAGGCCTGGCGGATGACCGACGAGCTGATCGCCGCCGAGGCGGAGTGGCTGCCCGACTGGCTGGGCGGCTCCGCCCCGGACTGGCTGGACTGACCACAGGAGGAGAGGCAATGCGCACGTTCCGATCATCCCGCGGCCCGCGGCTCCTGGCCGCGGCGGCAGTCGCGAGCCTGCTGGTCGCCGCGTGCGGCGGCGGCGCCAGCCCGGCGCCCACGACCCCGATCAGTCCCACGAGCGGTCCGACCACCGCGCTCCCGTCCGGGGAACCCTCGGCGAGCCCCGCAGGGGGCTACAGCGGCCCGGAGGCGAAGATCTCGTACGCGATCTGGGGCGACCCAGCCGAGCTCAAGAGCCAGCAGGCGATCGTCGATGCGTTCAAGGCGGCGAACCCGAAGATCGACGTCGACGTGACGGTGAGCGACTGGGACGCCTACTGGGACAAGCTCCAGACCGGCCTGGCCGGCGGCGCGGCCCCCGACGTCTTCGCGATGGACGGCCCGCTCTTCCCGGACTACCAGTCGCGCGACGTGCTCCTGGACCTCGAGCCCATGATCGACCGCGACGGCTATGACCTGGGCCAGCTCGCCGACCAGGGCGTGGCGGACTTCACCGCGGCCGACGGCGGCCAGTACGCCCTGCCGAGGGACCTCAACACCGTCGTCCTCTACTACAACAAGACGATGTTCGACGCGGCCGGCCTGCCCTACCCGGACGAGACCTGGGACTGGGCGAAGCTCGTCGAGGTGGGCAAGAAGCTCACGAAGGACGTCGACGGCGACGGCACCGTCGACCAGTGGGGCTTCTACACCGAGACGACCGACATGGAGAACTACTGGAGCTCCCTGGTCTGGCAGAACGGCGGCGACATCGTCAGCGCCGATCGGACGAAGACGCTCCTCGGCACCCCGGAGGCCGCCGGGGGCATCCAGTTCCTCCAGGACCTGATCTGGAAGGAGAAGATCATGGCCGACCCGGCGCTCTTCGTCGAGACGGGCGATGCCTTCGAGCAGGGCAAGGCGGCCATGGAGTCGAACGGCTCGTGGCTCGTCCCGACGCACACCGCGGCCGCGGGTGACCTGGGCTTCGAGTTCGGCATCGCCCCGCTCCCGAAGGGCCCGGCCGGGCGCTTCACCTCGGTCAACCCGACCGGCGCCGTCGTCTACAAGGGCACGAAGTCGCCCGACGCCGCATGGGAGTTCGTCAAGTACCTGGCCAGCCCGGCCGCCCAGGAGCAGCTCATGAAGCTGAAGGCGTCCCTGCCCGTGTCCAAGGAGGTCCTGGCCGGACCGTATGCCACCTCCTTCGAAGGCGCCCGGGTGCTCGCGGACAGCCTCGCCTACGCGAAGCTCAAGCCGTCGTTCGCCGGCTACAACGAGTTCACGACGATCCTCCAGGGCGAGCTGGACGCCAACGTCTTCCTCGACCCGAAGAAGACGGCCGCCCAGGCGCTCGCGGACGTCGTGCCGCAGCTCGACGCGATCCTCGCGGGCCAGTGACGGTCGCACCGCTGCCGTTCGGCGGTCCCGGATGACGGTCTTCCGCCGCCGCGCCGCCCCGGGACCCGTCCCGCGGCGGCGCGGCGGGCCCGTCGCGGCCGAGGCCCGCTGGGCCTGGCTGTTCCTCGCCCCAACGCTCATCGGGCTCGCGATCCTGTCCGCGGGGCCGATCCTGGCCACGTTCGGGATCAGCCTCACGAAGTGGGACCTGCTGAGGCCGCCGGACTGGGTCGGCCTCGAGAACTACGCCGCGCTCGTGCAGGACAAGCGCTTCCTCGTCGCCCTGCGGAACACGGGCTTCTACACCGTCGTCTCCGTCCCCCTCGGGATGGCGCTCGCCCTGGGCCTCGCCCTCGCGCTGAACCACGGGATCCGCGGCATCGCCTGGATCCGGACGGCCTACTTCCTGCCCGTGGTCACCTCCGCCACGGCCGTCGGCCTGGTCTGGGCCTGGATCTACGCCCCGTCGGGCGGGATCCTCAACCAGCTCATCGGCCTCGCGGGGCTGCCGCCCCAGAAGTGGGTCTCGGACCCGTTCTGGGCGATGCCCGCGATCATCATGATGAGCGTCTGGCAGGGCCTCGGGACGAGCGTGATCATCTTCCTGGCCGGACTCCAGGCGATCCCGCAGGAGTACTACGACGCGGCCTCCGTGGACGGGGCCGGGCGCTGGGCGCGCTTCCGGAGCGTCACCCTGCCGCTCCTCACGCCGAGCCTCTTCTTCACCGGGATCCTGGCCCTGATCAGCGCCTTCCAGATCTTCGACCAGGTCTACGTCCTCGCCCGTCCGGGCAAGCCAACGGAGGCCACCGTCACCCTCGTCTACTTCATCTACGAGAACGGCTTCAAGAACTTCAAGATGGGCTACGCCGCCGCGGCCTCGTGGGTCCTCTTCCTCATCGTCGCGGTCCTCACGCTCATCTACTTCCGCTCGCAGCGTCGCTGGGTGCACTACCAGTGAGGACTGCTCGGTGAGTGCCCGATGACCGCTCCGTCGCTGGCCCGTGCGACGGCGCTCGCGCCGTTCCGGCGCCCGCGCCGCCGCCGCCTCCTCCGGCTCACCCGCCGCGGGCTCCTCTACGGGGTCCTGGTCGCCGGCGGCCTGATCATGATGGTGCCCTTCTTCTGGATGGTGATCACGTCCCTCAAGACCCGCGCGGAGGTCTTCGGGGCAGCTCCGCTCAGCCTCCCGTCGGGCCCGCACTTCGAGAACTACGCGAACATGTGGAACGCCTTCCCCAACGACGTTACGTTCGGGACGTTCTTCCTGAACTCACTCAAGATCGCCATCCTGTGCACCGCCGGCCAGCTGGTGACGTCATCGATGGCCGCCTACGCGTTCGCCGTCATCCCGTTCCGCGGCCGTGGCCCGCTCTTCGCCATCCTCCTGGCCACCCTGATCATCCCGTTCCAGGTCGTGCTGGTCCCGAACTTCATCCTCTACCGGACGCTGCCCAACCCGTTCAGCGAGAGCGGCAACTTCATCGGGACGCAGCTGCCGCTGTGGGTCGGCGCCTGGTTCGGGGGCGCCTTCGGGACGTTCCTGCTGCGCCAGTTCTTCCTGGCGATCCCCCAGGAGCTCGCCGACGCGGCCCGGGTCGACGGAGCGAATCCGTGGCAGATCTTCACCCGCGTCTACGTGCCCCTGGCTCGCCCTGCGCTGGCGACGCTCGCCATCTTCACGTTCATGTGGACCTGGAACGACCTGCTCAACCCGCTCATCTACCTGAACGACCTCGACCAGTACACGACGACCGTGGGGCTCGCCTTCTTCCAGGGCCAGCACGTGGGGAAATGGCCCGAGATGATGGCCGGGGCCCTGCTCAGCCTGCTGCCCATGGTCGTGCTCTTCGTCGTCGCCCAGAAGTACTTCGTGCGGGGCATCGCCCTGTCCGGCCTCAAGGGGTAGGGGAGTCATGGCCGCGCCGTCCGAGCCGGGTCCCGGCGATCTCCTGCTCCGCGACCACCGGCCCCGGTCGCGCCTGCGCGGTGCGGCGACCCCGGTCGTCGGTCCCTCGATGGCGGCCATCGACGCGCACAACCACCTCGGCTCGACGCCCTTCTCCGGCCGCTGGGCGACCGGGACGGCCGCCGAGCTCGCGGCGGTCATGGAGGCCTCGGCGATCGCTGCGCTCGTGGACCTCGACGGCGGGTGGGGCGAGGCGCTGCGACGGGAGCTCGCCCGCTGGGCCCCGCTGGGCGAGCGCGTCGCGGTGTTCGCCGGCCTGGACTACGCCATGTGGGGGGAGCGGGACGACTTCGGCGAGGAGGAGGCGCGGCGGCTGCGCGCCGGCGTCGCGGCGGGGGCCCGCGGGCTGAAGGCCTGGAAGCCGCTGGGGTTGACCGCGCATGATCCGTCCGGGCGGCTCGTCGCCGTCGACGATCCGCGCCTCGACCCGCTGTGGGCGGCCGCCGGCGAGACGGGGGTCCCGGTCACGATTCACGTCGGCGACCCCATCGCCTTCTTCGACCCGCTCGACGCGACCAACGAGCGCTACGAAGAGCTCCTCGAGCACCCCGACTGGCACTTCTGGCCTACCCGGCCCTCGGGCCGACCCGACCTCCCGGGCTTCCCGCCGTTCGACGAGCTCATCGACGGCCTGGAGGCCGTCGTGGCGCGCCACCCTGAGACGACGTTCATCGGGGCCCACGTGGGCTGCGTCGCGGAGGACCTGGCCCGGGTGGAGGCGATGCTGGCGGCGCACCCCAACTGGCACGTCGACATCGCGGCCCGGATCGCCGAGCTGGGGCGCCGGCCGTACTCCGCGCGGGACCTGCTGCTGCGGTTCCCCGACCGGGTCCTGTTCGGCACGGACGCGCCGCCGGACCGGGCCTGGTGGGCGACCTACGCCCGGTTCCTCGAGACGCGCGACGAGTCGTTCCCGTACGAGCCCCCCGACGCCCCGGACGCCCCGGGCAGCCCGGACGCCCCGCCCCCACCCGGCTCACAGGGGCGCTGGCGGATCCACGGGCTGGGGCTCCCGGCCGAGGTGCTCCGCCTGCTGTACGCCGCGAACGCCCGGCGGCTCCTCTTCCGGGACCTCCCCGGCGAGGCCGGCGGCCACGTGACGTTCCACCTCATCCCCGCCGTGCGCTGGGAGGCCTGGCGCGCAGCGCCCGACCCGGCCGCCCGCTACACCCCCGTCGGGTTCGAGGCGGAGGGGTTCGTCCACTGCACCAACGGGGACGACGAGATGCTCGCGGTCGCCAACTGCATCTACGCGGACGACCCAGGTCCGTTCGTCGTCCTGCACCTGGACCTCGCCCTGGTCGGCGCCCCGTGGCGCTACGACGATCCAGGCTCGCCCTACCCCCACGTCTACGGCCCGCTGCGCCGGGATGCCGTGCGGGCCGTGCGTGCGGTCGTGCGCGACGTGGCGGGCCGCTTCGTCGGCTACGGCGAGCGTCGCCCGGCCTGACCCGGCGCCCGCCCCTGGCGGCGCGGTCGCGCGCTGCGCCACCACGCCACGTCAACGCCCGTGCGACCGCGCCGCGACCTCGCCGGGCCGTCGACCCGGCGGCCGGCCGACCACGCTTTGACACCCCGCGAGGGGCGGGGCTATGATCCGCGCCGGCCGGACTTCGGGCGCGCCTCCATCGAGGTGGATGCCCGGGGTTCGTTTCCTTCTCAGCCGGCTCATCGCCACCGGCCGCGTCGTCGATGTCGGCCGTCGCGGCAGATCCATTGGGAGCAGCTCCTCCGTGAACAGCAAGCCCACCTACCTGTCGCGCGAGGGTGAGGCCGCGCTCCGCCTGGAGATGGAGCAGCTGGCCAACGTCCGGCGCTTCGAGGTCGCTGCCCGCATCCACGATGCGAAGGAGCACGGGGACCTCTCGGAGAACGCCGAGTACGAGGAGGCCAAGAACGAGCAGGCCTTCGTCGAGGGGCGGATTCAGACCCTCGAGGCGATGCTCAAGACCGCTGTGATCATCGAGCACACCGGCTCCGAGCACGTCGCCCTCGGATCATCCGTGACGGTCGAGTCGAACGACGGCGAGGAGACGTTCGCGATCGTCGGCTCCGCCGAGGCTCGACCGGCGCAGGGCCGGATCTCCAACGAGTCGCCCGTCGGCCGCTCGCTGCTGGGCAAGAAGGCGGGCGACACGGTCGTCGTGAAGCTGCCGAACGGGTCCGACTTCACGTACAAGATCATCTCGATCAGCTGATCGCCCGCCCGGACGGACCGGGCCGGGCGGCCGGAGCCGCCACCCGGCCCGGCGCACCGGAGCGGAGGACGCAGGCATGTACTGGGCGGACGAGCTGGCGGCA
>Ga0315273_10001531_pt1 | contig 26454 bp, 32 predicted proteins | sample YL17G02_0_MG_FD_205753 | JGI IMG/M metagenome (GOLD analysis project Ga0315273, IMG submission 205753) | Sediment microbial communities from Yellowstone Lake, YNP, Wyoming, USA - YL17G02_0 | ecosystem: Environmental > Aquatic > Freshwater > Lake > Sediment | place: USA: Wyoming | collected... | reverse complement strand
CGGCGGCTACTTCTGCGAGCAGCACAGGCTCCCCGAGTTCCATGACTGCATCGGTAAGTATGACCAGACCAAGCCACGCACCGTCCCTATCGGTGAATACACTTCCTCGGACAGGTTCTACGGTAACTACTCGACGAGCCGAATCATCCGGCCCTACTGGTTCAGCAAGAAGGAGCTCAGGGACCTCGCCATCGGGCTGCTCGTGATCATGACCCTGCCGTTCTTAAAGATCTGGAGCTACTTTACCATCGAGCCCCTCTTCGTCATCGGAGTCGTCTCGATACTGGCCCTCGCCTTCATCCTACACGAGCTCGCCCACAAGTTCGCCGCCCAGCGACTTGGCATGTGGGCGGAGTTTAGGCTGAGCACAATGGGGTTATTGTTTACATTCCTCTCCTTCGTCCTGCTCCAGACCTCGGTGCTACCACTGATGATCGTGGCACCGGGAGCTGTCATGATAGCCGGTCTCAGGAACTTGAACGAGTACGGTAAGATCTCGATAGCCGGCCCCGCCACGAACATAGCTCAGGCCATCATCTATCTCACGATCTATCTAATCACGCCGCTTAGCATATGGGGGTTCCTCGCCCAGTACGGCATCGAGATAAACGCCTTCCTCGCCCTCTTCAACCTCATCCCCTTCGGCCTCTTCGATGGGATGAAGATATTCAAGTGGGACAAGAGGGTCTGGGCCGCAGCCGCGATCACGGCTGGCTTGCTTCTACTCTTAGCAACGATCTAGCAGGGTCCCCCTTATCTACTGGTTGCGACTATCCTCCCCCCGTATGATCGTCATACCCGGCCCCTCTTCCCTCGGACTCGGCTGGAGAATTGCGCAAGCCCTCGGCGTGGAGCCATACCCCGTCGAGCACCGCGTCTTCCCCGACGGGGAGAGTTATATTAAGTTAGCAAAGCCCGTGGCCGGCGAGAAGGTCGTAATCGTCCAGACCACGGCCCCCAACCCAGACTCGAAGCTCATGCAGCTCCTCCTGATGGCGCGGACTGCGAAGGACTTTGGCGCCAAGGGCATAGTCGCGGTCGTCCCCTACCTCGCCTACGCCCGGCAGGACAAGAGGTTCCTAGAAATGGAGGCGCTGAGCCTCGACGTGATATTTAGCTTCCTAGAGGCCTCCGGCGTGACCGACATAGTCGTCGTCAACATCCACAACGAGGCCTCGACGCGCGCCATAGAGGCAAATCACAACGTAAAGCTCCACAACCTATCCGCCGTCCTCCTCTTAGCTGAGTACCTCAAGAAACAGGGATTCGACAAAGCCTATAGCCTATCCCCAGACAAGGGCGCCATCTACATCGCCAAAGCCGCGTCCGAGGTCCTAGGAGGAGGCTACAACTTCTTCGAGAAGACCCGCGACCGCAGGACCGGTGAAATAACTATAGGGGTTAAAGATCTCAATATAGCCGGGCGCCGTGCGGTTGTCTTCGACGATATGATCAGCAGCGGAGGAACGATGGCGAAGGCGGTCGAGGCTCTCAAGGCTCAAGGAGCCAAAAGGGTGGCTGCGGCCTGCACCCACGTCCTCTACATGCCCGGCGCGGAGGAGAAGATAAGAACAGCCGGCGCGGACCCGATACTCGCCACCGACACAATCGAGTCCCCCTTCAGCAAGATCTCAGTCGCTGGTCTCATAGCGAACAAGCTCAGGGAACTCGACTGAGCACTCAACTCATTTATATCTCAACGACACACATCACAGCGAAAACCATGATCAGCTCAAAGATTCACATCAAGGTCCAGTCCGTCCGATCAGTGAAGGACCCCGAGGGCAGGGAGTGCTTCCAGATCGACTTCGTCGAGGTCCGCCAGCGACCCCCGGTGATGATGATGAGCAACCCAGACGTCCCCGAGGAGATAAGCCAGATGGTCATACAGGTCACCAAGAGCTTCCAGAACGTCCTCCCCGGAGGTGGCCGCGATTATGAACATATGAAGCTCACACTGATCATGACGGGCGAGGAGCTGGAGAGCTTCAGGCTCAAACCTTACCCCAACCAGCTATACGAATTGATTATAACCGATGGGGCCCTCAACTTCGCCGAGGTCTAGACGGGGGAACGGGTTAAATCCGGCCCACCCGAACACTCCATTGGTGACCCGTATTGTCATTGATCGACCTCCAACACGCCGACTGGGACTCGATGGTGACAAAGGCCGAGGGCCCAGTTGTCGTTGAATTCTGGCACCAATCATGTCCAACCTGTAAAAGGATCGAGGCCGCCGTCCATGAGTTACCTGGCAAGCTCGCGGGAAAGGCGAAATTCACCCGCCTAAATGTCATGGAGAGTAAGGAGAATCGCCGCCTCGCCATAGAGAAGGGGGTAATAGGAACACCGACCTTCAAGGTCTACTGCAGAGGCACCGAGGTAGGTGAGGTCGTGGGTCTGGAGACCCTAACCGACCTCGCGGGCACGATTGAAAACATCCTGAAGGGCTGCGCCTGAGGTAAGGCCATAAAATGTATGATGTGATCGTCCTCGGGGCGGGGCCATCTGGCCTGACGGCTGCACTCTACACGGCGCGTGCCAGGCTACGGACGCTCGTGGTCACCGGGCCGATGATAGGTGGTCAGATCGCCCTCACGTACCAAGTCGACAACTACCCCGGTTTCCCAGACGGCATCACCGGTCCGGAACTCTCAGACAGGTTCAAGGCACACGCCCAGAGGTTCGGCGCCGAGTTCCTCGAAGCCGACTCCACAAGCGTCGCCTTCTCCTCGACACCATACAGGGTCTCTATGGGCAAGAAGGTGCTGGAGGCAAGGTCCGTGATCGTGGCGACAGGGATGACTCAAAGGAAGCTCGGCGTCCCGGGAGAAGATCGCCTGATGGGGCGGGGTGTGTTTGTTTGCGCCACATGCGACGCCGTCCTCTATGAGGACAAGAAAGTCATCGTCGTCGGTGGCGGCGACTCAGCCATCCAGGAGGCGATCGACCTCGCCAAATTCGCCTCAGAGGTGACGATCATTCACCGGAGGGACGAAATACGCGCCTGTAGATGCCTAATGGATAAGGCGGAGAGAGACCCGAAGATAAAATTCCTCTACAACACGGCGGTCACGGAGATCTTGGGAGATAAACGGGTGCAGCAGGTTCGTATAAAGGATTTAAAGACTGGTGTGGATCGACGGGTCGACGCCGACGGCATCCTCATAGCGGTGGGCTGGGATCCGAACACAGCCATTTTCGGAGGCCAGCTCGATATGGACGATGACGGCTACCTCAAGACAGAGGGCGTCAAGACGAACAAGCAGGGCATATACGTGGTTGGTGATCTCGTGGACAGGGAGTACCGGCAGGTCGTGACAAGCTGCGGTAGCGGATGCGCCGCAGCCTTGGAAGCGATCCGCTGGATCGAGGGGCAGCAAGGAAAATAGCCCCCGGCGGTTGACTGGCTTGAAGGTCGTTTTTCTGGGGACTAGCGGGAGTATGCCGACGCCGGAGAGGAGTTCGTCCTCGGTGGCGGTAAAGATGGGGCGTGGCGTCGTACTCCTAGACTGTGGCGAGGGCACACAGAGGCAGATGGTCGCGGCCCATATAGGATTTAGCAGGGTAAAGCTGATCTTCATCACCCACCTCCACGGCGACCATGTCCTTGGAGTTCCCGGATTCCTCCAGTCCATGACCCTTCAGAGACGAGAAGAACCACTAGATGTCTTCGGTCCAAGGGGCATACACGCCTTCCTTCAAGGAGTATCAAACACCCTGGGCGGACCCGGGTTTCCCGTCACGGTGCATGAGATACACGAACCGGGGGTAGTACACGAGTCGAGGGACTTCAAAGTGGAGACATGCAGGGCTGAACATAGGCTCGAAGCCTGGTCCTACGCCATAATGGAGAATTCTCGGCCGGGTAAGTTCTACCCCGAGACCGCCCGAGCTCTCGGCGTCCCCGTGGGCGCCCTCTGGAAAAGACTCCAAGACGGGGAGGACATTAATATAGACGGCAAGATAGTGAGGCCCAGCGACGTTTCCGATCCACGCCGACCGGGTAGACGCATCGTCTATACGGGGGACACGAGGCCCAGTGACGATGTCGTCAAGTTGGCTTCGGGTGCCGACCTTCTCATCCACGAGGCGACGTTTGGCGACGAACTCGCCGACAGGGCGGCCGAGGATGGTCACTCTACGGCGAGTCAAGCGGCGGGGGTGGCTGAGAGGGCGGGTGTAAAGCGTCTAGTACTGACCCACATCAGCAGCCGATACGGTGACACGAGCCCCCTCCTCGAAGCCGCAAGAAAGGTCTTCCCCCACACGCAGATAGCGGAAGACCTCCTCAATGTCGATGTCCCACTCTCATAACCCTTTTATTCGTTCCTTCCCTCGAAACCTTCAAGGTCGGTTTTAATGATCCAGGTCAAGGAAGGCATATACTGGGTCGGGGCTGTGGACTGGAGCATAAGGAACTTCCATGGCTACATCACCCACAGGGGTAGCAGCTACAACTCGTACCTCGTCGTCGACGAGAAGGTTGCCCTCATAGACTTCGTGAAGGCTCCCTTCGCGGAGGAGCAAATTGAGAGGATCAGTGAAGTCATAGACCCGAAGAAGGTCGACTACATCGTCGCAAATCACGCTGAGCCTGACCACTCGGGAAGCATTAGGCGGGTCATCGAGGCATGCCCGAACGCCGAGATCGTGGCGACCGAGCGCTGCATAAACACCCTGCTGAAGTACTACGGCGGAGACATCAAGATCACCCCCATAGAGAAGAAACCGTCGATCAAACTCGGTAAGAGGAGCCTGACTTTCGTCCCCGTGCCGATGGCGCACTGGCCCGACTCGATGGTCAGCTACATGCCCGAGGAGAAGTTGTTATTCAGCAACGACGCCTTCGGCCAACACCTCGCCTCAAGCGGCAGGTTCGACGACGAGGTCGACGAGGCGGAGCTGATGCAGGAAGCCCTGACCTACTACGCGAACATCTTGATGCCGCTGTGGAGAAGCGTGTCCCGAGCGTTGAAGGCTCTGGAGGGCGTCCAAGTGGAGATGATTGCCCCGAGCCACGGCATCATCTGGAGGAAGAACCCGGGTAAAATACTAGAGGCATACCAAGTGTGGGTCGCGGGCGAGACTAAGAAGAAGGCAGTTGTCGTCTACGACACGATGTGGGGGAGTACGCAGATCCTCGCCAGGGCGATAGCGGACGGTGTGGCGTCGAAGGGAGTAGACGTCAAGGTACACAGCCTGGGGTCAAGCCATAACAGCGACGTGATCGCCGACATCCTCGAAGCAAAGGCAGTCATAGTCGGGTCCCCTACGCTAAACAACCACGTCTTCCCAACCGTCGCAAGTTTCCTAGCCTACATGAGGGGGCTTAAGCCGATGAACAAGATCGGCGCAGCCTTCGGTAGCTATGGCTGGGCGGGTGGAGCGAAGAAGGTGGTTGAGGCTGAGATGCAGGCGGCTGGCATCCAGATGGTTGAGAGTGACATCGACTTCGTGTTTAAACCAAGCGGCGACGAAGCGAAGCGGGCATATGCCTTCGGCGTTGGAATAGGAGAAAAGATCGTTGAGGCCTAAGAACTTGTTAAATGAATATTCTATGCAGATAGAAACTCATCTGGAACCATGTGAGGAGGCAGCTCAGGACAGCGCCCACAGCCACCTGCATCTTTGTGTGTGCCTTCAACTCCACCCTTGCCCAGGCGACGGGGACGACCACCAAAAACAGGGGGAGCATGACGGCACCGAGTAGGTAGACAAGCGCCGTGAAGGGGCCGGTTATCCCACTTGCGTGGATGCTGATCTTCCACTTGATGGTGATTATCATTAGGACTAGTCCGTTTACGAAGTAGCACGCCATGAGGGCGGTTACGGTGGGTGGCGCCGAGACTAGGATGAGGCTCAGGGCGCCTAGGAGGTAGAAGAGGGTCGTCCAGAGGAATGGTATGAACCGCGTGTCCTTATCATGGGCGTAGAAGTCCTTGATGAAGTCGAGCTTTAACAGGCCGTAGACCATCGCGAGGGGGAGGATACAGCTGAATAGACTCGTGATCGCGACGAGCAGGGGGGCGCCCTCGACGCCGTAGATTAGTATGAGAGGAATGAAGGTAGCCAACGTGATGAAAGGCGCGTTGAGTACTGCGGAAAGGCGTGTTGCGAGTTTCATCTTGTCCAAGAAGTGGTCTCCGACTGAGGTGCTGTTGTATTTCGCCTGCTACTACTTCTTAACGCTTTTCTTTTGGAGCCTCTCGCAGCAGCAGACGAGGGTCTTCTCCCCGCCCTTGCCGACCATTAGATCGCAGTCCTCCCCCTTCGGTAGGCCGCACATCGGGCACTTTACTACCTTCTCATTCACTTTTTCTTCTCCTCCTGCTTCTTCTTGTAGTCCTTTATGGCCTCGTGTAGTGCGTCTGAGGCTAGGTTGCTGCAGTGCATCTTTACTGGGGGTAGGCCGTCGAGTGCGTCGGCGACGCTCTGGCGGGTGATCTTTTCCGCTTCTTCGATAGTCTTTCCTATCGCCATCTCGGTGGTCATGCTGCTCGTGGCGATGGCGGCGCCGCAGCCGTAGGTCTTGAACTTGATGTCCTCTATCTTGTCGTCTTTGACGGTGATGTACATGGTCATCATGTCACCGCAGACGGGGTTGCCGACGGTGCCGACTCCATCGGCGTCCTTTATCTCGCCAACGTTGCGGGGGTTCTTGAAGTGGTCCATGACCTTGTCGCTGTACATTCTACTTCAACTCCTGTGGGGTTATGCTCGACATGGCGCGTAGGCGCTTGACGATCCCTGGTAGTTGCTGTATGATGTAGTCGACTTGGTCCTTATTATTGGCTTTGCCGAGGGTGAATACGAGGCTCCCGTGGGCGTCTTCGGGTTTGAGGCCGGTGGCTAGGAGGCAGGCGCTTGGTTCGAGGGTCTTTGCGGCGCATGCGGAGCCGGTGTTTGTCTGGACGCCGACGTCGTCGAGGCTGAGTATGAGCGCCTCACCCTCGATGTAGCTGAAGCGGATGTTGGCGTTGTTTGGTGTGCGGTTAGTAGGGTGGCCGTTGAGGTAGGCTTCGGGGATGGCGGTTGTGACACCCTTGATGAGGTGATCGCGGAGCTCGGTGAGGCGTTCAGACTCCTCGGGCATCTCCTGTTTGGCGAGCTCGGCGGCTTTGCCGAAGCCGACTATGCCGGGTGTGTTCTCGGTGCCGCTGCGTAGTCCCTGTTCTTGGCCTCCACCGATGATGATGGGGCGGATTCGGAGGGTCTTCTTGATGTATAGGGCGCCTACGCCCTTTGGGCCGTTTATGTCGTTGCTGCTAAGGGTCATCATGTCGATGTCTTGTGATTTGACGTCGAGTGGGATCTTTCCGAGGGCGGCGGTTGCGTCAGTGTGGAAGTATGCGCCTTTGGCGTGGGTGAGGGCGGCGGCTTCCTTGATGGGCTCTATCGTGCCTATCTCCCCGTTCGCCGCCATGATGCTGACTATGACCGTCTTGTCTGTGATGAGTTCGTCGAGCTTGTCGAGGAGGACGACGCCATGCTTATCGACCGGGGCCTGCTGGTACTCCCATCCGCTTCTTGTGAGTTCCTTGCAGGTGTTTACTGTGCTTATGTGTTCGACGGCGCTTGAGACGATGCGGTTGCCCTTGTTCTTGTATCTGTTTGCGCCGCCGATGATGGCGAGGTTTGTGGCCTCTGTGGCGGAGGCGGTGAAGAATATCTCGGAGGGCTCGGCGTTGATGAGTGCGGCGATCTGTTCGCGTGCCTTGTTTATGGCTCGGAGTGCCCTGAAGCCTTCGCTGTGGAAGCTGCTTGGGTTACCGACGTGGTCCGTGAAGTAGGGTAGCATCTCCTGTAGGACTCTTGGGTCGACTGGTGCGCCTGAGCCGTTGTCCATGTAGACCTTCAAGGGGTTCTCCTTCTGGGTTGATTGGGGAGTTGGGGGGATTAAAACCTTCAGCGTCGGTTGTGGGGGCTTATGGGGTGCTACACATGATAACGGAAAAAAAAAAATTTGTGTAGGGGGGTGAAGGTTGTTGTCGCGGGTTGTGTGTGGTTTAATGGGGTTATTCGTTTTTTTTGGGTGTGGTCGTCTTATCGTCCTTCGGTTGGATGGCCTTGACGCGTCCGACTTTCCCGTCTGTTAGTCGGACTTTTATGCCGTGGGGGTGGAACTGGCTCCCTGTGAGAATTTCCTTCACGATGCCTCGGGTGAGTTTCCCCGTCGCCTGATCATTCTTGAGTACCACGTCGACGGTGTCCCCGGCGTGTATATCGTTCCTCTTTGTGCCAGCCATAGGCATACCGAAGCCTGAGTGTTCTCGGCTTATAGGGAGTACGGAGGAGACGAATGGGGGATCGTGTTAGAGGGAGGCGACGCCGCTTCGTGTCCTGATCGGCGGGTTGTTTGCCAGTATGCGCTCCATCATCGTGAGGTAGAGGGGGCGGTCGTCGAAGAACGTGAAGCCACCATACGCGAGGACCATCCTGTAGCTGGTCTCGGAGGCCTCTGGGGTCGCGTCGTTGAGCTGGGGCACGATGTAGGGCTCTTTGATTTTGGCATATGAGGCGAGCATCCTGTATCTCTCCATCCATTCGTTCAGCTCAGTGATTGGGACGCCGTCGCTCCCTATGAACTCGGCTCGGGCCGCCAAGAAGCCCTGGTGTCGGGCGTCCTGTAGGGAGTTCATGGCGTAGACGAGGTTGGGTACTGCTGATGATGCCCTCACCTCGTCTAGTAGCCTGGCAGCCCAGGCGCTCTCTTGGTCCGTTGGGCATCGGTCAAGCCGATCTATTGCGAAACCGCTCATCGAACCCCCGAACCTGCGGGTCATCTCTACCATCCCGTCCCGTAGGTACCTGTACCATGAGCCCTCGGGGTTGAGTGACATTAAGTCGAGCCCACCCGGCGGTCCTGCCTCGACTATGCTGTCTGTCCAGCGCCAAGAGTAACTCTGGTCACACTCCGTGACATCCACATAGAGGAGGTTTCTGAAGCCGCGTTGTTTGAAGAGATCGAGGTACGAGTTGAAGCGTTCGTCCGTCCATCCCTCCTCGGTCTTGAGGTCGAAGTATAGCCCCCACTCCCTCATGGGTTGGAAACAGTAGTTCCAGCTGGAGACCAGATACCGGGAGTCGTTGATGTAGTAGAGTGTGGCGGGGAGGTGGCCATTGAACTCGTTGGCGTGGGAGATTATGAGGATGGTCTTGATGGTTGTGTTGCTTTGGGGGGTTGTTGAGGCTTGGGCTACCGGTGTGAGGGCTAGGGCGAGGAGGAATGCTACCACTAACCTACGGCATAAAAGCACGGTGTCACTAGGGAACCGCGCCGATTATAACACTTGTCGATATAGGGGGCTAACCCTCAGCCGCCTTCCGACCGAGGTCGAAAGCCTTCAGGTTCGCCTCAACCGCCCTCTCGGGGACGACGCGCCTCACCGACTCCTTCAAGGGCTCGATTTTGACAGGGAAGCCGATCAGGGCGCTCGCCACTCCGAGGAGGACGACGTTCTCAGTCCGCGGGTTCCCCACCTCGACCGCGACCTTCTCCGCGTCTATGGAGATCACATTCCCCACCACCTTGCTGAGTTGCTCCTTCACCTGTTCAAGTGTGACGTACATGCGCAACTCCTGCCTGTTCTTGACGATAGGCGCGGTCTCGAGCGGCGGATGCATGATCCTGCTGTTCATGATGACAGTCCCCCCCTGCTTCAGGAACTCGATGTATCGCAGAGCCTCGGTGGCCTCCATTGCTATGATAAGGTCCGCGGTGCCGTAGGGTATGAGTGGGGAGTAGGCGTCACCGATGCGGACGTGAGCGCTTATCGAGCCACTCCTCTGGGCAAGGCCATGCTGAGCCCCGACGACCACCTTGACGCCACTCTTAGTGCAGGCATCACCCATCACCTGGCTCAGCAGCATCAGGCCCTGGCCGCCGACGCCGGCGAGGAGTATGTTGTACTGCGTCACTTCTGGGCACCTCCGGTTGAGCTGATCGCGGAAACTGGGCAAAGCTTGGCGCAGACCATGCAGCCGTTGCAGATGTCCGGCTGTATAATGGTCTGCCGCGTCTCCATGTCGAGTTGGATGGCGGGGCAGTAGAAGTCGCGTACGCAGGCGTAGATTGTCTTGCAGGTCTCCTTGCCGACCTTGTTGGGGATTATGGGTATCTTCGCGGCGCGCCTCTTCCGGTCGTTCCAGAGGGCGCATGGGCCAACGCTTATGACGACGTTCACGCCCTCCCCGAGGATGGCCTTCTTCATCGTCTCGACGTTCGGCTTCGGGTCGAAGGCGTTGATCTTGGTGACGTTCTTGACACCGATGCCCCTGACCACGGCCTCGATGTCTATCTCCGTCACCTTGTTGGGGCCGAAGTCGCTCCCGGGGTTTGGCTGCTGCCCCGTCATCGCTGTGACGCTGTTGTCGAGTATGAAGAGGGTGTAGTTGTGCCCATTGTGGACCGCGTTTACGAGGGCGGGAAGCCCCGCGTGGAACAGCGTCGAGTCACCGATCAGGGCGACCACCCTGTCGTTTACGACGTGCTGCATCCCGCTGCTTATCCCCTGCCCGGCCCCCATGCAGAGCATCATATCCGTCAGGCTGTAGGGCTCAAGCTGGAGCATCGAGTAGCAGCCGATGTCGTTGTTTAGGATGAAGTCGGTACCCTTGAGGGCCTGCTGGAGTGCCCAGAGCGTTGCCCTGTGGGGGCAACCCGCGCAGAAGACTGGAAGCCTATTCGGTATGACCTTCTTTAGCTCCGCCGCCTTCGCCTGCACAGCTTCGTAGTCCACCGGCGACTTGACGCCGTAGACGGTGCCCAGCGCCTTGGAGACTACGGCGACGTTGTACTCGCCTACGTAGCCGAAGTGGCCCGACTCCTTACCGAGGACCTCGAGGCCGCAGTCGGCGTCCTTAGCGATCGCCTTTATGTGCTGCTCCAAGTATGGCATGAGTTCCTCGACGACGAGCACCTTGTCCAACTTCGAGACGAAGTCGACGATGAGTTTCTTCGGGAGTGGATGGGTCGTCCCTAGTTTGAGTATATGTGGCTTGACGCCGAGGGCCTCCGCCGCTTCCATCGCGTGAAGGTAGGAGACGCCGTTGGCTACGACGCCGATGCGTCCCTCGCCCTCGATGACCCTGTTGAAGGGGCTCGCGGCGAACTCCTCCTCGATCTTCCCCAGCTTGTCGAGGGCCTCCCCCTTGAGACGCCTCGCCGTGTCGCTGAGGGTGAAGTAGGGGCGCTTAACATCCTTCCAGTTCCGCTTCTGGAACGGGGTGCGCTTCACCTCGCCGACCTCGACGGATGCATACTGGTGGTTCACCCGAGTTGTAGTGCGGATCATCGTGAGTATCTTGTATCTCTCTGAGAGGTCGAAGGCGTACCTGGTCATGTCGTATGCCTCCTGAGGCGTCGAGGGCTCAAGCATGGGCACGTGACCGGTGGGCGCGAAGAATCGGCCATCCTGCTCGCTCTGACTGCTGTGGGCATGCGGATCATCGGCGACCAGCAGCACACACCCGGCGTTCACGCCCGTGTAGCCGAGGGTGTAGAATGTGTCGCTCGCCACGTTGAGCCCCACACTCTTCATGCTGGTAAAGCTCCTCGCACCCGCCATCGAGGCACCCGCGACGGTCTCCAGCGCAACCTTCTCGTTTGCCGAGACCTCCATCTTCAGGTCGGGATAGTCGGCGGAGAGCAGGTAGAGGGTGTCGAGAATCTCGCTCGTCGGTGAGCCGGGGTAGAACGCCGCAACCTTGGCGTCACACTCGAGGACAGCCCTCGCGACCGCCTCGTTGCAGAGCATGAAGGCCCTCTTGGGAGAGGGATCCGTCAGGTCCTGGTAGGACATGTTTGATGGTCGGGAAGGGCATTGTAAAAACCTTAGTGACCGAAGGGTAACGTTATCGCCTATTGGTTGTGGCGGGCCCGGAGGGATTCGAACCCACGATCTCCGGCTTAGAAGGCCTGCGCGCCGGCGTCGGGCTGCGGCGTCCGGCTAGGCGCCTTATCCTGGCTTGGCCACGGGCCCCCACCGTCTCTTGAAGCACAGCTTCTTTTTAAGAATTGATGCTCCCCTCAGGCGTGCGGGAGCTTTAACAACTCATCGTTCTCCGAGAGGCCCCTTATGAAGCAGAGATTCGCCTTCTTACCACCGTACATTATGGGGTTGCATTGTGCCTCCACGGGTCTCAGCCTCCCGCCATTGTCCACGAGGGTGAACCTGTGAAACCTGGGGCCCGCCCCCGTCTCGTCCCTTATGGCATTACGGATGCCGAGGCGATCCGACTTTTCTACCCACCGGAGCAGATCAAGTCCCTTAAGCTGGATAGCGTCGTCGGAGAGAACCAGATCGGCCATCGCCTGATTCGCGTAGAGTATTTGCGAACCGTCCACTATAACGACGGCGTCTCTGCTCCCGTTGACAACAGTTCCGTAAAGTTCCTTCATCCTGCTGCGCTCGACGGCGTGGTGTATCCTGCGCGCCAAGACGAGGTAGTGGGCGGGCTCTATCTGCTTCTGGACGTAGTCGTCTGCCTTCGCCTCGAAGGCCTTTCGAGCCACTTCGTCGCTGCCTCTCCCGGTGTATATTATGAGGGGGATGTCCCACAGGCTCTTGATGCGCCGCGCCAACTCGATGCCGTCGATGATGGGCATCTGATAGTCGGTGATGACGCAGTCATGCCTTCCATGCATCACCCTCTCAAGGGCATCCTCTGATCGGCTCATCGACTCGACCTTTATGCAGTGATCGAGGCTCTCGAGTATCTGCTTCGTGAACTGGAGTTGTTCGTCCTCATCGTCGATGTGAAGGACCCGGATCTCACTGTCCAGACCTTGATCAGTGGGTTGCAGTGGTTTCAGCTCCAGCATTTAGGCTGCACCCCCAAGCACCGTGTTCACCATGAATTCACGTGAAGCGTTCCATGAGCCGTCGCAGTAGGCACCTGGCCAGAAGTAGTATCTCATGCTGCTCCGGTAGTCTGACCAAAGACATTCGACTTTGTCGCAGCGTTGCTGCAGGATGGAGCCGAGGATTGGGAGGTCGAGGGGGGGTATGGATGCTTGGGCGAAGAAGCCTTGGTGTGTGGGTATGACCGTCGACTGGAAGGGGAGGGTGGTGAATGCGGTTGCGAAGCGCTTCGTCTCATCCGGGTCACAGTGACATAGGAACATGAATGTGGTAACCAGCCTGCTGACGCCCTTGTCGACGATGACTCGGTAGCTATCGATGACCCTGTTTTCGTTGAGGAACTGCATCCGCCTCGTGAAGTGGTAGGGAGTGATCCCTATTTCCGCCGCGATCCGCTTCCCCTTCCTCCTCGCGTCGATGGTTAGCTGCTCCAGGATCCTCAGGTCTTTTACATCGAGGCGCCTCAGAAGGGAGTTTGGGAGTTTCGGCAGTGGCACACCTATGTTCGCTACATCGAGTGAAGCCTCCCAGGTGGCCCAATCGAAACTCCACTGATCTTTGGACATGTCGTATAGGTTATAGTCAACCTCGGAGTAGGTCCATCCATTCGTCGGGGTGTCGAGCCAGTAATCGGTTATTATGCCTCCCTTTAACTCGTCGAGGAAGTCGCGTAGTATGGGCAGCGTCCTCTCAGGGACGGCGAACAGGCCGTAGAGGCCGTTGTAGTAGCCGACGCATCTCACACGGTAGCGTGTGTAGGGATGCCTGTCGAATAGGGCTTCTAGTCTCGACAGCGACTTGAATGGGGCCTCGATGAAGGTGACTACCGGTTCTAGGCCTAGTACGGGGTAGGTGAGTTGGGCGGATACGGAGAAGAGAGCACCAGTCTGACGGAGTTTCTTCAACCTGATCGAGATCGTCGCGGAGGTCATTCCGGTTCTCCTGGCGATCTCTTGAACGGTCCCGAGTGGGTTCTTACCGAGAGCCGTAATTATGTTTAGATCTGAATCGTCGACCATGTGGTTTTATGCCCTCCGGCTGAGCCGGCTCGCTACACGTTTACCTGCCTATAGGGCCTGGTCCGCCGCCCGGGGGATCGAAGATGAATGCCTCACTGATTACGACCTGTCCCTTTACCATCGACGTGGCGCGGATACTGTACCAACCGGGGTACGGGAGGTTGTCCAGGTTGTATTCAAATGAGTTGGCCGAGCCTTCAGGGGATGATGTGAAATCTCTGTAGGTTTTTTGGAAGACCCAACTTGTACCACTGTTCATCGGCCCCGTGTATGTCCCGTCGGGGAGGTAGACAAGATAGTAGATTATCACGCACTTGATGTCCGTCTGCGGCTTGCTTGAGTATAGAGTCACGACTCCCTGGACGAAGGCATCTCCCTTCAGCCCGTCACCGTTGTAGTCGTCCACGCTCACGTCGTTGATAGCAATACTCATCGTCTGAGTTGGTCTCGCCTGCACCTGTGTGGGTACCGCGAGGATTATCCCGAGGATGATGAGCAGGGGTATTAATTTTTTCAAACTCATAACAATTACCATTATGCAATTTATCTAGAGAATTCGGATTAACCCGCTTTTCTTCTTCTGAGGTATTTAATCCTTTAAATATCCAAGGATAGGAAAGACGAGGATTTAGAGGTTAATCCGAAACCTCTCTATAATATCTTTAAGATTTTCGTTAAAAAATTGCACGAAAGTGCTTTATTCCTTAGAAAATAGGGGATCTCACCACTTATCGTGGTGCACCCGCGCTTCATTGTATCTGTTGCTCGGGGACTTTTCTTCGAGTGGATGGCCTACGGAGACTACACAGAAGGGAACAATCTTCTCGGGCACCCTGAGGAGTTCTCTCAGATTCTTTACCAACGTCTCGTTGGGGTATACGCCGAGCCAAACAGCCCCGAGGCCTATGGCCTCGGCGGCGAGAAGGATGTTCTGCGTCGCCGCGGAGCAGTCCTGGACCCAGAACCCAGTACCACCCTCCAGTTCTAGGTCGCCACAGACCACTATGGCTAGGGGGGCCTGTTCGAGCATCTTGGAGTAGTTGTGGAACTTGGGTATCTCGAGGAGTGTGGCTTTGTCTTTTATGACGATGTAGTGCCAAGGTTGTCTGTTGTGGGCTGAAGGGGCCGCCATGGCTGCCTCGAGGATGCGCTTTATCTGCTCGTCAGCGACCGGCTCTCCGGTGTACTTCCTTATGCTTCGTCTTCCTAGTATCGTTTCCATTGCTTCCATGTTTTCGCCTCGTCTACCACTTGTTCTTGTGAACTATTTCTGTTAGGGGCTTCTTGACGCGTGTTCCCGGCGTCTCGTCTGGGATCCCGAAGGAGATAACCGCCACAACCGTTGCCTCCGGGGGGATACCAAATTCCTTCTTAACGTCCTCCTCTTTGAAGTCGCCTACCCAGCAGCTTCCGACGCCCTGGACATGTGCCGCGAGCACCATATTCTGGAGGGCTATTGTGGTGTCGACGACGCCCCACCTTTTGCTTATTTCATCGAAGGGCATGGAGACTCCGATAACGGTGAATGCGGAGTCTTTGATGAAGCCACACCACTTCCCCTTAGCCAGCTTATCCTTGGCGCCCTGTTCTTCACACACTATGAAGCGGCAGGGTTGCCTGTTGGCCGCGCTCGGGGCTTGGCGCGCGGCCTCGAGTATCTTCGTCTTGATGTCCTCGGGGACGGGCTCCTTCTTGTACCGTCGTATGCTCCTGCGGTCGAGTATCTTGTCGATGCAGCTCAGAAGTTTCACCGACGTATTTAAGGTCCCGGGGATTTTAAGGGTAATCGCCTTTAACCGCCAACGTGACAGGTCATACGACATGGATATCTTAGTCGACAGGGCGCTCCTCGAAGAGATGCTCTCGTTTGCCCGTGAGAGACACCCCAAGGAGGCCATACTATTGTTGAGGGGGACCGTGAAGAAGGAGTCGATAACTTTGACGGACTATCTCTTCCCACCTTTCGCGACGACGAACAGCGTATCCGCCAGTTACCCGATCCACATGCTCCCCATCGACTTCTCCATCGTCGGCACAGCCCACAGCCACCCCTCGGGTTCGCTCCAACTATCAACCCAGGACATAAACCACATGTACGGGAGGGTCAGCCTTCTGATGTCTCATCCGTATGGGCTGGGGGATGTGGCCGTGTATAACAAGCAGGCGGAGAGGCTCCCGGTTAGAGTAACGGGTTAGCCGCCCGTGATCATGGGGAAGAGGGACACCTTATCGCCGGGTTTGAGAACGGCTGAGGGCCAGCGGTGCTCCCCGTTAACGAGGACGACTATGACGCGGCGCTCATACGCGTATAGGATGTCGCCTCCAAGCCCCGCCATGAACACCCGTAATGTGGATGGCTTGTTCACGTTGAATGTCTGGGGGCTCGGGAACATCCGATAACGGTTTCCGAAACGCCCCGCTTAACCCTTTCTGATGCGTCCTAATTCCCTGTGTTTCTCCTGAAGCCTCTTGAACCAGACGTCGACGTTCTCGCGGGTGACGAAGTTCTTGTGGTGGCGGAAACCTCCCTGGAATCCGTGTGGGATATGGAGGAGTTCGTGGACGAGGACTCGGTCCTGACCGTCGCGGCTGAGGGGGTCGAACTGCTCGGAGATGACCTCGATTATGTATGTGGCCTCGATGCTCATCGCGAGCTGCCAGATCCTCCCGAGGCCATGGATGCGGGCAATGGTCCGCCTCGACTGGCTTCCCCTGCTCCTGACGCAATAAACGTTACCAGGCTTGACATGGTCAAACCTGAGGAGATCGATGATCTCGTCTACTCTCTCCTTGATGTCTACGGCGGGGTAGTAATCGATCAAGCCTGGGCCGTTTTTTGCTGTGTCTCACGGCTATTCAACATTTCCGGGAGCCTCATCACGCCCTGGATGAGTGAGGGGGCAAGGACTGCGAAGATGACCGTGTTGGTGACGGTGTGGATTATGGGTGGCCATGGGTAGTATAGGGGGATGAAGGTGAGGTAGATGGCCTGTATTGGGTCGGAGAAGGCAGGATAGGCGAGGGCGAAGCCGAGGCTTGACACTATATCGTAAGTCAGGGTCAGGGCGAACCCTATTACCGCGAGTCTGATGCTGTATCTCCCCCAGTGGGCGGGTTTGAGGAACCGGGACGAGAAGGCCCCCGCGAGACCGAATAAGGCTCCAAGGGCCGCCATCACCACGAGTAACACGGGTGAGACGGTGTATAGCCACGCCGCCGGATGTGCAAAGGGATAGGGTACGATCATGTAGATGCTCAGGCTGATAATCCCGACACTTGTACCGACGAGGGCTCCGAAGCAGAAGCCGGAGACGAAAATGAGGACGGTCATGAACTCGAAGACACCGGGTAGGCTTGAGATCGTGATGCCTCGGCTGTAGGCGACGACGATTGAGAGGGCGGACATGACGGCGGTCAGGGCGACCTGCTTGCTGTTCACAATGGTTGGATTATCCATCCAATAATATATGGGTTACCCAAACTTTAAGCCAGAAGATGGGCTAAGTTGATTATAGATGAGCTTTAAACCCCTCCTCAGACGTGTCGCGGAGAAGATGGCCCCCGGCAGATCGCCCTCCTTCGGCGAGGCAAAAATACTCAGAGCCCTCGAGATCATATCCGAAGGCGGCATAGGCAGAGCGTCGCTGGGGAAGAGGCTCGGCTTGGGAGAGGGCGTCGTGAGGACGATGACGAGGCATCTGACCGGTGAGGGTCTAGTTGAAGTCTCAACCCGCGGCATCTCCACCTCCAAGAAGGGACAGAGATTACTCGACGAGATCCACGCGGTCATCATCTTAGGGACTGAGACTCCGCCGACGGAGGATACGGTGGGAGCTTATAATCATGCCCTGCTCGTCAAGGGAGCCGTTCACAGGGTCCGCTTCGGGGTGGAGCAAAGAGACGCCGCGTTACTCGCGGGTGCGAAGGGAGCGACCACGATGGTATTCAGAGAAGGGAGAGCGATGATACCCGGGGTGGATAAGGGCCCCGTGCAGTCACTCATTGTTTTCCTCGTGGAGCGCCTCAGACCAGCCGAGGGGGACGCCGTCGTCATAGGGACCGGGGACAACGCCCTAGAGGCGGAGACGGGTGCCTACTCGGCCGCTCTAACGCTCGTTTAATCTTCTGCCCGGTCATCTTCCTTGATCTGCGTTACGAAGAGGATGCCCAGTATGACGAGGCTCGCGGAGAGTAGCATCCACGGCATCGAAGAGTTGAGCCTGTAGACGTAGCCGCTGAGGAGGCTCCCCGCGGTCATGCTCAACATCGCGATTACGCCCGTCCCCCATGCGCCTCCCATGAACCATACGCCCCCACCGCCGAGGGCGGCTATCGTCCTCCCCCTCTTTTCCTTTGGGACCATGTCGGTGAACATGGCCTGGAAACTGGGGTTAAGGAAGGTGTTCGGGAGGGTTATCAGGACGCCTAGTGCTAGAACCTGCCAGAAGTTTGTAGCGTAGAGGAATAGGTAGATGGGTATGGCGCTGAGGATGAGGCAGATACCGGCGACGAGGTGCTTGCTGTGCCTGTCGACGAATCCGCCTGCGGGGAGGCTGAAGAGGACGTTCACCACCCCGTTGACGAGAAGGAGAACACCCCAGTCACTCGTGGAAAGGCCGATCGTCTCCTTGGCACGTATTATCCAGAAGGGTGAGACGAGACTGACGATGAATGTACAACCCGATATGAGGAGGCTGAGGACGATGAGTCGCCTAGGTGCCTCCTTAACGACTCGGATGACGTCGCCGTAGGACTTGATGAGGAGACCCGGGATTGAGTTCAGCGTTATCTTTACGATTTCCCTCGGCGCCACCGTCTCTCTCAGGAACTTTAATCGAAGCGTCGCGACGAGGAGGGCGACGAAGAACCCGGCGAGGTACAGCCCCTTGACGGCTGGTTTTATGCCGAGGATATCGATGAGCCATCCACCGAGTATGGGGGAGGCTATGCCGAAGGCGCTCGGGATGGCCATGGTCGCAGCGAAGCCTATCCCCCTCTTCCCTGGGGGCAGGGAGTCGGCCATGAGGGCCTGCATGGCTGGGATATAGAAGGTGATGAGGCTCTGGGCGAACATGCCGACGCCCACCCAGACCCAGCTGTCGGTGAAGACGAAGATGAGGAATGTGAGGCTGTAGACGTACGTCATGTAGGCCATGACCTTGATGCGGCCCCGGTAGTCGGCTATGTAGCCGCCGAGGGGGTAGAGAATCAGGGAGGCGAGGTTGCCGATCGCCATGACCTGCCCGATGGTCTCGTACTCGCCACCTAAGGCCATTATGTAGAGTGCGAGGAAGGGCCAGATGATGTCGATACTGATGCGCCAGAGGATGCTGCAGATGGTGAGGACGAGGACGTTGCCCTTCATGAAGCTAAGGGACCCAGCCATCTTATCGGCATCACCGGAACCAGCCAGCCAGATCGCCCCACGCCTCTTTAAAGGTGGCGCACCGGGGTTAAGCTCAAATTGCATCACGGCGCACTACATCCAATGCTTCACTTCGCCTACGGCTCCAACCTATCCCCAAAGTTCCTGCGTCAGTACTGCCCTACCGCCGTCTTCCAGATGAGGGCGGAACTCCCAAACTATAGGATCGCGTTCCCCTTCTTCAGCCAGAAACGGCAGGGAGGAATAAGCAGCATCGTCCACGCCCCGGGAGAGCTCATCCGCGGCGTCATCTACGAAGTCAACCAGAAGGAGATGGAGGAACTGGATGTCGTAGAGAGCGTCCCGCAGGGCCACTACGTCAGGGAGACGTATCTCGTCCTCGGCGAGGACAGGAGGTGGCACGGCGCAGACCTCTACCGCTGCGCCAAGCCGACGGGCCCCTATGCGCCAGCTAGAAGCTATGTTGAGCTCATGCTTGAGGGTGCCGAGGAGCACCAGCTCGACCCGAATTACGTCAAGGAACTACGCTGGCTTATCGCTTCCCTCAACTAGGGCTCCTAGCCCCGGAGGGGGGCTCTTCTTCATTGAGTACCCTTTTGGAGGGCAGTGAGCTTTTTACATCTTACACCGCTTACCATTGAGAGGCATTGGAATGGGTGACGGCTTCTTCGTCGTGGTTGCGCTTGGAGACAGCCTCACCGCGGGGTACAGGACGCGCGACCCTTACGCCATCGACCCGAGGGTTCCCTACCCAGCCCAGCTTGGATCCCTACTCAGGAAGAGGCTAGAGGGGAAAACGACGCAGGTCTTCGTCGTCAACGCCGGGGTGAACGGTGACAGCACCGACGGGATGCTCTGGAGGTTCGGGCAGGCTACCGCTTCGGAGAGGCCCGATGTCGTCGTGGTCTGGGGAGGGATAAATGACCTCGGCGCCGCAAGGGACCCGGAGCACGTGATGGGGAACCTTGCGAGACTCTACGATTCATGCGGCGAGATAGGGGCGACGCCGGTGGCCTGTACACTCACACCCACACGACTCACAAGTCCTAACATGAAGCGCCTGAACGATATGATCAGGTTCCACGCATCGGAGAAGGGTGTGATCCTTGCCGATCTCTTCCCCGGCCTAGCGGACGGGGAGGGCAACCTACAGCAGGAATACTCGGACGATGGAGCCCACCTCACCCCCACAGGCTATCGGCGGGTCGCCGAGATAATCTTCGGTTCCATCGCCCCCCTCATCGAGAAGGTGGAGCCCTGACCAGTAGCATTTATAATATGGAGCCTCACTAATCTGCTGAGGTTTCAGAATTGACGAAGAAGAGGAGCAGTGGGGGTCGCAGCAAGGGCGACAAAGGGAGCTCTGGGACGGTGCAGTGCAGCATCTGTGGGGCTCAGGTGCCCCGCGACAAGGTGAAGAGGCAGACTCGATATACGAGCCTCGTCGACTCCCGGCTCCTGAAGGAGCTCCAGAATCAGGGCTCCACCATCCAGCGCACGAAAGTGCTGAAGTACTACTGCATCAGCTGTGCTGTGCACCGCGGCGTAATCAAGGTGCGCGGGAAGGAGGAGCGCAAGTTCGTGCCGAAGCGCCGCAGGGCGAGACCGGGGCCAAGCGCTTAGAAATCCATACTTTTCCGCTTTCGGTTTCTTAATCTACTTCGAGTTCTTGCGGAAGTGTAGCGTCCTCTGTATAACGGTTAGGTGTGAGAGGACTGCGAGGAGGATGACGCCGTAGTTTATGGCGTCGAGCCAGAATACCCCTGCGAAGGTCACGGCGGCGAGTATCAGCATCCTCTCCGCCCTCTCGGCTAGCCCGACGCCCGCCATTGCCACGCCCGCTGCCTCAGCCCGAGAACGGGTATAACTTACCATGAGCGAGCCGATGAGCGCCGCGAAGCCAGCGATCGGGTTACAGAGCCCCCCAAGGGTGACGCCCGCCAACACGAATGCGTCGGCGTAGCGATCGGAGACGGAGTCGAAGAAGCCACCGAATGTGGTCACCTTCCCCGTGGTTCGGGCTATCACACCGTCGACTGCGTCGAAGAGCCCGGAGAGGAGCACAAGCGCCCCAGCAGCTGGCAGAAGGAGTGATGATGATGCCCAGTTACCGTAGCACCAAGCCGAGGCGAGGGAGGTGAGGAGGCCTAGGACCGTGACCATGTTGGGCGTGACCCCGGCATCCGCGAACGGCTTGACCCCGGCGGATACGAGCCCCTCGAACCTCTTCTTCAGCCTGCTTGAGACCAAACCGCTGAGAGATAGGGGGACGCCGGTATAAGTATGCCTCGGGGGTGACACCCGGAGTCGTTGCGTTAAACGTGTTAATTGACATGTTAATGTTAAAAGAAAGTTGATATACCAAGGCACCTCGGGTATCATCGTTAACCCGTTTGCCAGCTTGGAGCAGTGAGTATGTTGAAGGAAGCCTACATGATCGATGACCCCCTCGCCAAGGGGAAGGTCGAGGTCGTCAGGTACTCTGAGGCGGTGAAGGGCGTCGAGCCCCGCCGCGGTAAGGTGAGGGACGTCTACGACCTAGGAAAGGAGATGCTGATCGTCACCACCGACCGGATAAGCGCATATGACGTGGTCTTTCCCACACTAATACCCCACAAGGGTGAGAGCATAAACAAGCTCTCCGAGTTCTGGTTCAACAAGACTAGGAATGTGATCCCTAATCACTTCATCAAGTTGGAGGACGGGCGCTCCATGCGTGTGCGGAAGGCGGAGAGGATAGACCTCGAGTTCGTCTGCCGCGCCTACCTCTATGGCTCCGCGTGGCGAGCGTACAGGGACGGGGCGCGGACGGTGAGCGGCGTCAAGCTACCTGATGGCCTAGTGATGGCGGAGAAGCTGCCCAAGGTAATACTCACACCCACGACGAAGGCCGAGGCGGGCCACGACATGGAGATCAGTGACAAGGAGGCCATCTCCCAGAAACTCGTTACGAAGGACGAGTGGGTGGAACTCGAAGAGGCCACTTTAAGGCTTTTTACCGCCTATCAGAGCCACGCCAAGAGTCGCGGCTTCATAATCCCAGACTTTAAACTCGAGTTCGGCCGCCTAGACGGGGAATTGATCCAGATCGATGAGCCCCCGAGCCACGACTCCGCCCGATTCTGGGCAGAGAAGTTTTACGAGCCCGGGAAGCCGCAGGAGGCTCACTGCCTCGACAAGGAGTTCCTACGCGCCTACCTCCGCGAGGTCGACTACATGGGCAACGGCCCCGCACCCGAGATACCCGCACCAATAGTCAAGCAGGTCTCCATGCGGTGCGTAGCCAGCTACGAGGTCCTCAGCGGTAAGAAGACCCTCGGCGACTTCGGTTTGAAGAACGTCGATCAGGTGATGAGGGAACTCAGGTGAGCCTAGCGGAAAAGTGTGGCGTCTTTGGAGCTCATGTCGCGGATGGCGCGGTCTTCCCCACGCTCTACTGGGGGATGCTCGCCCAGAACCATAGGGGGCACCAGAGCCACGGCTTCGCCACCCGGGACGGGGATATCGAGTTCTACACCCAGCTCGGGCTGATCCCGCCGAACCAAGGCTTCGGATTCGACGTTAAATCTCTCAAGGGATCAGTGGGAATAGCCAACGTCCGCTACGCGACCTCGGGCTCCCTCGACCTAGACGCGCGGCAACGGGACGCCATGCCCATAGTCATCAAGAGGGCGAAGAGGAGCATCGCCATCAGCTTCAACGGCAACATAGTGAACGTCCGCGACCTTCAAAGGAGGGTCGGCGTCGACCAGAGCTACTCGGACACCCACGCCCTAGCCCTTCTGATCCTGCAGAAGCTGGAGGAGACGGGGAGCATCGAGGAGGCTGCCCGCGCCTGCATGGAGGGGATAGACGGGAGCTTCGCGGTCACCGGCATAGTCGACGACGGCACCCTCTTCGCCTTCAAGGACCCGATAGGCGTCAAGCCCCTCTGCTACGGAAAGGCGGAGGGAGTGCACGCCTTCAGCTCCGAGAGCGTCGGCCTCGACATAAACGGGATCAGGTGGGACCACGAGTTCCGACCGGGCGAGTTCATGGCAGTCGAGGAGGGGGAGGTGATAAAGAGGCAACTCGCCGAGAGCCACAGGCGCGCCTTCTGCGCCTTCGAGTTCGCCTACTTCATGCGCCCCGACAGCCGCGTCAACGGAAAGTTCGTCTACCAGGCACGCGCCGACTTCGGCCGCACCCTCGCCCGCGTATACGCCGAGAAGGCGAAGAGGTGCGACATAGTAGTAAGCCTCCCCGAGACGGCGGACGACGCCGCCTACGGCTTCCACGAGGCCACCGGGATACCCTGGGAACGCGCAACGAGGCGGCACAGGTATGTCACACAGCGCGCCTTCATCACCGACGCCGAGGACAGGAACAGCGTAATATTCAGGAAGGTCAACATCCTCGAACCCCCCATAAAGGGGAAGAACCTCGCCGTCGTCGACGACAGCATAGTCAGGGGAGACACGACGAAGGGGACGGTGAAGAGGCTCAGGGCGGCAGGGGCGAAGGAGATACACCTCTTCATAACCTACCCACGCATCATCGGGCCATGCTTCTACGGAATCGACATGGCCACCTACTCCCAGCTCATCGGGGCGAGGATGACCCCCGAGGAGATAGCCAAGGATATCGGGGCAGACAGTGTCAACTATCTAAGCATCGAAGACTACTTGAAGTGTACCGGTCTAACGAGGGATCAGCTCTGCTTAGGGTGCATAACAAACGAGTACCCGACGCCGATGGCGGACTCCCTCTCCAAGCAGATGTGGGAGAGGGTCAAGCGTGGTGAAGTCGAGAAGGGGCGGATCTACGAGTCTGTCCGGTAGCCGCCCCTGAGCTCCCTGTAGGTGTTCAGAGCTGTCCCTGCTATTCTATGGGCTAGCATCGTCCTGTAGACCCAGGACTCTGGGTTGGACTCGTAATACTCCTTGATGTCGACGCGTCTACCATCTGGGAGGACCATCTCCTCCCTCTTGAGGCGGGTCTCCCATTCCAACCCCTCTGCCTCGACGTAGCCAATCCTCAGGCCTGATTTACATATGAGGATCGTCGGCCACTCCGAGTCCGTGTCGAAGAACCTTCCCTGGGAGTACCTCAGTATGACCTCGGCTGCCTCCCTGGAGATGCCCCGGGACGCTGCGGTGATGTCCACTTCCTTCCCGTAGATGAGGGAGAAGACCCTATTGGCGATCGACTCAGTCTCGACCTGGTTCCTCGGGTGTGTCTGTAAGGCCCTCGCCGTCCGGCCAATTATCGTGAAGCCAAACTCTGGGAAACGCGCCACGATCTCCCTGAGCTCCGAGGGGTAGTGAGCCACCCAGTGCAGGACACGATCCATGTCTACCAGATGCACATAGTCGGCTCCGACCTCTATGCCTGCCTTGAGCACCCTCCTGCGGGAGTCGGAGATGTACTCGACCCCGGCGTTGCTTCTTGGTGGAACGAGCACCCAGCCCGAGGACTCCAGGGCGTCGACGACAGCGGGGCTGGTCCCCTTCGTCGCTACGACCACACGACGATCATATAACTCCCTCAGCAGGGGCGCCTGTTCCCTGAGCGGCTCTATGCTCCACCCGAACGAGTCGTGGAGAGTTGATACCAAGGACACTCGGGGCATGGTAGAAGAGAACGGGGACACCGATTTATCTCTACGCGCCTCAACTCAGCGCCATCAGCACGAGGCCGATGATAGCCATCACAGTCCCTGCGAGCCTACGATTCTTCTGTAGGAACTCGACCTGATCCAGAATCTCCTTCATGAAGGGCGAGTCGAGCACAAGGACGACGCCAACGAAGGCGAGGAATACCCCAATCGGGAAGAAGACGATGCCGAGTAGAGACATAGTTGAATAGACTCACCATAGCCTCGGGATAAGCATTCTCTACCGCTAGATCTCTGGCTCCACGGGGTCTCGGACAAACAGGATGAAACAGATACCAATTATCAGCATCGCACCTGAGAGGATCAGCCACGGCAGCGAACTATCTAGACTGTAAACGTATCCACTGAGGAACGACCCGATCGTCAGAAAGACCTTGGCGAGGATACTACCCGCGAAGACGTTCCTCATCAGGTTCAACCCACCGCCGCCAACGAGCGCCATCGCCCTCCCCCTCACGCTACGCGGCGTCAAATCCGCGAACAGGCTCTTCAAAGAAGGATTCAGGAAAGCGTCGACTGTGGCTGCCATGAGGGCCAAGATGAGCACTTCTGAGAATGAGGTAGCGCTGAGGAATAGGAAGGATAGGGCTGCACCTAGGATTATGCAGACAGCCGCTACGAGTCGATAGCCTGTCGATCAGTCTACCTGTGGGTATCCCGAGGAGGACCCCAACCACTCCAGAGGCCATTATCACAGTCGCCCATTCAGGTAAGCTCAATCCGATCACCTTCGTCGCCCTGATCACCCAGAAGCTACTGGCGAAGGAGGCCGAGAAGACGAGGGCAGTCACGAGCAGGGAGAGCACCCACAGCTCCCGGGTGATCCCAGACAACGTGGTGAACACCCCACGGTAGCTGTCGGCGACGAGCCGTGCGATCCCCTTCGGAGACAGGTCAAGCTGCTGGGGGTTCGCTATTGTCTCCTTGAGGAATCTGAGCCTGAAGAGTGCGAGGCCCGAGGCTATGATGAATGCGCTGAAGTAGAGCCCCCTCATCGCCGTCCTCATCCCGAGAAGGCCGATCAGCCAGGCCCCGGTTAACGGCGCTATCAGCCCGAAGGCGGCGGGTATCGCCTCGACGGTTGCGAAGCCGAGTCCTCTCTGCCTTGGTGGGATGGAGTCAGCCATGAGCGCCTGGATAGCCGGCCAGTAAAACGTCGTCAGGTTCTGCATGAACATCCCAAGCGCCAGCCACTGCCACGACTCACCCAGCCCCGTCACGAGAAACGCGAAGGCGTACATGAACGTCATGTACCCGATGAGCTTGATACGCCCCTGGTAGTCCGCGATGTATCCACCTAGGGGGTAGAGGATCATGCTCGCGAGGCTCGCCCCAGACATAATGAACCCTATCGTCTGATAGTTCCCCCCGAGCTCCAACACGTAGAGGCTGACGAAGGGGACCACGATGTCGACCGTCGACCTCCATATGCACTCGCACACGGTCATGACCAGTGCGTTGCCCTTGAGAAACTCGGGGAGCTTCATAACTGAAACCCGCTTGGACGAAGTGAAACACTCCCACTCC
>Ga0315273_10001530_pt1 | contig 26477 bp, 14 predicted proteins | sample YL17G02_0_MG_FD_205753 | JGI IMG/M metagenome (GOLD analysis project Ga0315273, IMG submission 205753) | Sediment microbial communities from Yellowstone Lake, YNP, Wyoming, USA - YL17G02_0 | ecosystem: Environmental > Aquatic > Freshwater > Lake > Sediment | place: USA: Wyoming | collected... | reverse complement strand
CCCGCTCCCCCTGTTCGCCGCCCGGGGCACGGCATTCATTTTGCGCGGGTGACACCCGCACGCCCCCCCCCCCCCCCCCCCCCAAGGGTGTCCACAGCGCGACTCTTCTGTTTCGCTCTCGCTCTCCATTCGTTTTCAACATCATGGAGCACGCCGCCAACGGCCGGGCCCATGCTGCCGCCCTGCCGCCCCCTCCCCCCTCGACCGGGCGCATCGTGCAGCTGGAGGTGAGCGAGAGGATGGTGGGGGGGTGACACGCGCGTGAGAAAGATTGATGCGCCGCCGTTGCTCTCTTGCGCGTCCGTTTTTCCCCGCTCTTTGAGTGCCCTTGCCGCACGCCCCCTCGGGAACTCGCAAACGGCCGCCCGGCGGGCCCGATGGGTATGGTAGCACATGCATTGTCCTGGTGGGGGTAGGGGTGGGGTGGGCACCGGCCCTTGCCTACCTTGGTTGGAGGGGCGCCCTGCGAGACATCACTTCTTTCGTTCGAGCGCGCCCCCCCTCAACGGCCACGCCCGACCTCCCTCCCCCTCCTCTCCGCGCCCCCCCCTTCTTCCTCTCACGCCTCTCTCCCTCGGATCCCTCCCCTCCTCACCCCACGCCTCAGATTGACCACTTCAAGTCGTACGGCCGCCCCACCGTCATCCCGTTCGCCTCCGGCCTGACCGCGGTGATCGGGCCCAACGGGTCCGGGAAGTCCAATGTCCTGGACGCGACCGCTTTCGTGCTGGGCGTCCGCACCGCCCAGCTCCGGGGCGCCAACCTGGGCGACCTCGTTTACACCAACACGGACGCGCCCGTGGGCGGCCGCGGCCGGGCCGAGGGAGCGGCCGGCGATGCCGCCTCCCGCCGGGCGGCGGTGGTCCTGGTCTTTGAGGCCGCCGACGGCCAGGTCGTCCGCTTCTCCCGCCACATCTCGCCCGCCGCCTCGGGCGCCGCCACCGCGGGCGGGGCGCCCGCCTACACCTCCCAGTACCGCCTCAACGACCGGGCCGTCACCTGGGACGCGTACGACGCGCAGCTCAAGGCGTTTGGCATCCTGGTGAAGGCGCGCAACTTCCTGGTCTTCCAGGGCGACATCGAGGGCGTCGCCTCGATGAGCCCGGCCGGGCTGGCGGAAATGTTTGAGCACGTGTCCGGCTCGGGCGCGCTGAAGGCCGCGTACGAGGAGGCCGAGGCGAAGAAGGCGGCGGCGGAAGCGGCGGCCGCGTCCGCCTTTTCCAAGAAGCGGGCGACCGCGGCGGAGCGCAAGGCGCGCAAGGACCAAAAAGACGAGGCCGAGAAATTCATCGCCCTGCAGGCGGCCTTGGGTGACGCCAAGCGCACGCTGTACCTGGTCCAGCTGGCGGCGGCGGCGGCGGACGTAAAGGGGGCCCGGGCGGCGGCGGCGGCGGACGCGGCTGCCCTGGGCGCGGCCAAGGACGCGGCGGCGGCCGCTGAGGCGGAAGCCGAGGACGCCCGCCGGGCCGCGGCGGGCCTGCACAAGGCCCGCATGGCCGCCGAACGCCGGGTCAACAAGCGGCGGGCGGAGGTGGAGGCGGCCTGCCCGGACGCGCTGCGGGCGCGGGAGGAGGGCGCCCGCCTGGCGCGCCGGGAGAAGGACCTGGCCCGGCGGGTGGAGGCGGCGGCGAAGGCCCGGGACGCCCAGGCCGACACCATCGCCCGCCTGGAAGCCGACCTGGCGGCGGTTGAGGAAGCCCAGGCCGCGGCGGAGCGGGCGGACGGCGGCGCGGGCGGGCCGGGCGACGACGAGGGCGGCGGGCGGGGCGGCCTCCACCTGGACGCGGGGATGCAAGCGGAATTCTACCGGGTCAAGGAGGAGGCCGGGTCCAAGACCGCCCGCATGCGTGCCTCCCGGGACGCCCTGCTGGCGGGCGTGCGCGCGGATGAGGCCGCGCTGTCCGCCCTGCGCGCCACACTGTCCGGCGTCGTCGAGCGGCGGGACGCCCTGGAGGCCGAGGCGGCCGCCCTGCGCGCGCGCGCGGCCGCGACGGCTGCCGACCTGGCCGCCGCCCGGTCTTCCCTGGCCTCCACCGCGGCCGCCCTGGAGGCCGTCATCGTGGACAAGCGCCAGGCCCTGGCCAAGCGGGAGCAGTGGGGCCTGAAGCTGGAGGCCGCGGAGGCCGCCCTGCGGGACGCCAAGGCCGACCGCAAGGAGAGCGAGCGCGACAGCAAGGCCGCGGCCACGGTCGCCCACATGAAGGGCATGTTCCCGGGCGTCCACGGCCGCCTGTCCGAGCTGACGACCGTCTCTCAGCGCCAGTACGGCGTCGCCCTGGCGGTCGTGCTGGGCAAGGACATGGACTCGGTCGTCACGGCGGACGAGCGGGCGGCCAAAGACTGCATCGCCTACCTCAAGCAGGCCCGCCTCCCGCCGATGACCTTCATCCCGGCCGACACTGTCCGCGCCAAGCCCACCAACGAGGCCCTCCGCTCCCTGGGCGGCACCGCCCGCCTGGCCCTGGACCTGCTCCAGTTCGACCCGGCCCTGGACCGCCCCCTGCGGGCGGTGTGCGGCGACACCCTGGTGTGCGAGGGTGAGGGCGAGGCCAAGTCCCTGGCCTTCCAGGGCCCAGAGCGGCACAAGGTGGTCACCCTGGACGGCACCCTCATCTCCCGGGCGGGCCTCATCACGGGCGGGCGGTCCGCCGGCATGGACGCCCGGGCGAGCCGGTTTGACGACGCGGCCCTGGCCGGCCTCAAGGCCTCCCGCCGGGAGTGCGCGGAGGCGCTGGACGCCCTGCCGTCCGCCCGGGACGCGGAGCGGGAGGAGGCCCGCCTCCACGCCGACGCGGCCCGCCTGGAGCGGGAGGTCCAGTTGAAAGACGAGGACGGCACGTCCACGGCCGCCCGGCTGGCGCGGGTGGAGGCGGAGGTGGAGGCGCTGGAGGCGGAGCGGGCGCGGCGGGCGCCGGACGCGGACGCGCTGGAGGCGGCCGTCGAGGCGGGCGCGGGCCGGGCGGAGGACGCCCTGGCCCGCATCCACGCGGTGGAGGACCGCGTCTTTGCGCCCTTCTCCGCCAAGGCGGGCGTCCTCAACGTGCGGGCCCACATGGAGGCCCACACCGCGGCGGCGGCGGAGCGGGCCAAGCGCCGCATGGCCCTGGCGTCGCAGGCCTCCAAGGTCGGGCACCAGCTGTCGTACGAGCGGCGGCGGGACCTGGTGGGCCCGGCCACGGAGGTCGGGGAGGAGCTCGCGTCCGCGCGCGCGCGCCGGGCGGAGTGCGAACAGGTGGCGGCCGCGGCGGCGGCGTCCATGCAGGCCGCCGAGGGCGAGCTGGCGGGCGAGGCCGCGAAAGTGGCGGACCTGAAAGCCCAGGCGGAGGGCGCGGAGGCGGCCGCCCGGGAAAAGCGCAAGGCCGCGGGCGCGGCCACGGCCAAGGCGGCCGCCCTCAAGGCTGCGGGCGCGGCGCGCGCGGCCGACGTGGAGGCGGCGGCCGGGCGGGCGGCCGACGTGCTGGAGACCGCGGACATGGAGGGCGTGGTCCTGCCCCGCCTGGACCCAGCCGCCCGCCGCCGGGGCCGCCGGGGCCGCGGCGACAGTATGGAGGTGGACGGCGAGGAGGAGGGGGCGGAGGGTGGTGGCGGCGCGGACGCCGACGACCTGGGCGCGGGCGGCCTGGAGGACGCGGCGGCAGCGGCCGCCGCGCTGGCCGCCCTCGCCGCCCTCGACTTTGGCGACCTCCCCGCCGAGCTCAAGGCCGCCGCCGCGTCCCCTCGCGAGCGGGAGCGCGTGGAGGCGGCCCTCCGCGCCGAGATCGAGGAGCACGCGGCCGACCTGGCCAAGGGCGCGCCCAACCTCAAGGCGGTCGACCAGTACGAGGCCGTCCGCGCCCGTGAAGCCGCCCAGGCGGGCGAGCTGGACGGCGCCCGGTCGGCCGCGCGGGAGGCGGCCGACGCGTTTGAGGGTATCCGCGCCCGCCGCCACGACCTGTTCATGCGGGCCTTCGAGCACGCGGCGGCCGCCGTCAACGACGTCTTCAAGGACCTCACCCGGTCGCCCGCGCACCCCACCGGCGGCAGCGCGTACCTGGCCCTCGACTCCGCGGACGACCCGTACCTGGGGGGCGTCAAGTTCACGGCCATGCCGCCCGCCAAGCGGTACCGCGACATGGACGCGCTGTCCGGCGGGGAGAAGACCCTGTCCGCCCTAGCCCTGCTGTTCGCCATCCACTCCTTTCAGGCGGCCCCCTTCTTCGTGCTGGATGAGGTGGACGCGGCCCTGGACGCGGCCAACGTGGCCCGGGTCGCGCAGTACATCGCCCGCAAGGCGCGCGGGGACGCGGCCGCGGGTGTCGCGCCGCTGCAGGCCGTCGTCATCTCCCTGAAGGACGGCTTCTACCAGCACGCGGATGCCCTGGTGGGCGTATGCCGGGACCCGGATGCGGGCTGTTCGGCGACGCTGACGTTCGACCTGGACGCGTACGGGCCTGCGGTCGTGGCGTAGGGAAATGAAAAAGAGATGGATGGATGGAGAGAGAGAACTGTGCGCGTGTGGGTGTGGGTGTATGGAGTGCGTCCCCCCCTTTTTTCTTCCCCTTTTTACCAAACGGCTGCCTTGCAAAAATACTGAGAGAGCTTGTCGCGTGCGCGCCACACCATGAGAGTGGAGCGGCGTGCGTGTGCGCCCTTTTGACCCAAACAACAACAACAACAAAATTCATTTTTCACCACAATCCAAATCTCCTCCGCCGCTCCTTCCCACCGCCTCCCACCCTGAGAGCCTCCTGCACCGCCGCGCCCGCCCCTCGCCTGAACGCAGCCTGCAACCCCCGCACCACAGGCCACCCGAGCGCAGCTACCATAGTCGCGGGCCGGGCGAAGGCGGCCGCCTCGAACCAGACGCTGTCGTCCGCCGCCCGGTGGATGATGGAGAAGCGTTCCCCGCCCGCCAGGACGTGCGAGGCCGTGGTGGCCAGGGCGAGGTCGTAGCGAGATAGCGTGCCGCCAGCAGCAGCAACAACAGCAGCAGCAGCAGTGGCAGGCAAGGCCACCGCCGCCGCCGGCCCGCCCGCTGTCTGCCACCGCGCCTTCCCTCTCCCCTCCCGCACGCCGACCACCACCAGGGGATTGGCCAACCAGGGCGACAGCCACCGCCCAAAGTTCACCGGCCCCGTCGCCCGGACGGCGATGACAACCGGGTCGCCAGGGTTGGGCGGGCGGCGGGAGCTCTTTGGCGCCGTCACCGCCACCCACGGTAAGGCGTTTGCGTGTGCCCAGGTCGAGACTGCTGCCGCGGCGGTCCTAAAATCCTCGTCTCCTCTCCCCACCTGCACCGCGTGGGCGTCCACCGCAAACCAGCCTGCGGAAGGTGGGTGGGTAGGGAGGGCCAGGGCGGCGGCCGGGGCGGCGTGGTTGACGCGGCTGTGTGTGACAGCGTGTGATGATGGTAGATGAGAGGAGGTTGAAAAGGTCGAGGTTGAAAAGAGCGCGAGCGCGCGAGCGAGCGCGCGTTTTTTTCTCTCTCGCGCGCGTGCATTGTTACCCTTGTGCCCGTGCTAGGGCGGCATTACAGGCCGCGGCGGTTGGCTCCCCGGTGAAGTGTAGGTTGGCCAGGCCCAAGGCCCAAAGCTGCATCGGGATCGGTCGGAAGAGTGCCCTTTATAAAACAGTGAATCATCTGGGGGCGGCGCCGCGTCCTCCTTTTCTTCGCCCCTCTTCCCTGTGTCATCCGGTGGTCCCCATCCCACATCGTCGACATGGACCACCAGCCCAACGGCTCAGCTGGCGGGGAGAGCTACCTGGGCGAGTCTGAGCGCAGGTGCGTGTGTCGGAAGAGAGAGAGGGAATACGCGGCCAGCCGAAGCTGCCCGGACGCCAGCAAGGCCCTTTCTTTGCATTGGCACGTGCCGCGCCCATCGCTCACGCTCTCCTCGCCCTGCACACACCTGCAGCTCACCCCTACCCGCATACGCCCCGGGCACCCTGGACGGCCCGGGCTATGAAGCCTATCCACCCGCCAGTTTCGGCCAACCACCCCAATCCAACAACCTGCCGCCATGTCTCGCTGGGCACAACGGCGGCAGTGGTGGCGGCCCGGCCTCAGTCTCCTCGCCTCACTCAGACTATGGAGGAGGCATGAGCGGCAGCGGTGGCGGCATGGCGGCCGCGGCGGCGGCGGCCCACCACCACCACGCCCAGGCGGCCGCGGCCGCGGCCGCGGCCTACCACCAACAGGCGGAGACCGCGATGGCCGCCCACGCAACCAGCCTGTACCAGCACAAGCAGCACCAGGCGGCGGCGGTGCTGGAGGCGGCAGCCGTGGACGCGGCCGCGGCGGCGCATGCGGCAGCCGCGGCGGGTGCGGCGGCCGCAGACGCGGCCGCCCAGCGCGACGCAGGGGCCCTTCACTTCGCGGCTGGGCCCCCTGCTGGAGGCGGCCACCACAGCCACCACCCCCATGACGTCCATGCCCCGGCGGGAGGTGGGGGTGCCGCGGCGGCCGCGATGGCCCTGGAAGCCGCGGCCAGCGTGTCGGCCCACGCGGCCGCGGCGGCCGAGGCGGAGGCTGCGCACGCGGCAGCCCGCCTGCACCACGCCGCCCACGCGGCCGCGGCGGTGGGCGGCAATGTGAGTGAGTATGGCAGTGCGGGTGGAGGTGGTGGCCCATCCCCACACGGTGGCAATGATGGCTTATCCCCTCCGGGCGCCGCAGACGGTGGGTTGGTGGCAGCGGCCGCAGCTGCGGCTGCGGTCGCGGCTGCGGCTTCCTCCTCCCACTTCTCCAGCCTCAGCCTGCGCCGCGGGGGCGGCGGCGCCTCCACCGCCGACCTGACGGCCGCCGTCTTGGCGGGCGGCCTGGTTGTGGAGGGCGTGTCACCGTCTCACGCGGACCTTGGCGGTGGCGGTGGAGGGGGCGGGGAGGACCCGAGCGCCGTCCAGGCCGCCCTGGCCGCCGCAACCGCCGCCCACCAGCAGCAGCAGGCCGCCGCGGCCGCCGCGGCGGCGGCCGCCGCGGCCGCCCACGCCCAAGCCCTGGCGGCCGCCCACCAGCAGGCCGCGCTGAGCGCGGTCGCGGCCGGGCACGCGCCGGAGGAGGTGTCGTTTGGCAGCGCCCACGCCCACCATTCCGCTCACCACCACCACCACCACCACGCCCTGAGTGTCGAGGACGCTGCCGCCGCCGCTGCGGCTGCCGTCGCGGCAGCAGGCCTGGGCCCCCATCACTACCCGCCCCCGCCCATCCTGGTGGGCGCACCGGCGGCGGCCGGCGGGGCGCCGACCGAGGGCGGTGTGGGCGGGAGGGGAGGCGCCGCAGCCCCAACTGCGCCTGCCCCCTCTTCCTCCGCCACCGCCGACCGCCTGCGCCGGGAGGGCGCCCGCCTAGCCGCGGACGTGGACCGCCTGGAGCGGGAGATCGCCCGCCAAAAAGGCTTGCGGGAGGGTGAGAGGGCGGAGTTTGGGGAGGCGAAGGACCGGCTGAAAGCCGCGTGGGCGGCAGACCGGGACGATTTCGCGCGGGTCAAGGACGGCCTGCGGCGTAAGAACGCAGAACACCACGCGCACGCGGGCCGACTGGCGGCGAGCCTGCGGGAGGCGGAGACTGTCGCGCGCGGCCTGCGCGAGCTGGCCGTCAAGGCGGGTCTGTCCCTGCCCCCGGACCTAGATGGAGCGGGCGGATCGGCGGGCGGGGCGGCCGCGGCGGCGGCGGCCGCGGCGGCCCGGGCGGACACGGACCCGCCCCCACCTTCTGATGATGATGAAGAGGAGGAGGAGGAGGAGGGGCGGGGTGGGCGGGTGACGCCACCGCCCGCCAGGGGACCACCCGCTGACGACCCGGCTGCTGCCACTGCCACCGCGGCCGCGGGCGTGGCCGCCATCCAGCAGCTGGCCGCAGCGCTGGGCGCGGGTGAGGGCGGCGAGGGCGGCGGTGACAACCCGATGGCCGCGGCGGCGGCGGCCAGTGCGGCGGCGGCCCTTGGGCAGCTGGCGGCGGCGTTGGGAGGTGGTGGTGATGCGAATGGGCGGCCGCAACCGTCGCCGCCGACACCGGCGGTTGGGGAGGTTGGTGGCGCCCATGGCGATGTCCCAGTGAAAGGCGGTGCGGTCGCCGTCGACAGAGGAGTGAGCCTGAATGATGCAGGTTTGGCATGAAACGAAGAAAGAAAACGAAGGCCACACACACTCTCTACATCTCACTCACTCACTCATCCCCCGCTGCCGGCAGCCGGGACAGCAGGGCCACCAGCGCCACGCCCGCCAGCGCGCCCGCAATGTGTGCGACGTGGGCGACCACACCCGCGCTGCCCACCGCCGCCGCCCCGCGCCCCAGCGACACGGCCGCCTGGGCCTTGACTTCGTTGCTGATCTGGGCAAACACGTACACGCTCAGCACTCCGCATTCCAGCAGCTTTTTCGGCGAGGGGCGGATCTTGGCGAAGACGGCCACCACAAACAGGCCAAAGACCGAGCCGGACGCGCCCAGGGAGATGGAGGCGGCGGGCAAGGCGACGAACGAGGCCAACCCGGCCGCCGCGCCGCACACCAGGTAGGTCAGCACGACGCCCACCGCCCCTTCCTCCTCCTCCACCATGCGCCCGAAGACGAGCAGGCTGAACAGGTTGCCCGCAAGGTGGCCGAAGTCAAAATGTGTGAAAGCGCAGGTAACAAACTGCCAGGCTTGGGGGTTGGAATGGACGAGGGCGAGGGTGGGGATGACGGGGAGCGGCGTGAGCCGGGCGAGCAAGAAGACTGCGAGGTTGATGGCCAGGAGGATGAAGGTCCCATCACCGTCGGAGGAGGAGGAGGTGGATGGGTCGGTGGTGGCGCGGCGGCGTGGAGGAGGCGGGGGCGGCGGGGTGTTGCCCAAGGAGGAGGAGGTCGAACGGGCAGCGACAAAGCGAGTGGTTGGCTGGCGGTCGCGCCCGCTCAGTGGTGGGGTACGCCCTGAGGATGGAGGCTGCTGTGTGCGTCCTGGCCAGGCAAGCTCGCGCCGTCCCCTGGCGTGAGCCAGGGGCAGGGAGGGCGGGCGGGTGGCAGAAGCGACGGGATTCATCATCATCCGCGGCTGAGAGTGCGGTTGTCTGCTTTTTCCTCATTTTCTTTTCTTCTAGCCGCCGCTCTTTCTCTCCAAATCAAAAACACCGTGTGCCCCGACCCGTCCGCACTCTTTCCTCTCCTGCAAACGCTCGCCAGTCCGAGGCAGTCTCTGAGCGAGCACCTGACGTGCGAGCGAACAGCCTAAGTCGCCATTCATCATGGGCACCACCTTTGCCAAGACCAACCGCCGCCTCCGCAACTTCACGCGTGAGCGCCGCCGCCTCAAGCAGGAGGCCCGCAAAAAGGCAGGCGCGGCGCACAAGCACGCGGCCGCGTGCGTCCAAAACAGCGGGGCCCGGACAGGCAAGAGTAAGCGCAAGGCCCTGAAGGCGTTGGGGCGGATTGTCACCGCCCGGGCCGTGACAGCCCGAACCGCCGTGCCGGCCAAGATGGTGGAAGGGTGAAACAAAGACGCGACGCGCGTGCGTGTGTGTGTAAGTGAGTGATAGAAAAATGCGACACCAGTGCCTTTTCAATTTTCGTCATCACTCAACGCAACTCTGGCCGCCTTCTTCGACTTCCTGGCTGCCACCCGCTGCGCGTCGCCGTCATCGTCCTCCTCATCGGGCGCCCGGGCGGTACCGTCAGCCGCCAGGGCGGCCACGTCCTCGTCATCAACGATGAAGGCGGCGTCCTCCTCATCAGGCTCCTCCTCCCGCGCCCGCCCCGCCCGCCCCGCCCTGTGAGCGCGGGCGGCGGCCGCCGCCGCGGCCACGCGCGCGCTCGCCCCGCCCGCCCCGCCCCGGGCCAGCTCCGCCCGGGCCCGGTCCGCCGCGGTGTCCCCATCGCCGTCCCCATCCTCCTCCTCCTCGGACCCGCCCCCGACGTCGGCCTCGTCCAGGGCCTCGAGGTACGCCGCGCTGTAGCGGGCCGCCCGCCCCGCCCGGCCCACGCCCGCGCCCGCCCAGGCGGCTGGACCGCCCGCCCCCCGTGCCCGGGCCTGGCGCCGGCCCAGGCCGTCCCGGGCGCGGGCGGCCTCCGCTTCCGCCCGCTCCCGCTCGGCTTTCGCGCGGGCGGGGTCGGTCACTGTCGCGACCGGCTTCACGCGGGCCGCCCGCCCGCCCCCCACGCCGCCGCCGATGACCAGGCCCGCCGGGCCGGTGGACGGGTGCCGGGCAGCCGCTGCCGCGGCGACCGCCCGCTCCGCCGCCGGCCCCCGGGCCACCCCGCCCGCGGCCGGTGTCAGGGCCAGCCGGGTCGCCAGGCCCGCCACGCCCTGGAGGACGGAGCCGTGGTCGGCGTACAGGTGCAGGTGTTCGGTCGCGATGGGCGCTGAGCGGACGTCGAAGGCGGACCCGTCGCCCAGGAGGAGCTGGAGGGAGCCGTCGCCCCACTCCACCCAGCGCGCGTTGGACTCGCAGGGCGGCTGCGGCGGCTGGGGCTGGGGCGGCGCGCTGCCTGGGCTTGTCCGCTTGCGCCACCGCACGGTGTGCGCCGCCGCCAGCCCCGCCCGGGCCCGGGCCGCCAGGACGTCGCCCAGACCGCCCACGTACGCGCCGTCAGCACCGCCGCCCTGGGGCACGGAGGCGGGCGCGTCGGGCGCGCTGCCGTTGCCCTCCAGCGGGGCCAGCGCGCCGCCGCCAGCTCCCCCTTTCTCGAGCTGGGCCTGCTCGAACGCCGCCGCCGAAAAGGGGCGCTTCTCGATGCCGACCAGGTGGGACAGGCGTACCAGGCGCAGCGCGTCCGGGTGGGGTGGGTACGGCAACAGCGGGGCGGCGAGGGTGACGGGCGGGCCTTCCCGGGGCGGGGTCGGCCGGGCAGTGGGTTCGGTGCGGGCGGTGGCGGCGGCGCCGTCGCTGCGTCCTCCCTCCTCGTCCTCTGAATCCGTGCCGAACGCGGCCCGCATGGCGTCCGTGTCGGCCGGGAGATTGGTCGCAGTCTCGGGTGGCAGGTCGGCGTCGCCACCAGCAGGTTTCTCGGCAGGCGGCGGCGGGGAGGAGTGCTCCGCGTCTCCGCCGGCGGCGGGAGCGCCTGCTTGGCCCTCCTCATTCTGTGGCGCCGCGCCCTCTGAGTCGGACGACCCGAACAGGGCGGCGTTGTCGGCCATCGTGGGGTGAGACGTGTGGCGAGGGTGCGCAACCCCGGTGTGTGCACGGGATCGAGGCACGGCGCCTCGATCGGGAAAGAGAGATGTGGGAAAGAGTTTCGGTGGCCGGGGTGCAGACATAGGCTTTCGGTGCGTCTTTACTTGTCGCCGCGTGTGCGTGCAGGGGGGAGAGCGCATCATCACTTTCGCTCGTTTTCGCCAGCTCCTCCGGCCAGGCCACGCGCCGTTGTCCCTATACCCGCCCTGTTGGCGTGCGCGAGTGCCGGCCACGCGCAAGCATGGCCGGCAACGCCGTGCCGCGATTTCGCCGCGCCCTTTTCCCTCACACGCCCCTCCTCCCCGCAGACCCCCGCAGCCCACCACACCCACACCGCCCCGACAACACCTGATGCTGGTGGCCACTGCGCGCGCGGCTAGCCGGCGGGGGAGCCTGCCCCACGTGGCGGCCTTCGCCTCCTCGTCCACCGACATCCCGCCCGACGCGGTCTCGACCGCTGCGCACGCCGTCGCGGCCTCGACCTCCTCCACCCTGACCGGCCCCCGCCCCATCCCGGCGGGCCCGCCCGCCACCGCCCTGGCCTCCCGCGAAATCCAGGTCGGCTCCCAGGCCTTCAAGGGCGACCTCCGCTCCATGAGTGCGCTGGGCTTGGGCGACGGCATCACCTCGCACACGGCGAAATGGTTGCAGGCCGACGCGCCCGCAGCCGGCGTGACTGTCTCGCCCGCCGACTTCATTGCCGCCTCCCCGCCCATCAAAGTGCATGGGGCCGTGGTCGCCTCGACGGGCGTGGACGGAGACCCGGCCCTGGGGTGCCCGGTCGAGTACATTGACGTGAGTGGACGGGGCGTGTGCGCGGGGAGAGAGGGAAGGAGTGGGGTTGAGAGAGAGAGAGGTCTCGTGCGCGCGCCCTTTTTCCTTCATTCAACCTTCACAACTTCCCCCCGTCCTCCCTTTTTCAATCACACAGCTCCGCGGCACCTCCGTCGACAAGCCGGCCGTGTGCAAGTACACGGGCTTGCGCTACTATTCGGACGACTGGGCGAGCGCGCATTAGAGAGGAGAAAGAGAAGGGGCCCCGTGTGAGTGAGGGAGAGGTGGAAAAAAAAAAAAAAGGCCACCACCAACCACCCATCTCATTCCATTCTCTCCCTGTCTCTCTCCTCCCCGCCGTCCGTCCCCCGCCGTCCCGCAAAAGAGGGAAAGTGACAAGGAAGACAAAATCATCCACTAACAAGCCACGCTCACCTTCTCCTCCCTTTCCATCACTTTACGCATCCCCCCGCGCCCGGCGCCGGGCCGCCCCCGCCCTCGCCTCCAGGTCGCGCCAGGCGCCCTCCACGCACCGCTTCACGTCGCCATACGAGACGACCAGCATGGTCGCCCCGTCCCGGGACAGCAGGAGAATGCGTTCGGGGACGCCCGCGTCCAGCTTGGCCAAGCACTCCGCGACGTGGGCCCAGTCCAGGGAGGCGGGGCCGCCGCCCAGGCCGGCGAGCGGGTCGGCAGCACCGCCCGCCAGCGCGGGCGGCTGGTGGAAGACAAAGTCGCGGAACAGTTTGAGCACGTACGCGTCGCCCGCCTCCGCCCAGGAGGCGTCCACGTCGGCGCCTTCCGGGCGCTCCGTCACGGCGGACAGGCGGGACAGGACGCGCAGGAGGCGGCCGTGGCCTGCCTCCAGGGCGAGCTGGGAGGAGAGCGCGTCGTTCATCAGGCTGCCCGCATCCAGTTCGGCCAGGAGGCGCCCGCCCAGCGAGGCGGCCAGCTGGTGCCAGGACGTGACCCGGGGCGGGGCGGGGGTGCCAGGCGGCGGGGGCGGGGCGTCCGCGGCGCACAGGGCGGAGAGCAGGGAGGCGAGGTCCGGGGGCAGGCGGGCGAGCGTGCGGGGGTCGAGGCTGGGCGGGCCGCCCGCGGCCGAGGCGGCCAGCTCCAGGATGAGGCGGCCGGCCGCGGCCAGGTCGGCCCGCTGGGCGGCGGCCAGGGCGTCCGGTGAGGGCGGGGGTGGGGGGCCGCCCGCGATGGCGGCGGCCCCCGGGCTTGGGGCCAGGGGCGCGAGCGCGTCGGCCACGCCCAGCGACCCGACCCGCAGCCGCCCGGGCGGGATGAGCAGCACCTTGGACGGGTGCAGCGCCGCCGCCCGCACCGCCCGCCCCGCCGAGTGCGCGGCCCGCAGCGCACACGCCAGCTGGACCAGGTACGACCACAGCTGGTCGGGCGTGGCGGCCCGGCGGACGAGCGCGCCCGAGGGCGTGGCGATGGGGTGGAGGTGGGCGGCCGCCAGCGAGGCGGCCCCCGGGAACAGTTCGTGCACAAACCATAGGGCGGGCGCGCCCGGGCCGGGCCCGCCGCCCGGGCCCGCCCAGTCCGAGGACACAAAGGCGCCGACAGGGGTGGCCAGGTTTGGGTGGCCGGCCAGCGGGGCCCAGGCGGCCAGGGAGGCGCGGGCGGCCGCGACGAGGTCGGGCGTGGGCGGCGCGCGCGCCGGGTCGAGGCGCCTGAGGGCGGCGGCCGCCCCATCCGACGCGGCCAGGCCCTTCACCAGGGCCGTGCTCAGCCCAAAGGCGGGCGAGGGCCGCCCGGGCGGCTCCGCCCCGGACGCCCCGCCCTCCAACGGGTACAAGGAGTGGAAGGCGCCGACCGACGGCGGCATGCCGAGGCCCCCGCCCGCGTCACCCGCCTGGGCCAGGGCCAGGTGGGCGTGGGCGGCCAGCTCGGCCCGCAGGGCGGCCGCCGTGGAGGTCGCGTGCGCGCGGGCCCGGGCGAGGGCGGAAGGCAGGCCGCCGCTGGAGGCGGGCGCGGCGGCGGCGGGGGCGGGGCGGGGCGGGGGTGGCGCGGCCGCTCCTGGGTGGGGCAGCCCCCGGGCGGCGGCAGCGGCGGGCGGGGCGTAGCCGCCACCCCCCCCGCCCCACCCGCCACCTGTCCGTGGCGCGCCTCCTGGTGGCGGCGGTGCGTACCCGCCCCCGCCCCCACCCCCGCCCCCATAGGGCGGCGGCCCGGGCGGCGTGGGCGGCCCGGACGCGGAGGAGGAGGCGCCAGGCGCGCCCACCCCCGCAGGCGTCCCCGTCCCGCCGCCCAGCCCCGGCGTGTGGGCGGTCATGCCGAGGAGCTCGTCGCCATCGGGTAAGGGGAGGCCGCCGGGCGTGGCGGAGGCGGCATAGGTGGGGGGCAGGGCGGAGGGGCGCGGGGTGCCGGCGGGCATGGCTGGTGTGTGAGTGGAAAGGTTGAGAAGGTTTTTGGGTGCCCGAGCAAGCGATCTCCTCCCCCCGTCCCGCCGCGCCCGCCTTTCTCTCTCCCTCACCATCCTGCTCGCCGCGGGGCACAAAGGGGGCCGCACTCAGGGACATGCCGCCGCCCCCACCCCCACCCCAGCCAGGCACAAAGGGCGCCGCGTTGACGAGCAGGCCGCTGGCCGAGGAGGGCAGGCGGGCATCGCCGCTGGGGTTGCCGTCCCCAGCGGCCGCGCCGCCGCCGCCGGGCACGAATTCCTTGGCGCCGGCCGCGGCGCTAAGGTCGGCGGGCATGTGTGAGAGGAGCGTGTGCCGTGTGATGGGACGCGCTGACGCCGCAGGCGCGTTCGCGAAAAGAGAGAGACAAAGAGTGAGCACAAGACATGGCCTGCGCAGACCTGTGTTTCTCCTCCAAATTGGGAACACACGCCCGGGGCCAGGACGCGCGGCCGCCCCTCCCATCAGGCCGTCGATGGCCACCACCCTGGCCACCGGCGGAACGCCGACGCCGTCCCCGTCTTTCCCGACCGGCGGCGCTTGCATCGAGGTCAAGCTTGCCGGCGCGCTGCCCGCGGCCTCGCCCACCCAACTGCCCGCCCTCCTGGCCGCCCTGGAAGCCCTGGCCGGGCGCCCGCCCTCCCGCCTGCTGGAGCACGAGGTCGTCCTGCGATCACCCTTGCCCAGTGGCGGCGAGGTCCGCCTGGTCCGGGATCTGGCGGCGGCGGCGAGCGCAGCGGCGGGCAGCCCTCTGACGGACGAGGTCGCCCCGTCCCCGCCCCCCCCCCCCCCGCCCCTCACCCTCCGCCGCTCGGTCAGCAATGGGACGGAGGACGCGGACGCGGCAGGAGTCCCCCCACCTTCACCCCCCCTCGACGCGCCCTGGACGGCGGTGCACTACGGCCAGCGCCTGCGCGGGCGCGGGGCGGCCGCCCTGCCGACCGCGGCCCGCCCGCGCACCGCGGTGCCCGTCTCCGGAACCGACGTCCCCGCCGCCTGGGTGGCCGCCGGGTTCACGCCGGTGCATGAAAGCGTGCGGGATGGGGTGGTCGTGGCCATTGCGGGCAGGGGAGGCACGATGGTGCGGGTGAGCGTGTGCTCGCTGTTGCGGGTGGTGGCGACGGCAGGGCTGGCCCCAGGCGGCGCCCGCCCCGCCGCCGTCCCGGGTCTGCCCCCCGACGCGGCGGCCCTGGCCGCCGCGCCCGGCCTGGTCGTCGTAGAGGCAGCCGCGCTGGGCGGGGAGGTGGATTACCCGGCCGCCGCGGCGGACGTGGCGGGCGTGGGCGATGGCGTGCGGGCGTGGTGCGTGATGAGGAAAGATTAGAGGGACAAAACAAAAAGGGGGTTGGTCCATTTTCAATTGCCTAAATGGTCTCTAGTCTCTCTCCCCTAAAAACCCCGCCCATTCCTCATCCCCCTCTCCGACACCCCCGCCCGACAACAGCTCCGGGCCCAACAGCGCCGCCAGCACCTCCCCAGCACCAGGAGCACTGTCACCCTGTGCCTGCGCCGCGCTCGCCCACCGCGGCCCGTCCAGGGCGACTACCCGATACCCCAGCGCGCCCAGCGTGGCGCGCCGCGCGCGGGCGGGGCCGGCCGGGCCACGCACGGGCCCGCGCGTCAGGTCGGAGGCGGATAAGACCTCCAGGGCAACCAGGCCCCCGCCCGGAACGTGAGCGGCGATGGGGATGTCCAGTCCCAGGCCCGGCAGGCGGCGCGGCGGGACGGGCTCGACCCCAGGCAGGGACGCTAGGGCGGCCGCCGCGCTGCGCGCGGGCGCCCCACGCGGGCCAGGCCCGGCGCCGCCGTCCGCGTACAGGCGCCGCTTGACCTCCTTGCGCACCCGCACGGGCAAGGTCAGGGGCGGGGCGGCCCGGGCGGCGGACGCCAGGGCGGCGGCGGACGCGATGAGGGCCAGCGACCGGGCAGCGACCCGCCCTTCAGCGGCGTCAGCCCCCACGCACGGGCCGGGCCCGGCGGCCAGCGCCGCGTAGAGCGGGGAGCCCCAGTCGCCCAGGACGGCCAGGGCCCAGACGGCGCGGGCGCGGCCCGTGGGCCCGGCGGCCGCGGCGAAGGACGCCGCGGCCGGGGTGGGCGTGGCGGGGGGGGGGACGCCGCTGGTGCGCGGCCCCTCGATCCCTGCCCGCCCATGCCCACCTGGCAGCAGTTGGGCAGCCCGGCCCGCCACCCGCCCGCCCCGCCGCCCACCGCCTCCGACCGCATCGGCTAGCGCGACCTCAAGCTGCGTCGCCCGCCCCGTCAGGGACACGCACCCGTACAGCACGGCCGCCACCTCGGAGGCGGACGCGGCCTTGAACCCACCACCCTCTCGCAGGGCGGCCGCCACAGCAGCATCCGCCGACTCTGGCAGGGACGCGGGGCGGACCCGGGCGTCCGCCAGGGCCGGCAACGCCATCGCATAGTCCGCAATGGAGGGCGGGTCCCCGGACAAAGGGGCGGCCGCAGCCTCCAGGGCCGACGCCAGCGTGGCCAGCGCCCCAACCGCGGCCCGCGTGCCCGGCGCCGCGGCCGCGGCCTTGCCCACCCCGCGCAGCCCGCCCAGCCTGGCCACCGCCCACGCCATCGTCGCCGCGTAGCGAGGGGCGAGGGACACGGCCCGCCGAGTCGCTTCAGACGCCGCGGCCTCGAGCAGTGGGGCGGCGGGCTCGCCGGCCAGGCCCAGGCGGGCGAGGGCCCACATCGTGTTGGCCAGTTCGGCGGGATTCATCTCCCCCGCGCGGGCTGCAGCCGCGCCCGCCAGCGCCGCCGCCAGCGACGGCGGGGGTGGAGGGGCAGAGCCAGTGGCGGCCAGCGTGGCCAGTGCCCAGGCCGTGTTGAACAGTTCTTGCGGGCCGGAGCCGGGCAGGGCGGCGGCCGCGGCGGGGAGGAGGGAGGCGACAGCCACTGCCACCGCGCTGGGGGGGGGGTGCGGTGTGGCGGCGGCGGGCAGGGGGGAGAGCGGGCTGGTCGTGGTGCGGCCGCTGCCACCGCCGCCGCCCCGCCGCGCCTGTGGCCCCGCAGCGCTGGCGACCCTGGCCAAAGCCCACAGCGCGTTGGAGACGTGCTGGGGTTCCACGGGCGAGGGCGCCGCCGCTGGCAGGGACGCGGCCCCACTGCCGCCCGTCATCTCGCCGACCCCCCCCGCCGCTGCGCGCGCGCCGACGGCGGCCGCGAGCGCGGGCACGGCCGCCGCGGCGGCCGCCAGGTCAGCCGACTCCCGGCCCACAGACCCACCACCCGTGGCCAGGGTGGCCAGCGCCCAGGCCGCAATGGCCAGCCCCTGGGCACCGTCAAAGTCGTCGGCCCGGGCGACGGCGGCGGCGGCCAGGGAGCGCACGCACGAGGCGAGAGGGGGGGAGAGGGGGAGCGGGGGTGGCGGGGTGGCGCCGCCGCCATCCCCCCGCCCACCACCACCACACAGCGTCGCCATCGCCCACAGCAGCGTCGACACGCACTGCGGGTCAAAGGAGGGCGTGCGGGGGCTGGCGTCCAGGGCGACCGCGTCGAGGGCGGGCCCGAGGCCGACCACGCCCGGCCCCGCGCGGGCAAGGGCCCACAGCGCGTTGGCGAGCGGTTTCGGGCCAAAGGTGGACGGCGCCGCGGCCAGGCGGGTGGCCAGGCCGGCTGCAAAGCCGGCGGGCCCGCCGCGTGAGGGCGCGCCCAAGCGAGCCAGCGCCCAGGCCACCACCCCCAACTGGTCGGCCGTGAAAGCGTCCACCCGCGCCGCGGCCGCGTCGGCGGCCACGGCCAGCGCGGCCGGCGAGAGCGGGCGGGGCCCGCCCAGGCGGGCCAGCGCGCCCAGCGCGGCCGCCAGCGGCTCTGCCGGCAGGGCGGCCAGGCGGGTCTGGGCCCACCCGTCCGCGGCGGCCAGCAGGTCCGGGTGCGTCCACCCAGACGCCGCAAAGGCCGTCAGCAGGCGCAGCACGTCGTCCGGGCGGAAGGCGTGGAGGGTGGCCGCGGCCCGGTCGCCGAGCGCGCGCATCAACGCGGCCCGCCCACCCGCCCTGGACCGCCGCCCTGCGGGGCCGGGGGCCGGGGGCACGGACGCCCAGAGCGCGGACAGTGCCCGGGCCGAGTCGGTCACGCCGCCCGGGCTCATGGCGGGGGCGAGCGGGACCAGGGACGCCGCCAAGGCATCCACGGCGGCCGGGGAGAGGCCGAGCGGGGAGGCAGCGGCCACAGCGGCAGATGCCGCCAGGCGCGCCAGCGCCCACGCCAGGGCTGGGCCTGTGCGGGCGTCCAGTGAGGTAGGGCTGGCTGCGATCGCGCCGGCGGCCGCGCCCAGGGCGGCCGCGCTCGCCGGGCTCAGCGGCGCGTCCAGGCGGGCGAGGCCCCAGGCCAGGAGGGCGAGGTCGGGGCCGGCCGCTGCCCGGCACCCTGCCCCGAGCGCGCCGCTCTCGGCCAACCGTCCCGCGGCGTGCGCGGCCAGGGCCGCCGCCGCCCGGCGTGGGGCGGCCGGCGTGGCGTGCAAGGCCGTGCCCGTCGTCGCCACACCGGTCTCCACCGCCCCGGCGTCCGCGCAGGTGCGGGCGAGGGCCCAGACGAGGCGGGCGCCCTCGTCCAGCGGGAGGGCGGCGGCCACGCTGCCGCCTGCCGCTGCCGCGGCTGCTTGCACGACCACCAGCGTCGCCGCCTGGAGGGTCGGGCCGGCGACCTCCCCGCCCACCACCTCGCCCACCGCCCAGGCCAGGGCGCCCAGTTCGCATGGGGTGAAGGGAGGAGCGGTGGTCGTGCCGGCGGCGGCAGAGAGCCGGCGCGCGGCCTCCCCAGCGAGCGCGGCCACGAGCGGGCCCGCTGGGCTGCTGGTGGCGCCGCCCTCGCCGCCGTCGCCACCGCCACCGCCCCACAGGGTGGCCGCGCACCAGGCGCACGTGGCGAGGGCAGCCCCCGGCGTACTCTCCAGGACGCCCGAATCTTTGAGACCCACCGCCGCCGCCGCGCCGGCGGCGAGGCCGGGCGGCGGGGAGAGGCCGAGGGAGACGCAGGCGGAGAGCGTGGCGGCCGCCGCGGCGGCCGGGTCTGCCGACCCGCCCAGGCCGGCCGCCGCCACCCCTGCATCCGCCCAGGCAGAGGCTGCCACTGCGCCCGGCCAGGCGGGCGGGACGAGCGGGCCGGGCGTGAGCGGGGCCAGGCGGGCGAGGGCGATCAGGGCGGCGGCCGCGGGGGCGGGCCCCACGTCGGCCGGGCGCCACGCGCCGGCCGCGCCGGCCAGGGTGACCGCGGTGGCGAGCGTGTCGCGCTGCACGCCCTCCCCGCCCTCACACGCATCGGTCGCCAGTTCGGACGCCCGGCGCAGCGCCGTGCAGGCGGCGGCCGGGGGCAAGGCCGGCGCGTGGCGGGCCGCAAGGGCCGCCAGGGCCGCCGCGGCGGCGGGTGAGAGGGCGGGCGGCGCCTGCACGGCGCCGTCCCTCCTCCGCCGCCGGGCCCGGGCGAGGGCGGCCAGGGCGGCCTCCAGGTGCGTGTGGTCCGCCACCGTCGCCAGGTCCAGGCCGTCCAGGGCGGCAGCGACGGCGGGCGGGGAGGTGGCGGCCCGCAAGGCTGCCAGCGCGGCGGCGGCGGCGGCGGCGGCGGCGGCGGCGGCGGCGGCCGTCGTCGTCGTCGCCGTCGTCGTCGTCGTCGTCGTCGTGGGTCGGGGTGGCCCAGGCGGGGCGGCGCTGCTGCCCCTGGGGTCGTCTTCCTCCCCTTCCTCGCCCTGGCCCCCATCCTCGGCCTCGCTGCCCGCCATGGCCGCGGGGCTGGGCAGGGGCGGCGCCGGCCTCACATCGGCAGAGGCGGCGGCACCCGAACCTGCCGCCTCCCCGCCTCCAGGCAGGACACCCGCGGCAAAGGCGCCCCCGCCGCAGGGCGCCCCCCCTCCTTCCCCCAGCACCAGGCGCCTGAAATCGTTCACAAAGCCGGGGCCGGCAATGTAGTCGGGGGCGGCCAGGGTGTAGCGTGCCGCGGCCGTCTCCCAGAGCGGTGGCGGGGGTGGGGGCCGGGCCGGGCGGGCGCTAGCGAGCGCGGCGGTGGCAGGGCGTCCGGCGCGGCCGCCCTCAGTTGTCGCCTGGGCTTGGGCTCCCCCTGCCTCGTTGTTCCAATCCAAGGCGTCGTCCACGGCCGGGTCGACCATGTCCAACCTCTGAAGCGGGAGCGGCGTCGGCGGCGGGCGCCGACCCCGGGCGGAGGGCGCCGTGAGGGGCCGGCAGCGCGCCGGGGGCTGGCCATGCGTCGGCGTTGGCGGGCGGGTCGGCGCGAGGGGGGACACGCCCGAGCGAGCGGCTGGGCGGGCGGGGATGAGTGGTGGGGCGGGTCTGCTTGCTGCCCCTGCTGCACCCGGGTCGGGCGGCATCGTGGATGAGACGCGGCTGGGGGGGGGGGGGGGGGCGCCGCGGCGTGGGGGTGTGGGGGTGGGTTTGGTTGGCTCTGGGTTTGTGGGGGCTTCGGCGGGGGGGGGTGCTGGGGGGCCTCTACCCCGCGGGCGGGGGGGGTGTGGGGGCGGGGTGGGCTCGGGGGGCGGGGGGGGCGGGGGCGGGGGGCGGGCGTGCGGGGGGGGGGGGGGCGGGGGGGGGCGCGCCCCGCCGCGGCGAGGGGACTGTGGGAAAAATGATGGGGAGTGAGGAGAAAAAAAAAAAAAAACTCTCCCTGTTCATTTCTCACCTTCACACGATGTCCACGCTCGAACCCTTCCTCCTGCTGGCCAAGTCGGCCCGGGGTAAGGCCGCGGCCAGTATCATCGACTGGGCCACCCAGGAGGCCGGGGTCTTTGTGTTTGGGGAGCTGCTGGACATGCCGGGCGTGAAGGAGGTGAGATGAAAGGAGAAGCATTGATGGGCGGTGGGGTGGGTGCTGCGCCCGGGCGTCGCGCACGTCACTCTCGAGCTGCTCTTGGGGATGTGCGTCCTCGCGATCAGGGTTGGTGGAGGGGGCGGAGCGGTGCTGTGCTCGGGAGCGCGGCCTCGGGTTGGTTCTTCCCTCGCTCTCTCTCTCGCTGCGCGCTCCCCCCCCCCCCCTTTCCCCTCCAAAAAAACCTGCAACCCTCACACCTTTTTCCCGCCTCAGCTCGCCGGCACCGACCACGCCCCCTGGCTCGCCCTCCTAGAACTATTTGCGTACGGCACCTGGGCGGACTACAAAGGTAAAATGAGAGGGGTGGTGGAGGGGAGGCCGGGTGTGTGTGTGGAAGAAAAAAAAAAAACCCACGCTCTCGCATCATTTCACTGCCCACCCCTCACCCCCCCCCTTGTCCTATCTCACTCCTCCCCCTCCTACAGCCGCCGCCGCCCGCCTGCCCCCGCTCTCCGAGGCCGCTGCCTACAAACTCAAACAGCTGACCCTGGCCTCCCTCGCCGCGTCCTCCGCGGGGCGCCCCCTGCCCTACCCCGCCATCGAGGCCGGCCTGGGGCTGGACGGCGGCGGCCCCGCCGCGGTCGAAGCCTTCATCACCACGGGCGGCCTCTACCCCGGCCTGGTCACCGGCCGGCTGGATCCCGCGGCGGGCGCCTTCCAGGTGGCCGGCGCGGCGCCCCGGGACGCGCGGCCGGAAGGGGTGGGCGGCCTGGTGGAGGGGCTGCGGGCGTGGGCGGGCGCAGCGCGCGGCGTGGAAGCCCGCCTGCGGGCGGCCGCAGACAGGGCGGTCGCCGGCGCGGCGGCCGCGGCGGCGGCGTCGGCGGCCGCGTGCGCGGCGGCCGCGGACGCCCGGGCGGCCGCGCTGCTGGACCTGGCGGGTGGGGGTGGGGCGGGCCCGTCGGCGGCGGCCGGCCCCTCCCCTGCGCCCGGCACGGGCGGCGCGGCTGCCGCCGCCCCCGCCCACTCAGGCGGTGCTGTGGACGCCACCGCCGCCGCTGCCGCCGTCGGCGAGGGCACGCCCGACTCCATGGACGAGGATGCCGGGGTGGCGGGCCCGCCACCGCCCGCCGCGAGTGGGGAGGAGCCGGCCGCCCGGCCAAAGCGGCGGCGGTGAGAAGGAGAGAGAGAGGGAAAAGGGGTGCGGGGGGTGTGTTCCGGGTGCGCCGATTTTTTTTATGACCTGAATTTTCTACAGCAGCCGCGCGGGTGTGCTCACAGCGCCCACTGCACCACCGCCAGCCACCCCGCCAACCCCACCGCGCATCGCGTCCAGGCGCCCCAGGTGCAGCTGGAAGGCGGGCACCACCCACGCGCCGGCCGCGCTCTGGCCGCCGCTCCAGTTGAAGGACCCCAAACGCGCTCCGCACCCGGGGCAGGACAGCTTGCCGGCGAGGGGCAGGGGGGCGGTCGCATCGCTGCCGTCTCCGCCCAGGCCCTCAAACATCCAGCGCAGGGGCTGGACGAAGAGGGAGGAGCCGTCCACGCCGAGCGGGTGGTGGGTTGAAGGGGAGGCCGCCGGGCCGCCACCGAACGCGCCACCTCCGCCTCCCCCCCTCCGCTGCGCCCCGCTCTTGCCCCGGAAGGTGTGGCCGCCGGCGGGTGGGGGGTCGGGCAGGGGGACCGCATTGTCCGCGCTGGCCACCAGGCGCCTGCAGGCCCGGCAGCGGTACAGAGTGGTGGGCGGCGGCGGCGGTGGCGGCGGCGGGGCGCCTCCAGCCGCCGCCGCCGCCGCCGCCTCGCAGGCGGGCACCGCGCGTGGAGGAGGGGCGAGGGAGGGCAGCGCCGCCAGCAGTGACGCCAGGTCCGCGCCCGGCCCATCCCGCGCCTCCACGGCCTCTCCCAGGCGCGCCGCCGCCCAGGCCCGGCAGGCGGGCGGGCCGCAGGCGGCAGCGGCCGGGGTGGTAGCCGCCGCACGCAGGGACGCCTCAAACAGGGTGAGCTGGGAAGCGAAGCCCGGGTTCGGGTCGGACCGCGGGTGGGCGGCCGCGACGGCGGCCAGCGCGTCGCCCGCCGTGGAGTGGGCTCCCTCGGCCAACAAGCACGCAGCCACGACGGACGCCGACCGGGACACGCCCGCCGCGCAGTGGACGAGCACGCGGGTGGTGGGGGAGGAGGACCGAGCGCCCCTCACCCAGGCCGTGATGCCGGGTAGCTGGCCCAGCAGGTCCGCGCCCGCCTCGTCGGCCAGTTCAATGAGAAGGTGGTTGGCGTGGACGAGGTCCAGGCCGGGCGTGGGCGGTAAGGAGGAGCGGGTGACGCCATTGATGACGGTCTTAGAGAGGCGGGAGAGAGAGAGGGCGAGAATGATTGAGGTTTGGCTAGGGAGTTTAGAGGAACAGTCGCCGACTCTCTCTCTCTCCTCCGCACGCCCGCAGTGCACACCCCACATTCAACTCACGACAACGTGGGTGATGCCCGCGCCCGCCGCCGCTTCCAGGGCGTCCAGGCCGCCGACGGCGAGGTCGGGGAGGACAAAGGAGATGCGAGAACAAGAGGCCGGCGGCGCTGTTGCGGCGGGCGCATCGGCTGGTGCCATCCTTTTTTTCTGGTTGCAGGCGTTGCGATATGCGCCTGACCACGAAAAGGGGTGTGCCGAGAATGCCGCTAGAACCGCACGCGCACGCGCAGGAATGTATGTGTGGGCGAAACTCAAGTGTGACTTTGCAAAACTCAACCTCCGCTCTCTCTCATATCATTCACTCCCCCTTCTTCGTCCGCTTGCTGCTCCGCGTCGGTCGGTCGCCGCCCTCGGGGGCGGGCTCTGCCGCGGCAGGCGGTGCGGGCGCGGTTGCTACCTCTGGTGGGGGCGCGGCCCGTTTAGGCCGGTCGGAGGACGGGCCGCCGCCTCCGCGTCCACCTTCGCCTCCCCGCCCGCCGCCACCGCCACGGCCGCCGCCGCGCCCGCCGCCACCGTCTCCACGCCCGCCCTGCGGCCCGCCGCCGTGCGGCCCCGGCGGGGGTGGGCCGTACCCACCCCACTGTTGCGAGGGTGGGGGCCCGCCCCAGCCCGCGCCCGGCGGCGGCGGCCGGCCGCCACCCCACCGACCACCGCCCCACTGGTGGTGGTGGGTGGGGTGGCCGCCGCCGCCGCTGCCGCCGCCGCCGCCGCCTCCCCCCGGCATCCGCGCCCCCTGGGCCGTCGGGTCCATGCTGGAGTAGGCCGGGCGGCCGGGACCGCCGCCCCCACCGGGCGGCGCGGCGCTCCACCCGCCCGGCGGAGGCGGCGGGCCGGACGGGCCCGCGCCCGCCCCCCGGCCGCCACCCCCGCCGCCGCTGCCTCCACCGCCCCCCGCGGCCGGCCGGCCCCACAACAGTTTGGCGGCCACCCCGCGCACGACCAGCTTGCCCGCCAGGGACCGCGCCGCCTTTTCCGCGTCCACCCGGGCCGCAAAGGTCACGAACGCGCAGCCCCGCTCCTCCACCCGGCGCACGCCCGACAGCTCGCCAAAGGGCGAAAACACGTCCCGCACGTCGCCCTCCGAGGCACCGGGCGCCAGCCCGCCCACGAAGAGCGTGGTGATGGACGCATCCGGTGGGGGCGCCGCCGCCGCTGCCGCCCGGGCCGCCAGCCGGTCCATGTACTGCTCCGCGACCGGGTCATTGACGCCGTGGTAGCGGTCCGTCATGTGCTGCTTTGCGAGCGCGCCAGTGGTCGGCATTTCGTGGCGGTAGGGGCAGGCCGCGCCGCGCGTGCACTCGCCCTTGACAAAAAAGGTGCAGATTTTCGCGCGATTGCGCTGTGTGGGAGTGAAATGGAGATACAAGGGAGGAGCGGTGAGAGGGAATGAATTATGATGAGGTTTTTTTGTGTGTGGGGGGGGGGGGGGCACAGGTTTCGCTCTCCCATCGTTTTCTCTCCAAAACAAAAACCAACCTCATAGTACGGCGCCCGCGCCGCCAGCCGTTCCAGGGCCTCGACGCCCGCGCCCCGGGCGCCGGGCCCGCCAGACCCGCCCACGAGCGCGACCGCCGCCTCCGCGGCCGCAACCTCGGACCCCAGCGTGCCCGCCCGGCCGGCCTCCGTGAGCGCCCACTCCCGCCCGACCGCCGACGTCGCGGCCAGCGGGTCCGCCGCCACGCCCAGCAGCTCGTCCCGCACCGCCACGGGCACGCCGTACGTCAGGTCCAGCAGGCAGACCTGGCAAACGTTCTTGGCTTTGGCCACCTCCTGGCAGATGATGGTTTTCTTGTACCTGGGAAAAAGAAAAAAAGGAGAGAGAAAAAAGTGAAGGTTGGCAAACAGCCGGCGGCGGCGGCGCGTGCACGAACAAAAACAAGAGACGTGCTCTCCCTCCACACCGACTCCTTACCTCGCGTCCGCTCCGGGCTTCCACCGGAAGACGGTGTAGGGCCGGCCGGAGACGTGGCACTGTGCGCCAAAGGGGATCTGTGTGTGAAGGGGTGGGAGAGAGGGAGAGAGAGAGAATTGAGCAGCGGCGACGGCGTGTTGCCTCTCGTCCGCCGCCTCGCATTCATGCATCCGCGCACACTGAACCCACGCTGTGCAAGTCAGGTGACGTGCCGGGTACCCGCCCGCGGTGTGAGCACGTGAACCCGCGCACGCTCCCCCCCTCAACACAAGCAGCCGCAGAAGCCGCTTTTTTTTTTTTTGCTCGCCAACGCACCCGCTGCATGCGGACATAGGGGTTGGGCCCCAGGCAGGTGTCGCAGACGATGGGGAAGTCAGACCGCTCCCAGCCATCCGCGTCCGGGTCCCGGGTGCCGGACATGACGAAAGTAGGGGCAGCCGCGTCGGAACACAAAAGTGAGTAAGAGAGAGGAGCGAGAGAAAGAAAAAGCACTTGTCCACCCGGTTCAGGTCGTTTCCGTTTACTCGCTCCACACCCCACCCCTCAGGTACACCCTGCACACAAAATAACACGTCTACCATGGCCGACGAGGACGGAGCCTTCTGCCATGCTTGCAAAGTCGCCTTCCCGGCGCCCGATGAAGCGGGCGGCGGCGCCGGAGGCAGCGCCGGCGGTGCGGCCAGCGCGGCCAGTGTTTCTACTCCTCCTCCCCTCCTCTGCGCCGCCTGCGGGTCGGACTTTGTGGAGCGCATGCCCCTGCGCATCGCGGAACGCCGATCCGCCCGGGCCGCCCGGGCGGGCCGGGCGGGCCGGGCGCAGAGGGAGGGCTGGCGGGCGTCCGGGGCGGACGCGCAGGGATTGTTGGTTGAAACGATTTTCGCGCCCCAGGGCGGGGGCGGGGGCGGCGGCCCGCCCGCCCAGATGATAGCCATGCTGCAGGCGATGATGGCTGGCATGGGTGGGGGTGGAGGCGGCGGGTGAGTGAAGAAAGCAGAGAGAAGGAGAGAGCCGCGACGGGAGAGACGCCGGGGCGG
>Ga0315273_10001529_pt1 | contig 26477 bp, 56 predicted proteins | sample YL17G02_0_MG_FD_205753 | JGI IMG/M metagenome (GOLD analysis project Ga0315273, IMG submission 205753) | Sediment microbial communities from Yellowstone Lake, YNP, Wyoming, USA - YL17G02_0 | ecosystem: Environmental > Aquatic > Freshwater > Lake > Sediment | place: USA: Wyoming | collected... | reverse complement strand
AAGCAGCCGTTGCAATTGACTGCTCTGGCTCCATGTCTGAAGAGATGCTGCGCGATTTGCTCAGTGAAGTCAAAGGCATCATGCAGCAATTCATGGATTTCAAACTTCGTGTTTGGTGCTTTGACACCCGTGTCTACAATGAACAGATGTTCACTCCAGAGAACCTGGATGAGATTGACGAATATGACATCAAGGGTGGCGGCGGCACTGATTTCATGTGCAATTGGAAGTACATGAAGGACAACGACATTCAACCGGAACGATTCATTATGATGACGGACGGATATCCGTGTGGTAGCTGGGGTGATGAACTCTATTGCGACACATTGTTCCTGATTCACGGCGATACTGCCCATCGTTTGGTGGCACCTTTTGGTATGACTGCCTGGTATGAACCGGATAGTCATTCGCCACAAAATAGGAAATAACATGCGCCTTGCTCTGTGTGTACTGACTGCGGCAATGTTGGTTGCTTGCGGTAAAAAGGCGGAAAATCCGTGCTTTGCAAGCGTAATACAGAGCGCTGATTATTAACATATAGAGAAAACAATGGATAAGATTCCAAAACTCGGTAGTCTAATCACCGAACCACAACATAGAGATGCGATTCATATCGCTGTGGCTCCCGTAACCGCAGGGGAAGATTTGGATGTGGGTGCCCGTATTGGATTTACGGGTGATGCCTATACCGTTGGTACCAATGCTGAGATTATTGGCATTGTTGATCCATTCCTTCGTAAAAAGGTCAAACAAGGAGAGATGTTTTACATGTTTCTCCTTCCAAATACCATTACTAGCCTTAGGCACGAGTGGACACATTCTGCATTTGAAAAGGAAGAAGCATTAGCTTCTATGGAACCTACCTTTATGAAGCTAAAAGGTAACCCAGCTGAAGAAAAGTGGATCACTGATTTCGCCGAAGGAATTGATTCTACATACGATGAAATCATGCAAGGTGCTGATGATTATCTATCATCGGGTGATTATCTTGTTAGAGGCGGTACATTCGAAGGATATTCAATTCCGGATGAATTTTGGGACAAATACGAAATTATCAAACGAACAAAGATTGAGGATGATGATCGTGGTACATTCTTGTCTTGTAGTTGCTAAAGGAAAATATGAAAACGTTTATCTTTGCTATTATTTTTCTGTATGTAGTTTTCAATTGGAACGAAGTTTCATCCTTTGTTGTTGGAAATGCTTCAGTGGTGTCGATTAATATCACTAAATGGTTAGTCGATCATACTCCTAAAAAATGACTACATATTTTATTCCCACAGATGATAATTTTATAGAATACATTGCCAAAACTATTGCCCGTAATAGAATGGGTGAATCGGCTGCGAAGGAAATAGCTCTTCCTTTAGAGACTCTTCATAAGATGGAAGGTCCGCTTGACCGCATTTTTGAAGAACTATGGGCAGGTACAGACGACAACGACGTGCGACAGCGGGAAGCATATAAGAGTGATGCGTTAGCCGCAATTCGGGCAATAAACCTAAAGTTATTAACACTATCAAATGAAGGATAAATACATCAAAGGGCCTTGATGTATCGATCTTCCATATATTTACATTTTATTGCTACGCCAAATAACAAACACGTTCTTCGAATGTTCTTTGAAGATTGGGCAGATAGGATAGGAAATAACGAAATCAAATATGCTATAGTTTCCGGAGACGGCGGCGGTAAAACAGCATGGAATGATATTATTCGTGTAGATTTTGTAAATGATGAGGATGCAACCATAATGCGCCTCAAAGGAATTCCCGACGAATTTCAAAAATACCTAAAATTTGCAGATTGGTTTACATCAGTTGACGACATGAGCCTGTCTCAAGTAAACTAGCACTAGCCCAAGACGGGCTGCATACAACAATATGGTGAATTATGGATACCTTACTTCTAAACGCTGACGGCACCCCACTATCTCATGTACCGCTTTCTGTGGTAACATGGCAAGTGGCCATGCGTCTTGTGTTTCTTGAGAAGGTTCGTATCCTGAAAGAATACGAGCACTGGACTATCAGATCACAACATCTGGAGATGAAAGTCCCTTCAATCATCATTGCTACGGAACAGGTCAAGTGGAGTAAGCACCTGAAATATAGTCGTTCCAACGTCTACCTTCGTGATGATTTCACTTGCCAACTTCAAACAACCTGGAGATGTAAGGAGCAACACGGCAAGGTTAAGCTGTCTGAATTGACGCTTGACCACGTCGTACCCCGGTCATCTGGTGGTAAGACTACCTGGACCAACGTCTGTGCATCCTGTAAGGAATGTAACAGCCAGAAGGGTAATGATGCGAAGATCGTTCCAAAGAAGATGCCAAAGAGGCCAACGTATTACGAAATCTTAGCAAAGAGAAAGACTTTGCCGATACATCTTCGTGATGCAGAGTGGGCTTTTTACATCGATTGGCCGGAACATCTTATCAAGGTGATGCCACAACCTGGCGTTGATGGTCATAGTAAGAAGTAAAACCTGCGTTAAAGCAGCATAGAAAGGGGCTCTAAGAGCCCCTTTCTTCACGATATAACCCTATACAATATCAAAAAGAACCGGTTTTCGTCCAATAAAATCAGAATATTTTGGTATAGATGATAAGTAATCATAGCAGAGAATGATTCTCTCTAACCAACCATACATGGAGATAAAAATGGCAACAAAGAAGACAAAGGCTGCATCAGCAGCACCAGCAGCAGTTACCGCAGCGCCAGAGGCACCAACAACCACAACAATGGAACCAGTTCAGCTTACTATTGCTGATCTTCAACTCCTTGCTCGTATTGTTGATTTGGCTTCACGTCGCGGCGCATTCCAAGCCGGCGAACTTTCACAGGTAGGCGACGCTTACAACAAGCTATCGGGATTCTTAGCTTATGTTGAAAGCACACAGAAGAAAGAAGAAGAAGCAAAGGCCGCTGCACCAGCCACAGCAGAAACACCCGCAGCATAATCAAGGGGCTTCGGCCCTTTAAGGAGAAAATATGGCAATCGAAGGATTGAAAAAACATGCGGGGCAACTCGCCAACACCGGAGTTCGTGTAGCCGTTGTATTTAGAAAGCTTCCAAATGATGATTCAAGTTGCTTGATTGTCGAAACAGAACGCCTTCCAGACAGCTATCATGATTACCTCATTCAATGTCTAAATAGTAGAGAAGCAGTAGAAACTAATGATTTCTATGAAGTGCTGAATCGTAGAACATTCCCCGATGGATTGAATTGCCTAACAGCTCTTCACCAACGTGGATTTTTGCGTAAGGAACCTGTATCAAACATCAAGATGCTTCCACTACCAGGTCAAGCAGTACCATTGGAACTTATCAATGCTACTATCGATGGCAAGGTAGCAGAATACAAAGCTAAACAGGCTCGCGATTCTCTAACAACGGTAGAAGAAACCGTGGCATCGGCAATGAGAGATCCTGTAGGTGTCGCAAAGGGTCTTATCACCCAAGCTGAATTGTTAGAAGCTGACGCATCTGCTAAACGCGAAGAAGCATATGCACTCGCACCTGAATTGAAACCAGGTCGCGGCCGTCCAACAACGCCAGATGAACTAAAGGCCGAAAAGCTTGAAGAACGTAAGGCAAAGCGAAAAGAACGCGACCAACGTAAGGCAGCAGAAACTAAGGTTGAGAAGGTTGAAACTATTCTCGATGCTAAGGTTGCCGCAAAGTTGAAGCGCGATGCAGCTAGGGCATCAGCCTAAACCCGTACTACCATAAAATGGCTGGTTAAACCCAGCCATTTTTCATATAAATAGAAGGTAGCCGGGAGATGTCTAATGACTAAAAAGACGACAACAAGTTTCAATCTTGACAAAGCGATTAGTAGAATTGCTAAACCTTCTGTCTTCGATCGTATTGTAAAAGAGATTGACGCTAAAGAAATACCCGCCAAGTATGTTGAACAAATTCTAGTTCAGTATTATGATGGGAATGTTGTTGAACTTAAGGGAAACGAAATAACGCACCCAATTCCAATGAATAAAAATGTTTCTTGGGATGTTATGGAAGATTCATTTAAGAAGATGAGAGATGTTAAGATATTTATTAACACTGATGTACTTGAAAAGGATATTAACGAGGCAGTTGAAAAAATCCTCGGAACTTTCTGTTAAGAATTAAACTTCTTTTCTAACCACTCAAAATCATTAATCAACCGGAGCATATCCGGTTGACCTATATGTGCGGTGCCAAATGCTGTACCTTCAATGGCTCCAGCAATGGAAAAATCCCCAAATTCCCCATTTCCGACCGTACACCAGATATCAAGTCTCTCCTTAGTTTCTTGGCTAAGTTGTCCATTTATGATACCTGTTGATAACTTAACGCATTCTCTAAATGCGCTTCTCCATGCTGAGAATGGATCAGTATCAAAACAGGTGATATTTGCTACTTCCGGTATTACCTTAACATTATCAGTCACACTGGTAGTGAAATCAACGGCCGAACCTGTATATGAAAGTACAGCATGAGTGGGGAATAATTTTACTCCACCATATCCATATTCTAAATTATTTACTGGATTCTTTGAGTGCCAAATATACACCGTATTGATGTTAATGTATTCGAGTTGTGAATTAAAAGTAAAGGCAGGATTAATTTCAGCATCAGCATCAACAACATAAAACATGGATGTCGAAGCTATTTTTGCTGCGGCTTTATGTGCTTCGCGAATACCCTTTACACCATTTATTCTTTTAGCTCGCGGGAATCGTGTTTTTAATTTCTTAAAATTCTCATCTGCTGCGAATTCATCATAGCTTAGAAATATAATATCGAATAAAGGATATTCAAACATAGGTTTGATTATCTTCTTTAATTTTATCTCCCCTGCTATTAATTTTTTGTCTGTATAGGCAGATGGATTATTTTTTACCAATTTGGTATTAAAGAGTCTTACCACTGGATCATTATTCCACATATGTAAATAAACATTATCCCAGTGTGGAGGTTTAAAGTTAAACGCAGATTCGGAAAAGATTATTTCCTTTGAAGATAATACGACATAGAAATATTCGGTCGGGCATTCTTTGGCCATATTGAATAATACGGTTTCATTTAGTTCCAACCCTTCAGATTCAAATATTCCATTCACTGATATTTGCTTGCCAATACGATCAGCAAGCGGTTTAGTTTTTGAATCTGTGAGGATATAAATATTCTGTGACATAAATGTTAAATGCTATGTTATTTACCTGATTCCATTGACATATTTTGTAATAAATTATACACTATAATACCTTAGGAACCAATATGAAAACTTTTATTGCTGGTATGCTTATTGCGATGTCTTCATTTCCCTCATTGGGGCAAAGTTCAGCATGGTCCTTATCTACGGTATCTAATACCAATAAAGAAACCGTCGGATATATCTATCATGTGTATGCCCGTGGAATAATGTCCAGGACACGGCAAAGTGGTTACCACTTTGCCGCCGGGCTTCGGTTTGTTTGCTCTACAAAGAGCAAGGAAAATGCTTCTCCTATAATTGCTGTGTTTTGGAACGGACCGCTAATGGTAAATCCAATGCACGAAATAAATATTACGGTGGATAATACCGCTGGATTGAATGAAAAATGGTATCACGAAGGTTCATTACTCTATTCTAATACCGTGGATCAACCCTCTCTTATTGCTGCTATGAAACAAGGAAAGACAATCAAATTTTCGTGGGAAGGAAATGATTTCTCCAAATATGTTGTTGTGTTTGACCTCAAAGACTTCAAGTTCGCTGAGTTCAATTCAGCATGTAAAACACAACTATGAAAGAATTTGTCTTAGTTGAATTTCTATTCACATTAGATGAATATTACAAAGAGCTCCGTAAACTCACTGCGCTTGGTGATGATTTTAGGCTTATCAAGTGCGACGATGAATATGAAGAAGACGATGACGGTCTTCACTGGAACTATAAACGAGTCTCTGGAAAAATCAATTCCGTGACTGCTTCGCTCATCAAACTCCAGAACCCAGCACTTGCTGGAAAAATGCGTATCTCGTATATCTCGGATGAACTAAAAGACAAGTATAGGAGATAGATTCCTTTTGCGATAAATAGTTGATGACAACTATCGCATCAATACTTTCGTTACCAGGTTCACCATTCAATGGCTCGGGGATAGTTGGCATCGTAATTACCAATGGCGTTCCGAGCTACTTCAAAGTCACTGGGTCAGACCTTGACAGGATTATCTCCGTCAATTGGTATCCAGAACATCCTGCAAGTGTAAAATTTACCACAAGAGATATGATACTCGTAGATAATACTATGGGAACCTTTATGGTCATGGTGACAGATAATTTTCTGTACGATAATAATCGCGCCGGTCATATTAGTTTCAGGCTCGATGATGGAACTACACTTACAGCACCAGTAAAGACCTACGGCAGGGTTTCTGTCGGCCCACTATGGCAATCGTCAGAACAAGGTCTTATAACAGGATAAATGATGCGAAGTGAAAGAAATTAGTCTTATCCTAAAGAATAATTCACTAGTCACTATTGAGGAATTTAGAATACTCGATCGTTATTCATGCACCGGAAAAATATGGACCCTAATACAACGACCGACTGAGGTCTCACCATATCTAATAGTGGATAGGACGATTGAGTATATATTTGATTCTGAATCTCTTACCGTTTTCTATATTGTATCAACTAATATTCTTGCTACCTGGGACACAGATATAACAAGAAATCTTGGCCTAAACGATGAATTCCATTTAAAGGATTCGTTGTTCATTAAGCCGTTTGACAAATCTATCATATTTTAGTATAATAAAATATGAGATTTCTCCTTACAACTCTTGCTCTGACACTTGCCATGGTAGGCACTGCCGATGCACGAGTCAAACAACCGCAAAAGAAAAAATATCCTATTCCGGAATTTAGTGCGAAGAGTTATATCATTGCTGATTCGGCAGGCGTGGTGCTCAAAGAACACGATATGGACGCAATACTCCCTATTGCTTCTATTAGTAAACTAATGGTTGGATTACTCGCATCTGAACAAAATCTCGAAGATGATCTCGAGATTCCTACCAAGCGCGAAGTTCAAAGTAGTATTCCAAAGAAGGTAAAAACACTAACACGCAGAGATCTATTGATGTTGGCGCTGGTGAAGTCCGATAATCTTGCAGCTCAGGTATTATGTACTAATCTCCCAGATTGTATCGATAAAATGAATGCCCGTGCGAATGAACTCGGAATGTTCAGTACACATTATTCGGAACCTACCGGGCTCTCAGCCGAGAATACGAGCACCGCTAACGATCTTCTCAAACTAATGATTGTAGCAGCCCAAGATCCTGTTATTACACATGTATCCAGTATGCCATTTATTGAAATTCATACAAATGGTAAATCTATCAAGGTAAAGAACACCAATCCACTGACAAATACACTTGACATTTCATTATCCAAGACTGGTTATACAAAACCGGCAGGTGGATGCCTTGTTATGATCCTAAATACAAATGCCGGACAACGAATACTCATATTGCTTGGAAGCAAGAATTCAAAGACTCGCATTCCGGATATGGAAAGGTTGGTTAAAGGCCTTGATAGCAATTAACTTGATGATTGATAGGAATGATTATCCGACTTTTCTGTCGGATAAAAGTCTTAAGATCATAGGAACACATTTTACACCCGGTAGTGGAAAGGTTCTCGTTATACTTGAGGTACCCGAAGAAGACTTAGTTTTTCTAAAATTGAAATTTGGATCTAAAAATGTCTGGAAACGGTAATGATTACTCTAATCTATCATGTCAACAAGGAAAATCAAGCAGCCGAACTTGAGTGGCTGCGTGAGCAAAAAATCTTCCCTGGATATGAAGAACACTATGATTGGATTACCAAACAAACGGTTATTAGATTTGGTGTCATTGTGTCTCCAGAGCAGGCATTATCTGTGAAGCTTAGGCACAAGTTGGATTTCCAGACAGATTATAAACAGAAATGAGAACCTTAGCAATTACATGTGAAGCATGGGCTCCTTTAGAAGTAGCCAAAGAAATTATTCTGGAATATGGATTTACCCCATGTAAGGTAATTAGTATCTATGGCGTAAATAATGAACATTTTCAATATATAGTCAACTATAAGATATTATTTGAAATTAAAGATGATGAAGATAAATTGGCGGCTTTTCTAAAATTTCCACACGGTTCTTTGGAAGAATATAAATCACAATGAAATCATCCATGTATTTTATTCGCATAAGAACAGAAGATCAGGAGAGATTTTCTAATTATCTATCATTTAATAGAATTAAGAATACATTGACTAGCATTGATTTGGGACCTAATCAACCAAGCATAACATATAGCATAAGATTGACACACGGTGAAACAATGTCAATGAGATTGTCGTTTAATTTGATTGGATTGATGAAGCTTGATTCCTATAACGAGCGAGTTGATCTTATGGCCGATTAGTGCTAAACTAAATCTATCAACTTGAGTAACCCTATGACGAAATATGTAATGACATTTGACCCCAAAGATGAGCGTAAGTTCCGTGAAGTTCTTAGCCGTCTGGATGAATCTGAATATAACATCCTCGAGGAAGTGCGTCCGGTGGACCACAAACCGGAGGATGCCAATGATCCGTATCTTGATCGCCAAATGATCATTGAGATGGATCCAGAGGCTGCTCTTACTTTCCGCCTTGGCATGAAGTTTGTCAAGATCCGCCGTGAACGCACAGAGGAAGAGCTTGCCGAGGAGAAGGAACTCCACGACAAGAATACTATCAAGGTTACGGTTCATGTTCCAATGGGGCAACCGCCAACGCCATGAGATTTACCATATTAACTGAAGAGCAGAGGCTCCGGGATCGGTTCGAGAAGCGAACGAAATGGCATAAGAAATTTGCCTGGATGCCTGTACGAATGAAAACTGATCCAACAATAGTTGTGTGGCTTGGATTTGTATTGCGTAAAGGTAATCCGAGAGATTACACACCAAACGCAAAATGGAATTGGGAATATGTTGAAATCACCTTCGATATACTAAAAATGGGTCCACAATAGTGATAACTGTCTTCGATCTTAGCCGCTGGAGAACAATGAATCATTCCCAGGAGCAATTCGATCAGTTTCGTCATATAGAATTTGATCCTGTTATGGCACATTCCCATCTGTATGTGGCCGATGTTACCGAAGAAGAATCTACGATGTTAGTTTTGCTTGGATGCGATATCGATCATACCATAGCAACAAATATCGATAAGGTACAAAATGGTAAAACCAAAATGATTTACGAGGCCGACAATGGTAATGGATATATGATCATGGAAGTTCACCACGCAACTATTCCCTTTGACGAATGAAACAATATTATACACTTGTCCAAGCCTTTGTTCCCTTTGGACGCCCATTAGGCGAATATTTAGACGAACAGGGTATTACCTATACCTTAGGCGCTGATTTCTCCGAAGAATTAAAAAAATATGGATACATTGATCCAAGCGGTATATCTGGTAAACTCCAAAAGACCTATAAAGTATTGATAGACGAACACGAATTATCAGCAATCAAATTATCTGTTGATGGTGTCGATATCATCCAGAATCGTTCTTCTCTAAAGCTGCAGAATAAAGTTCGCAGTTATTTTTCTTGGATATTAGATTGAAATACGAAATTACCGAACCGTGGTCAATGTATCCACTTGACGTTGGACACCATCTCTTTTCAAGAGGAATTAGATATAGATTATCTTGTTCCGATAACTTGACAAAATATATTTCCGATTTGCTTCCTGAAGATTTGCTCGTACTAAAGATCATCTTTCCTGATATTCTGATCAAACCACACATTAGTAAAAAAGAGGTAAATACGGCATAACGATGTAGGTTTCTAACATAAGTGAAAGAATTATCGGCTGTTTTCATACCATATGATAATTCCAATGACTTTGAGGTTTTCTTATACGAACAACTGAATTATCACGAACATGGGTGGGTTAAATACTCACAAAATGAATTTATTGTCTATCTGTTATCATTAGATAAGGAACAGGCAATGATGGTCGCATTGAAGTACCAAGGGGCAAAGGTTGAACCGTATTGGAGATTACCGACGTGATAAAAATATTTCTTATTGTTACACTAATATCATCTATTATTTTCTCTCTGGCCGTTGCCGGCGGCGATGCAATGGTAAAAAGGAAAGAGATAAGTTGGCAATCAATATCCGGATCTAAAATACCTGGCATAAAAGCTTTCATTGATGCTAATAGTCTAATAACAATTAGTGGTGTTGAAGATAAGAAATACAACACAGCCGATCTATTATTTTCCTATGATTTTCCTACAAAAATGATGATAAATGGAAAAGAACAGATCATTCAAAGTGTTGTAAAATCACTATTGATAGATTGTAAATCTGGATTGACTGCCCCAGTCGTAGACTATTATTTCAAAGAGCAAAAACCTACTCGTGAAATGAAACCGTTAGGAGGACTTGAGTATCCTACTAATGCGGAAACAGTGTTTCCTGTAGATAAAAACACAACCTTATATAATTCCTTGTGTCCACGTTATATTTGAGATTTTCCATCTCAGATTTCTATCTCAGATTTGGAAATCTAAATAGCATTCCTGCATAGGAATCTTGTACCAAAATCTTGTCTATAGACCTATAACATACAACATCATACAATAAACTATGACTGAACAACAATTTGAAGATTTGGCCAAACGATGGCCTGAGCTATTCCAAAAATCGGGAGACTTTGAACTGAGTATCAGTGAAGGCTGGTACAATATTTTTGACACTCTTTGCGGGCTAATATCCTACAAGGTTGGAGTAGCCAAGTCGCGCCTAAAATATGCGATAGAAAATCCAAGTGCTAAATTCAATCAGTCGCTATTGGATTTGGAGAAGGCCGTTGCTGATGAATTAGAAAAGCTTCCTACCATAGTGCAAGTCAAGGAAAAATTTGGAGGTCTTAGATTCTACGTTGATGGCGGATCGCAAGAAGTAGAAAACTATATAACATTTGCCGAAGCAATGGCATCGCAAACTTGCGAGGTCTGTGGGTCTCCCGGTGAGCGTCGTAGTGGCGGGTGGATCAGGACCCTGTGTGATAAACACAGCCGCGAGCAGGATGAAAAGGATATTGAAAAGGGTCGGATTCCGACAAAATTGAAAACCGTGAAACTTTCTGACGAATAAGGATTCATCAGAGTTTCTTCCTACTTACAAATTGTTACAATTTTCATCCAAAGTATGCGCTTACCAACCTTCTCAAATTGAAATCAATCACCTCATAGGATGACATTGTTGCCATAGAACCATGGTCAACATTGGTCTTGGTCGATCTTCATATCATCATTTATCTTGTTGACACTAAATCACTCACAACATATAATCAATCATGACTACACTAAATCCAATCTCAGTTTCAGACGATCCCACTTTTGAAGACTCGGACTTTGAAGACTTCGAGGATGACTATTACGACGGTGATGGTAATTGTTCGCCCGGAGGTCTTTATGATGCCGGTGGCCATCTTATTACAGATCGTTGGATTGATTATGCTGATGCAATCCGCGATCGTATGAAAGATGAGAGATAAGCCGAGGCCCCAATGAAGATTGAAGTAAAAACAATTGAAGAAGCCGAGGCCATTGTCAACCCACTAATGGCCGAAGATAAGTGGGCCATTACTGTTGCTCAAACCAAGGACAATACTTACCTGGTCCAGTGGATGGAACACAAGATGTATACCGCCCTGGATGGTAAAGAATACCGTGATGAAGTTTGGACCACTGAACAAGGCGAGATGAAACTCATTCAGGACCTGGAACCCGAACATGCTCGCAACATTATTCGGATGATGCTTCGCAATGAACGCGAAGATAAGAAGGCTATGGATGCCTTATATCAACGCATCAATGAACGCTTCAGTGAACTCATAAACGATGCCGATGATACACTGGATGACTCGTTTGAGGGCAATCCAGGTAATAAGGGCACTTTACATTGAAGACTGGTAGGGTATCGTTACAAGCGGTAAGATATCCAAAGCACTGATCTCCTACGCTAATGGCGTATAATGCGCGTGAAAGTCGAGCACCTCAGGAGATACTCTACCAAATCTTTTAGTTGACACGTGGTCGTGCCGCTGTTATAATAGTGGCTCAAAGGAGACGAAATGAGCACACGACAAGAACTTGCCCAACGGATTGCCGATTTCATTCGGGACAATCGCCTTACGACCCCCTACGGCGGTGATGTCAACAAGGCTGGTAATCATTATTCGGTACTCTTTGCTGATGTCGCTGCCGGCACTGGAGTTCTGGATGGTGTGGTCAATGTCTACGGGCCCAAATTCATTCAAATTTCCTACATGACACAATATAGAGCGTTGCCTCATAGGGCAAACCCTGTATTCGAAAGCGAAGCCAATGCGATTGATTTCCTCAACAAGGCCTTTGTCATCCGCGACTTTGATGCGGCATTGGCTATTCCCACAAAGGCACGATAATGATTTGGTTTTCAACGCTGCTGAAATTGGCCGGGATATTGCTCTTCTGTCTATTGGCAGTGGCATTCATCATCTTCTTCGGCTTCTATTTTCTGGTGATGTTTGGTTGTTTCCTTGCCATCTTTGCTGCTGCATGGGCAATTGGGATTCCGATCACCATCAAACAGAACGGTGAGAAGATTGGCTATGTGCGCTGGAATAAGTTCCATCGTAAGCCCTAACCCTATTGCTCAACCTAACTGATTCAACTAAAATACAAACATGAACACAACACTTGCAACACGCCAAAATGTCCTGAAGAAGGATGCTAACGGCCATTGGTATTCCATTCCCGAAAACGAAGTCGGCGCCTTTATTCAAGCGTCTGAAGCTATCGAGCTTTCCGAATTCATGTCAAACGAATGGTACGAGGCTAATGACGAATTGAACAATCGTTTTGGCTGTTATATGCGTGGTGATCTGTAGTCTCACTACCTACCCCTTAGGATGATGATAGGGTAAATTCTACCCTATATAAATCAACAACTTACAACGCCTTTTGAGGTAAAATCAGAGCTCAAATCTCGATCTCTGCTTCTGTGCCCTTTTCTCTAGAATGCGCCTAATCGCTTTGTAAGTCTCGTCCTTTGAGTATTCTTTACGTATTCTTGATTTTGGCATAACTAAATAGGTTGACCTGGTAGCTAAATGCTGCTACAATAAGACACTAAGGAGCTAATTATGACACTCAAGGACAGATTCGACTATCTTCTGATCAATGAATCCACTCGCATTCATTTGTGGATTCCTTACATTCAGATCCTCTCGGGCGTCTTCAGCTAAACAATTGCGACCGTAGCTCAGTGGATTAGAGCAATCGGCTTCTACCCGATCGGTCGGGGGTTCGAATCCCTCCGGTCGCACCAAACAAGGAACTAAAATGCTACTCAAGAATCCGGTCACTATCGCATTTGATCCTTCCAACAAGGAGCATCGTGCGGCAGTCCAGGCTTTCCTAAAGCGTAAGACTTGGGCAGATACCAAGTTGCGCTTCAGGCATGATCCCGAATATGGAAGCGTTGCCGACCAAGTTCAATCCAAGTTGCTTTATTGGTATGTTGCCCAAGAGGAAGCCCGCGGAATGAAGCGTGCGACGAAGGCAAAATGAGACTCTTCGAAGAAGTCAAACTCTTTGCTTCCGCTCTATTACAAGATAGGTTGGATGGTATTCTTCGCGATGAACTTGATGTACTGAAGTTGGCACAAAAGTTTCAACCGGTAGAAGGATTTACCAATGCCGAATGGAACAATGTGTCTGATTTCATTGTGTTGCTAAGGGATGCTGATAATATTCCAGCTGCACAGATTTTGGCAGATAAACATGGACTCACCCTAAGGTATTGATATGTCAAACGGAAAACAAATTGCCGCCATTCTGAAGGTGTTCCACGATGAGAACATTGAGATTGAATGTAATGCTGAACACGACATCTTGCTCTTCTGCGAGGATAATGAACACATCTATTTCAACGAGGCACTTATTGAGGGCGGTGCCTTCTTCTCGTCGGAATACGACTGCTGGGCAATCTTCTGTAGTGCGTGAAGAGAGTGTGATAGGATAGTGGGCCCTAAGCTAATGTGGTAATAGCAGTCGGCTCATAACCGTCAGGCGAAGGTTCGACTCCTTCAGGGCCTACCATCCTATCATATTCTTTTACTTGCCTAACAAGATCTTCATATGTTATCGAGCTGGTAACATTCTTTTTGTTGTTTTCATCAAACAACATAAGCTCACAGTTTAGTGGATGAGTAATATAATACGGATCATATCCGTTTCTTATTGCCTCATTTACACTTACTCTGTGATCTCTTGTGACACCATTTGGATTTTCTTTACTACGCATACCGTGCTGCCTAATAAGTTCTCCATCAAACAGGTCTGGATAAGATGATATTCCGAATGTAAACCAAAATAGTGCTCGTCCATTATGGCTGTATAAATCCTCATGATCTACACAATACTTCTTTGAGTATCTATTCTGCCAGCTATATCCACAGTGTTTACAGACACACGAATATAGAGTGGAATAAGGTGGTCGAAGGGATCTATCCTTTTTAGGATAAGTGCGAGGTTTCGGTACGGTGTTATCGGATTTTATTTTCCCAAAATACCTGCCAGAACACGATTGAGAACAGAATGTATTATGATGCTTACCGAAAACTAAAACAGTCTGACATCCTTTGCACATTTTAGGATTTGCTTCATATTCGGAAATACGTCGTTGACGCATAATTTCCCCGCCGAGTTTACCATTATTTCTGCTTGCACCATTTGACCATTTTCTCTCTGACATGCTATACTTATCTCGAGTAAGCATCGGCCTACTTACATTGCTGATGCAAAATAGAAAGGAACAGTTTTATGAGCATGAACCTAAAGTGCAAAGAAGTTGACCTGTGGCAGACACCCACGCACATTACCTATATGTGCTATTCCAACAATAACGGCGGATGGAAGGGCATTCTCTATCGCTACAGCGAATGGGTGAGAGGCACATTGAATGGTGCCTACAAGGATGTTGAGGAGGCCGAATGGGCCTGCGAGAGGGTGAATGATCACCTTGCTCAATTCATGGGGAAGAAGAAACTTACATTTTCGATTGTCTAATATGAACCACGACGACTACATGGCATTTAAGCGCGGTAAGCTCACTATCATCCGCGGCATGGAAAGCATGATCACTGAAGTAGGCTCCGGTGTCTATGCATACATGGTGATGCTCAGTAATGCAGGGCGAGCTCAAGAGGCCGGTTTCTTTGGGGACATTCGAGAGCGTACATTTGCTATCCGGAGCAAAGTTTCCGAGGGTAACACGCAGGAGGAATGGAATTATTTGTCAAATGAGATGATGAGCATCTACCGTGACTTGAATACTGCCTACATCTATCTCCAAGCACACAAGCCCGAAGAAGCGTGTATACTGCAATCAGTCTCCAACATGGCCGGTGTGCTGGTTTATAACATCAAACACTTTAAGGATCCGGTAGAGTGATTCATTTTAATTTCATTGTTACGGATGAGGAGGCTGAGACCATTTTCAGAGCACTCAGTGATGAAATCAATGATTGCAAGGTTAGTCTTTTGATGGGTGAGCGTCAGCTCGCGCAGCCTGGGCACGTTAAATGGTACGAAGGCCGTATTATCTATCTGGAGGAATTAAAAGCAAAGATGACGAATTCAAAGATTTCCTAATCGCTGGCCGAGGAACAGGGCTATTCCAGATCGCTCTACTAAGATGTTGTATCTCACGATGGTATGCGGCAGAATCTGTTCATTAGGAAAAAGGTGCCCTCATCCAGGCACGGGTAGTGGAGATTATATGTTGTAGGTGCGAGGCCCGTACTAAGTTTGGGTTGGATACCGCGGCCGAGACATCACTGATTTCGCGACTGCCAATTTTAAGGTGCCGAGCTCCCGGTACAGGCAATAAGAGTATGCTTAAGGAAAGGTGTCCCGGGTTATCCCGGTAGGAAGGTGCCGGACCGAACCCAGCCACTGCTCTGTGATTGCCAACTTTTAGAAAGGTGTATGTCTGATGATTCAGAGTAGTGGACTGGCGTTCAAATATACACTGGTAGTGGAATATAATATCGGTCTACACTTGAGACTTCCATCTATTCGCGACTACCAACTTTTAGGTTATACTCCGTATGGAGTATAACTGGTAATGGAAGAGAATCCCTGCTGATTAAGTTCATGCGCCGCTCTACTCTTCGCGATTATCAAGGTGGGGAAATATTCACACAGGTAGTGGAAGGTTATTACGGGTCACCTTGTGGCAACTACACTTCTTTCGCGACTACCATTTTTATCTTTATCCTGTTGACATCTATATCCTATTGTAGCATAATAGGACTATGAGATGTTTACTCCTATCACTTGCCATTTCCCCAGCAATACTAGCACCAGCAATGACACCACCTATCACGGGTAAGATCATTTTTGGTGAGCCTACGATTGTGGAAGAATACAATCTAAAGGATGAAAAATGCCTCGCCACTATGATCTACGGCGAAGCTCGAGGGGAGCCTCAAATTGGCCAGGTGGCAGTGGCCTACACTGCTGTGAATCGTGCTGTAGACCGCACGGTTTGCGACGTAGTTCTTGCCCCCAAACAATACAGCATCTTTAATGACAACCCTGCGCTCAAGACTGCTGCGCTGAGTCTGTACATTGAACCTAAGCATAAAAATATCATTGATGCTGAAGCTTGGCCCAAGGCTGTGGAAGTTGCTCAAGCGGTAATGAGGAAGAAGGTTCCGGATCCGACCAAGGGTGCTACACATTATCTTGCGCCCGAGGCGATGGAAGCCCTTGGATATGAGTATCCAGAATGGTCAAAGGAATTTAGATTGACTGCTGTAATCTACGGGCACAAATTCTATAAGCCTCAAAAGAAGAAGCAGGCCAGCTTGACCGTTGCCCAGAATGATCGTAAAATGTAATGACCGTGTGAAGGCAGTAAACCGCAGGTGGTAGGCAATTGGTAAGTCCTACCATCTTTTAGGAATAGAGATGATTCAAAAATATCCGTCGGCATATTATTGTTACATTCAGCATCCAGGATGCGAGTGTGAGCATTACATGATGTTCGAGGGTATTCGGACTCGCCACAGCACGAAGGGTGAGGTTATTGAGCTCTGCAAGAAAATCAATGCCGAGCATGGCCTACCGAATGTGACTTTGTAAGATATGGAAACCAAGCGTATTATCGAATTAGCAGAGAAGGCGGGCCTGGCGAAATCTGGTCAGACGCAAGAGACTTAAAATCTCTCGGAGAAATCCATCCGGGTTCGAGTCCCGGGGCCCGCACCACTTAGAAAGAAGCTATGTTTGATTTCATCAAGAAGATGTTTGGCGAAGGTAAGATCCGTACAGAAGTACACTTCGATGATGGTTCGTTTACCGTTGTCAAGGTTCCCTACATCGGTGATATCAATACACTTGATGCGACTGAACTCAGGGAAACTATCCGTCAACGAATGCTTGTTGATTATGGCAAACGGACGACCACAATTCACATTCTTGGATGGTATTGATGCCTCCGAATGAAATTCCAAGCCCGTGTATAAATATCTGCCATATGAGTATTCGGCTGGGATATTGCGTTGGATGTTTCAGAACGATTGAAGAAATAGCACGGTGGTCGGAAATGACTAATCAGGAAAAATTAGAAGTCATAACCAATACAAAACAACGGGCGTTTGAAATATGACCGAGGATGATACCTTTAGGAGGTTAGCAAGACCGGGCTTTGATGAGATGTTGCGGATTCATGGACAATGGTGGCGCGACGAAATAAGTCGTGATCAATCATTACGAATTCCGTTTATGAAATTACATGGTTGGACATGGTTTGAATTCGTAATGGAAGCAAGAGAACGGATGGGACCTTATGCAAACCTCGACTGAAGAAGATACATTTCGCAGGCTAAAGCGTATCACATTTTATGAAGCTTGCCAAAAATCGTTCCATCGTTTCCCAGGAAATAGCATGCATGAAAAAATGGTTGCTTGCTTAGAGGAACATGGATGGACTTATGAGGAGTTTGAGAAAGAATTGAAAAGGTGTGACGGCCGGTAGCCACTTCTTGTAGTTGTGGTGTAAGGGCGTCTGCCGAGAGGCATCCTATAGTCCGTAAGAACCAAAACACTGGCAGTGGAATGATACGATTGTAAAGAAAAGCCCCTCTTTCATTCGCGACTGCTATTTTTAGAAATTATAATGACTCAAGAAGATACATTTAGAAGATTGAAAAGATTGGACTTTAATGAAGTCTATAGTAAACTCATGGCTGCTCGAAAAAGAAGAAGCAATATGGGCGCAGATATAAAACTTCTTCGACGGCTTGGATGGACATATAAAGAATATGTGGATGGACTACAGGACGACATCGACCGAAATCCCAACTGCTGAGGAAAATATATGATCTTCGATACAATCAAATATGGAACATTCACAGCAGATGATTTCATTAATGCTCACACAACCAACGACTTCTCCAAATTCACCCAACTACCAATCGATCTACGAAAGAAGTTTATTTCTGATGTGATCGATTTACATCCAAACCAAGAAAGCAACAACTTCAAACAAGCCGCATTTGATTTCTTAGATGGAAAGATAGACAGAAATCAGTTTCGTGATGCTTGCCATCAATATTGGCAGCGGGCGGCGGCTACGGTGGTGGCGGCGGCAGTCGTAGTGGTGGCGCCGGCGTGCCGGGGGCTGGCGTCGGCGCCTCGTTATCGTCCATATTTCGAACAACACGCATCACATCTGAATAAGTTGATAAAGGAGTATGAAACATGTCAATGACTGAAGATGATACCTACAATGCTCTTCGAAGAGTGCCAATAGTCGATGTTATGAAGATTTATCATAGGTTTTGGAACAATAAATCACTACATGATGAACTTCATAAAACCGGTTGGACACTTGAGGATTTGAATGCACACTATACAAAGGCACGGAGTACAGATTTATCATGATGGAAAAATATATCTATTTGGTGCATCAGGGACAAGATGGATACTTGCATACTGTAGTCACACGGTTGGATGATGGTGTGCAAAAATACTTCTTCCAATGTGGGGGCAGTAAGGCTGGCCTTGAGGATTTCCTTTCTTCCATGACTGATGAACTCTGTGAAGGATATTTTCCGCGGATGGATAAGAAGGGCAAGGTAATCGGCGGTGTTGATAACTGGCTCTACCTGGGCGAGAATCCTTGTCGTGCTATTGCCGAAGAGTTAGCAAGGATTGACTTGACTCATGCTCTGGTATCACGTAAAATATAACTATGGCAAGAGAAACCAAAGAACAACGTGAAATGCGCAATGCTGAAGCAACACGCGCAGCATTGCTTCAGGTAGAGGAATATAGAAAAAGTGTTCCTAAGCGTATTATGGATGCCACAGCATTGGCACAATTGCTTGGTGTGGCTACCAATATCACTCTTACCTCAACTGGTCCATCGGTTCATTTTGAATACGGACATTGGGATAGGGAAGGAACATGGCCGTACGTGGTCATCGATGATACACTCACTTATGAAACTGAGGAGTGGGAATTAGAAATGGTAGAAGAAAGACTTCAGCGGCTCCATGAGCACAATTTGGCTCGTGAAACAAGACTTCGGCTTGCTAAGGATGCTTTTTTGAAACTTACCGAAGCTGAGCGCGCCGCGGTAAAAGAATTTTCTTATCAATTGGGGTAATATCATGGGCGACATTTTCATTCTTATTATGGTGATTGGGTTTACAAGCTCGTCGGGTGGAACTTCGATCAGTCAAGAATTTTTCAGCAGAGAAAGCTGTGAAAATGCAAGGGCCGACATTGTTCGCCAGACTGAACAACAACGTGAAAAATTGCGTGGCGCGCTGCTCGGCGGTGATGGAAGTGCTTACATTGTTGCCCGAGTTCACGGTTGCTACAAGAAATAACCGCTTGACAGTATAAATAAAAGAGCGCATAATAGAATCAAGTTAGGGAATTTATTGCTGGCGATTGGCGAGAAGGCATATGGCGGTGCAAAGTCATGTGTTCTTCAAGTTCCGTTGCATTTTGGAAGAGGACTGATGTTATCGGTGGACTGAGACCTCAGCACATTAGTAGCCTTTCAGTCGTCAGCAATAAGTTTCTTATACGCCCTTGAATGGGGATGCGTAGGTTGAAGGTATTCGTTAGAAGAACCCTGCAAGCATGTTTGACTGACCGCCTATCGTTTGGTTCAAGACCAAAGCAAGGGATTTTGTAATAAATAAGGAAGAAAGATGAGACAACTTATAGAAGACAAGATTCGCGCCGCCGCCACTGATGGTGCAGATCTTTCAGATCTGGAATTTGCATCACCAACTACCGTCAAAGATTTACCGAATCTATCGGATGAGGATTTACTCGACGTGTACGATTCGCTTTTCGGATTCAATGGATAACTGACTATGCCGAAAGGCGTATCATCCTGCCCCACCCAAGACACAGGATGTAACTTTATAGAAAATTTATTTTCTATAAAGATGCGGGGATGAGAAGGTGAAAGCCCTTCCAGCGTTCTTTGGCCAGTGGTTAGGATCCCAGGCTAGACTGGAGAGTCGAAAAACACTCATGGTAACTCGAAAGAGGGTGCCGCAGCAGGTGCATTTTATTCCTGTCTGTGTATCGTGTGGGTAAATGGCACAAAGCCCCATGTAGATCCGGTCCTACTGTACGGCCGGAAAGTACACAAGTGATCAGTCCAGGAAGGACGAAACGGTCGGAACTGCCGGGTGTTTTATACTCCCGAAGTTCTGGTGATAGGTAGTAGGATTGTTCGGGAAGCCGGTGTGAACGGTTATCCTCCCTATTCACTGAACCGTATTGTGTTTAGATTGAAGTAAACCAAACCCGAATCATCGGCATGGTGGAGATATATTCAAGTGAATTTTAATAACCTAATTGTTTGAAGGGCCTAAGAAACCCGTCCACTCCCAGTAACGCGACCGGCGCGGGTGGTGATGAATTAATTATATGATAATTTATAGATAAAGTAGTCTCGAGAACACTGGAGGGAAGGATGCGTAAGCAACCGACCCATAGAAGGTGCGAGGCGGGGATTGGCAACTGCATCCGGAAGCCAACAGCGTGAAAACAATGAAGCCTACCAAGACTGGAACGTCCAGCAGGTAGGCTTTTCTCTTTGTAAAATTCCTGTTGACTATACCTACAATGCTGCTATAATAAGGGCATGGCACAAATAACTCCTCCCAAAGCATACCGCGTTGATATCGTTGAATATGAGCGCGGGTGGGGATCACGGATCGACGAAACCTTGTACTTTGACGACGAAGCGGAAGCTAAGAAGCATGTCAAAGACTACAATGCAAAGTACAATACGGATGCAACGGCTCCGGATTGGTACATGGTTGCTCAATACTCAGGAAGGTGTACCTAATCATGAAAGTCAACATCGAAGCCAATACCGATGGTAAAGGCCACTGGTCGGAAGAGCAGCGCCTCGTCATCATCAATCGTTTGGACATTGGTTATTCCAGCCTGAACTATTATCCTGAAGATCCTTTCCATGGTGAGCTTTGTGCTTACTTTGATCCGTTTGGTTTCTCGCGTGGTTCGTGGAATGTTCCGGGGCATGGTTTGATCTATACTGATCGCCAATGGATGGAGGAATTCAAGACAGGAATGCGTGCTGCCGGATTCAGCATCAAGGCTGTAGAGAACATCTCCTACAGCGAACAAGGAATGCAGTCATCCGACTATGTTTCTATGGATGTGGGTCCTGTGTTTTACAAATCATGGATTCGCTTACAGAAGAAGCTTTCCTTGCAAGAGTCGCTCTCCGAGCAAGAGAAAGTTTAGCCTTAGTTTCTTCGGAGAGTTTTCTTCCTGCACCTTGCCCTTTATTGGTTGCAGAGATTTTTGCTCTCCACTCATCTGTAATAACACGGCCTTTTCCTGCCTTACTAAGGTTAGCACGGTGTTCATCGGAGAAGTTTCTTGTTACTCCTGTATTCAGGACTCTAAGTCTTTCCCTTTGTTCCGAAGATATAGTTTTCCCTTTTTGGGCAGTGCTCATTTTTCTTTTACTTTCATTGGTATGCTTTCTTTGTTTTATTACAATGGAAAAAGCCTCTCTTGCCGACTGATAGGTTCGTGAGTTCTTATTAGAGGTGCGGTTAGAGAGAATCCAAAAGGCATATACCATTTTCTTTCTTGCTTCACCGGACACCATTTTTGTAAGTAGGAGATGGCAGATATAATGCTCCCTTGCGGTGAGCCTTACTATATTTTCCCTATTGTTTGTACCACCTAAGCATTTTGGAGTTATGTGATGATTTTCACAATATTCATCTGTAATTCTATTTGAAGCTTTATCAATAATTGATAGGTACCATTTGGTATATTTGGATTTATTGAACATTGATTATTTATGCATACCCTGCTAAAATGAGACATGATTATGGATAATTGGCAACAGCAAGCGTCGAAGTCTAAGGCAGATTTCGATAACTTTCTTTCTGAGAGATTTGTTGCACTTCAGAACGAAGTAGGTGATCTCTTCCATCCTCGTGCCACAATGTGGTATCGTTGGACTAAGGATGGTTGGGATTTTAACCATCTCGAGGATGGGCATTGTCAGGGCAACCATCCTACTTCTAAACATTCTATTCATAATCAGGTTTGGAAGGGTGGCAAATGGGCTAAGGCTCATGTACAATTGAACGGTACCGGAAACATTGTTAGTCATTTCCTCATCCTCAACTAAGGAACCAATATGAAACATTCACTCCTTGCTCTTGCCCTTGTCTCCTGCTTGGCCCTTACTGCCTGCGGTGCTGATGACAAAACCATTGATGGCATCACTTACGGTACCTATGGTATTGTCAACAAGGATGAGATGCGCAATTTGAACATCCAATACGAAATTTCGGGTTGGTCAATCTTCTGGTCGATTGTGTTCTGCGAAACCGTGATTGTTCCGATCTACTTCATTGGTTGGGATTTGTACCAACCCGTGGGCAAGAAGGATCCGAAATGGGTTCCGGGGCAGGTGAAATAATGACCACTGCTACTACCTTCACCATTGTTTGTCCGCAGACTTATTTCAACAAGGTTGCGGTCATCAAGGCTATCCGTACTCTTACGGGCTTAGGTCTGAAAGAAGCAAAGGATGCTTCCGAAGTTGTGGGATCACCTCAAACCTTTTCCTTCAGCCCATCCCTTTTTACGGCTTATGCTGCGCCTGAAATAGAGATTGAAAATCAATTCCGTACCCTTCGGAATGAGAAGGTTGAGGTTGGTGCCCGTGTTCATCAGATTCTGGAAGGGTTGCGTAAACTCGGGTCTGATGCTCTGCTTCAGGGTGAAGACGAACTTGCTAACGAAATCCTTCAACTTGTGTTGGTCGAAAAGTTGAAGCGGAAGCCGTAGTGGGTAAGCGTAATCCAACCTTCGATCGCCTTTTGAAGGCGATCGATAATAGCTCAAAAATTAGAACTATGGTTGTTAGAGCTGTGTACGGTGTTCACGGCGGAATATACGGTATTAGAAGAAAGGCCAAGAAGGCAGTGCGCTCATTCTATCAAAAATTAGTTGACAAGGAATAGGTCCTGCCTTATAATAAGGGCACTAACAAGGATACGCCATGAACCCTTACGCAATCGCATTCGCAATTGGATATTTTTATGGTCGCGCTTATTCAGCAGATCAGGATGTTCTTTTGCCTGCTCAGGATTTGTACCACAAGAGCAATCAAGGCTTCGCTGATGGTTTGGCAGCGGGCCGGCGTGATTACGGCGACGTTGATCTCCCGATTGCTGCAATGGCCGAGACTGCGGAGGCTGAATGAAAATTACTTCCGGTCAGCGTGATGCGATTGTGCTACACCTTACAAACCGCCTGCACACCCTGATTCAAGAAAGACACGTCGGGTTGGCATCGTACCATCATGGGCATGAACGGCAATTTGCATTTGCCCGTGAAAAGGATCTCGAAATTCAGGAAGTTACGGAACTGACTGACGAACTCAATTTACTGGATGACTACGAATGAGCAAGAAACTTCCAATCACCAAGCGCCTGTGGGTTGTGGACAATGGTAGCATCTATACTGCTGACACAGTCGAATTGAAGATTGAGTTCAGCAAGAAGTCAATCCAAGTTCGAGAGGCGGTTGCATTCAATGTGGGCGATTCTGTTGCACATGCCATCTGCGAAACTCACAACGCGCATGTCAACTGGATGAATGGAGTAAGATCATGAAACTGTTCTGTTGCGGCAAGTGCAACCAAATCTTCAACCTCTCGTTCACCTACCGTGAGTGCGAAGGCCAGCACGGTGGAGGCCAATACATCGACAGGCTGAATGCAAAGGTGTGGGGCGATCCTACCCAGATCTTCGTCCTAGGATTTGCCAACACCAGTTTTGTCAATGCACTGCGCGATCAATTGCACAGTGGTGATCGACCAGCTGATTTTTACTATGCTGGCCGTATGACCCCAAAGGGGCGTGAGTTCACTGCGTTCGTGATTCCAGAGGCTGCAGACAGCGTTATTCGCGTGCTGGATCGCTTTGATCCCGTTGAGCCGGCTATCCTTTCTGAAACCAAATTTTCTGAATGCCCGTAAATGATCTTTGATACACTCAAATACGGTACATTCACAGCGGATGATTTCATCAATGCTCACACAACCAACGACTTCTCCAAATTCACCCAACTACCAATCGATCTACGAAAGAAGTTTATTTCTGATGTGATTGATAAACATCCAAACCAAGAAAGCAACAACTTCAAACAAGCCGCATTTGACTTCATTGATGGAGAGATAACTGGAGATCAGTTTCGTGAGTCTTGGTGGAAATGTTGGCCGCCGGCGGCGGTGGCGGCGTACAACAGATCGTCGGCGGCGGTGGTCTGGCGCGCGGTGGCGGTGGCGGTGGCGGTGGCGGCGGCGGTGGCGGGGTCGCTGCAGGTGGTGGCGGAATATTATCGCCCACAACTAGAAAAACACGCATCACATCTAAACAAATTGATAGGAGAATGAATATGCGTAAAGGTGCAAAGGTCAAGTTTAACAAAGACATGGAGGGCAATTTCAGTTTCTCCTGCGATTGGAAGGAAAATCCAAGCGATGTGATGGAAGCGGTTGATAAGGAACTTGCCCAACACGGATTGGAGGTGGTGTCGCACGAAAGCGACGGTGACTTCTATGCGTTCTCCATCATGAAGATTAAGGAATAATCTTTTTCAACATTCCTCGTTGCCAACCCGGACCAGGATACTCTTTTTGCCTCGTTTGTTCTGTTCCATTATTCCACCAATCAGCGGATCCCGATAATTTACCTCTATTCCAGTCGGCGGCTGGCTGTTCAAATACCATCCTTTGTTCTGTTCCATTATTCCACCATTCTCGACCATTTACGGTTCTGTTAAGTCCGCCCCTAACCCAATCACTGCCCGGTGATTGATTAGATACCTTTTGTTCCATTCCGTTATTCCAATAATGTCCCTTTGGCATCATACCAGAAATCCATCCTTCCCCGGGACATTCTATTGATTTGGTATCTCTTACACCATTATTCCACCACGGCATAGAGCCCGTCTTCTTTCCGCCCTTTAGATTTCCCTGCTTTATATTATCTACCTTGGTAGAATCTTTCAGCCACGGTTTCTTTGGATTATGTAATCCAGATTTCTGATTTTTTGATACTAATCCACCGGAAGATGAATATTTGCTTCCTTGGTGTTTTGCATCAGATTCGTTGAGGTAGTTCGTCCATTCTTTTGTATAACGATTTACCCGATGTTCCCAAAGAATTGCTTCTTCTGGATATTTGAATGTCTTTCGTATCTCAATTGTAAAGCAATCTTTTCCAAATTTTCTGATAAGATTTTTTACCTTCTTGCTTGAGGTAAAATATTTGTTCCAAAGATCGGATGGCTGACAACCTTTCCTATATCTGACTCCGTAATAATATTCGCCTGTCGGTATAAACTGAATTCTATATGTGAATGGTTGTGTCATAATCTTATTTATCAAATTTGCGTGAACAAGTAGAACTATGTGATATATCCTTGTTGACATCTTTGCCCAATCTGCTATAATAAAAGCTACACAGCAGGAGCTATAAATGGCATCTTTGAAGCAAGCGATACGCGCCAAATGTAAAGATTGTACCTATGATCCTTTGGCCGGTGGCACCTATCTGCAACAGATTGAAGATTGCAGTGTTCGCGCCTGTCCGTTGTGGGAGGTGCGTCCGATGACGGTGGCTACTATCAATCTGAATCGCAAGGCCCGCGCAGTTGAAGGCGAAGTTGACATCGATGCGCTGATCGCCGGTATGGACGACGAAGAAGACGAACCTGTGGCAATGGCGGCGTAAATGCAACGAGTCACAAAGAAATCTCTGGAAACGCAGACCACTCAA
>Ga0315273_10001528_pt1 | contig 26478 bp, 25 predicted proteins | sample YL17G02_0_MG_FD_205753 | JGI IMG/M metagenome (GOLD analysis project Ga0315273, IMG submission 205753) | Sediment microbial communities from Yellowstone Lake, YNP, Wyoming, USA - YL17G02_0 | ecosystem: Environmental > Aquatic > Freshwater > Lake > Sediment | place: USA: Wyoming | collected... | reverse complement strand
TGATCAGCGCGATCCACCGCGACGTCAAAGGCGGCGGGCGCGATGACGACCGGATCTACAAAGACATGATACAGACGGACGCCGCGATCAACCCGGGCAACAGCGGCGGACCCCTCGTTGATTCGAGAGGCAGCGTGATCGGGATCAACACCTCGATCTTCACCGCGGGCGGCGGCAGCCTCGGGATGGGGTTCGCGATCCCCATCAACCGCGGGAAGTTGGTTCTCGAGGAGATACAGAAATACGGCCGCGTCAGGGAAAAATGGATGGGCTTCACCGTCACGGATATCACACCTCAGGCCGCCGCGGCACTGGGGCTTTCGCAGAAGCAGGGGCTCCTCGTTCGCGAGATTCAGCTCGACAGCCCCGCGGACAAGGCGGGCCTCAAGCCCGGCGATGTGATCACCGCGGTCAACGGAACGAAAGTGGGAACGGCGCAGGAAGCGAACCGACTGATCTTCGGCGCGAAGATCGGTGAGAGGATCACGTTCGAGCTCATCCGCGGGGGCGCGGAGAAGCGCATCACCGTAGTCCTCGAAGAAAAACCCAACGAGACGTGACACGCGTTGGAGCAGGCCAGAACGGCGGCAAGAGACCGCCGGCGAGAGGCGAGAATGGAGGCCGCATGATCGAACGGTACACACTGCCCAAAATGGGAAGTGTCTGGTCGGAAGACAACAAGTTCAAGACGTGGCTCAAGATTGAAATCCTCGCCTGCGAGGCTCTCGCCGACCTCGGAGAGATTCCCCGCGAAGCCGTCGACGTCATCAAGAAGAAAGCGGCGTACGATCCGAAAAGGATCCTCGAGATCGAGGAGAAGACGCGGCACGACGTCGTCGCATTTCTCGACAACGTTGCTGAATACGTTGGCCCCGAGTCCCGGTTCATTCACCTCGGACTCACCAGCTCGGATCTCCTGGACACGACGCTCTCGTGTCAGATGAGGGAAGCGGGCGAGCTGATCCTCGAACGGATCGGCGATCTCAAGAAGGTCTTGAAAGATAAAGCCCTCGCCCACAAGAAGACGGTGATGATCGGACGCACGCATGGGATCCACGCGGAGCCGATCACCTTCGGACTCAAGATGCTCCTCTGGTACGACGAGATGTCCCGGAGGGAAGAGGCGCTCCGCCGCGCGGTCGATACGATCTCCTACGGGAAGATCTCCGGGGCGGTCGGTACCTACGCCCATCTGGACCGGCGCGTGGAATCCTACGTTCTCTCGAAGCTCGGCCTCAAGATCGCTCCGGTATCCACGCAGATCATACAGCGCGACCGTCACGCCGAATACATGGTGATGCTCGCCGTGCTCGCCTCGTCGCTCGAGAAGATGGCCACTGAAATCCGGGCGCTCCAGCGCACGGAGGTGCTCGAGGTCGAGGAGAGCTTCGGGAAGGGGCAGAAGGGGAGCTCCGCGATGCCCCACAAACGCAATCCGGTCACGTCCGAACGCGTCGCGGGTCTCGCTCGCCTGGTCAGGGGCAATTCGCTCGCCGCGATGGAAAACGTGGCGCTCTGGCACGAGCGCGACATCAGCCACTCGTCCGTGGAGCGGGTGATTCTTCCCGATGTGACGATTGCTGTCGATTACATGCTCGAGCGATTCACGTGGGTCATGAAGAACCTCGTTGTCCACCCCGAGAACATGATGAAGAACCTCGAGAAAACGAACGGGCTCATCTACTCGCAGAGGCTTCTTCTCAAGCTGACACAGGCAGGGGCGCAGCGGGAGGAAGCGTACAAGTGGGTTCAAGCCGCTGCGATGAAGACGTGGGAGACGGGGCAGCCCTTCGAGCGTTCGATACGGGAGGAGAAGGAGATCACCTCCCGCGTTGGCCCTGACGAGCTCAAGGAGATCTTCAACCTCGACAGTTTCCTGAAAGAAGTGGATGCAATCTTCGCCCGCGTGGTGTAGACTCCACTCCTTTCAAACATGGATACCATTCGACTCGAAGATACCATCAACCTCGAAAACCCGGAGGCGGAAGAGCTCCGGACCCTCCTCGCGGGTCAGAACATCAGTCTGAAGCCGAACGAGCTCGTCCGCATACGGGAACTCTTTGGCCGCAATCCCACTCTCGTCGAGCTCCACATCTTCAACATCATGTGGAGCGAGCACTGCTCGTACAAGAGCTCGAGACGGGTCCTCAAGGAATACCTTCCCACGGAAAGCCCCGATGTGGTTCTCGGTCCCGGCGAGGACGCGGGGATCGTCCGCCTCTGCCGGAAGGACGGGACGAGCTACTGTCTCGTCATGGGGCACGAAAGCCACAACCACCCCTCGCAGGTGCTTCCTGTCGAGGGAGCGGCCACGGGGATCGGCGGGATCGTTCGCGATGTCTACTGCATGGGGGCCGACGTGATCGGTGTCCTCGACCCGCTCCGTTTCGGAGACCCCGACGGCCCAAACGCGAAGCGCGTCCGTGACATCGTCCGCGGTGTCGTCGATGGAATCTCTCAGTACGGCAACGCTCTCGGTGTTCCCAACTGGGGTGGAGACACGTACTTCGACAAGACGTACGACGACAACTGTCTCGTGAACGTCGTCGCGCTGGGGATCATGGACGAGGAGGACATCATTCGCAGCCGCGCTCCAGATGCCGCCCGGCACACGCCGCACGATATCATCCTCATCGGTAAGCCCACGGATGCCTCGGGGTTCGGGGGGGCAGCGTTCGCATCCGAGCGTTTGAGCGGCGACCAGGAAAAAGAGCGCCAGGAAGCCGTTCAGGTTCCCGACCCATTCCTGAAGCGCGTGCTCACCGAGGCGACGAAGGTCGTTCTTGCCGAGGCGAAGCGACGCGGTGTGACCATCGGTTTCAAAGACCTCGGGGCGGGAGGGATCGCGTGCGCGGTCTCCGAGATGGCGCAAGCGGGCGGCGTCGGAGCGGAGCTCAACCTCGACGACGTCAAGAAATCGTCCGACACGCTCCCCGCCGAGGTGATCGCGTGCTCCGAGACGCAGGAGCGGTACGCGATGTTCGTGCCGTCCGATTTCACACCGCTTGTCCTCAAGATCTACAACCAGGATTTCGACCTGCTTCACATCTATTCCAGTGCCGGCGCGTACGTCATAGGGCGCGTGACGCTGGATCAACGCTTCAAGCTCAAGCACCGGTCCCGCGTGGTGTGCGATGCGCACGTCGATGTCATCACGACGGGCATCTCGTACGACCGCGAGGCGAAGCCGCGCGAGCGGACCGCGACGCCCGACGTCGATGCGCTCGCGGGCGCGCCGTCAGGCCGCGAGGCCCTTCTCACGCTTCTCGCGTCGTACAACATCGCGGACAAGTCGATCCTCTTTCAGCACTACGACTGCGAGGTTCAGGGAAGAGCCGTGTTGAGGCCCGGCGAAGCGGACGCGGCCGTGGCCGTCGCCATCCCGGGCGACACGCTGGGAGTCGCCGCGGGTATCGGAGGGAGCTCCGCGCTCGGCGCGGCGGACCCGTACCTCGGAGGCGCGTGGTCGGTCTGCGAGGCGGTGCGGAACATCGCGTGTGTCGGCGGCCGCGTGCTGGCGATCACCGACTGTCTCAACTACGGCGACCCCGAGCAGCCGGAGGTGTTCTGGGAATTCTCCGAGGGTGTTCGCGGAATCGGGGATGCGTGCAACGGACTCGAAGTCGCGGGAGACGGCACGTACGGAATCCCCGTCATATCGGGTAACGTTTCGTTTTACAACCAGAGCGAGAAGGGGAAACCTATCGCGCCCACTCCCATCGTCGCGGCGGCGGGGCGCGTGAACGACGTGAGCGTGTGCGGAGGACTGGGGTTCAAACGAGCCGGATCGAAGCTCGTGCTTCTGGGAGAGCTTCACGACCGGCTCGGCGGGAGCGAATTCGCGGCGCTCTTTGCGCCCGACGCGGTTCTCGAGCCCCCCGCCCCCGATTTCGCCCGCGAGACGGCGATCGTGCGCGCGCTGGTTGCGGGGTGGGACAATCGTCTCATCCTTTCGGCACACGACATCAGCCACGGCGGACTCCTTGTGACGCTCTCGGAGATGATGGTGGGGAGCCTTCCATTCGCCCTCGGGTGTGCTGTCGATTTGACAGAGGTGCTCGCGGGAAAGTCTCGCGTCGATGCGTATTTGTTCAGTGAGTTTGGAGGGGTCGTCGTCGAAATCAGCGCCGAGAGGTGGCCGTCCTTCGAGCGGCTTCTCGCCGGGCACGGCGCCCCGTGGGTAGCGCTCGGTGAAACGACCGGAGACGGGACCATGATTGTGCACTGGCAGAACGGGCGGTTGGACTTGACCCTCTCCGACGCGGAAAACGCCCAACGAAACAGGGGCAGGTGCAACGCGCTCTTCGCGTAGAGGACACGTCACGAGGACACCGATGAAACACGATGTGGTCGTCATACAGTTTCCCGGAGTGAACTGCGAGTACGAGACCGCCCGGGCCCTCGGCGCGGCCGGACTCCCCGCACGCATCGTCCGGTGGAACGCGACCGTGGATGGTCTCACGGATGCCGCCGCGATCGTTCTCCCGGGAGGATTCTCTTACCAGGACCGCATACGGGCGGGAGTGGTGGCGGCCAAGGACCGCATAATGGATGCCGTCGTTGACGCGGCCTCGCGCGGAGTGCCCGTGCTCGGCATCTGCAACGGCGCCCAGATTCTTGTCGAAGCCGGGGCCGTTCCTGGTTATCGGCCGGGGGAGATCGACCTCGCGCTCGCGCCAAACCGTATGCCGGATCGGAGCGGATACTACTGCACGTGGGTGCGCGTGAAAAAGGGGCTCGCTCCGTGCATCTTCACTGAGTTTCTCGGCCACGCCGACGGGGACTCTGGCACGATCCCGATTCCTCTGGCGCATGCCGAGGGGCGCTTCGTCACCTCCGGGGGCGGCGTATCCAGCCGCCTGGAAGCGGGACAGGGGGTCGCTCTCCTCTACGCGTCGAAGGATGGGAAGACCGCCGAAGGATTCCCCGACAATCCAAACGGCTCGTTCCGGGCGATAGCCGGCGTCACCAACCCCGCCGGCAACGTGTTGGCTCTCATGCCCCACCCCGAGCGCGCGGCTTGGCTGCACCAGGTGCCTCGAAGCGTCGGTGGCGATTGGGGTCGCCGTCGTGAAGTCGCCGTGCGGGGGGACATGTACGAGCCGGGTCCCGGCCGGGGGATCTTCGACTCGCTGCGAAAGGGGTTGGGACAGTGACGATAGGCGTTGCTCTGGATGTCACGCTCAAGGGGATCGATCTCGTTGCCGACACCGCATTCCTGACGCTCCGGGGGAAGATGGGTTACGGCGATAAGTTGATGGGAATCAAGCGATTGGATGCCTACGAGTTCTCGTTCGAGACCGGGAATCCACCCGAAACCCTCTCGAAGCTCAAACGATTTCTCAACACCCAGAGCCTTTTCTACAACCGGAACAAGCACGATTTTTCCTTGAGGTGCCGCTGGGAAGGCGGCGGCCTCGACGAGGGGACGCCGATCAGCCACTTTCATCGGCAGCTGGTGGCCCAAACGCGGAAATCTCTGGGCGAGGTGAGGGGAGAAGATTTTCGTAGCAAAGGCGGCGAAAGTCGGGTTATGTTTAGCACCGTTCCGGTGTTCCGGACGGAAGTTCTGGTGGAGGATCTCGATCCCTCCGTGAAGGGGAGCCTGGCGCGAAAGCTCGAAGCGGAACTTTCGACAGCCCCGGTCGCCGTCGCCACGCTCGGCATATCGTGGCATTTGGCCCTGCGTGCGGGCACTGGGGAAGAAGCCAGGGCGGTCACCGAAGAGATCGCTGTGACGGAGAAGCGGGATCGTGGTCTTCTTCTGAATCCAAATTATCAGGGGTTCCGTTTTCTCAAAGCGGAGAGAATGGAACTCGGCGAGTGAGTGTGCGTTACCCGAGCGGTTTTGCAGTCCTGGTTTCGCAAGTGTACCGGTGACGCGCGAAACGGCAGCCGGCAGAACGTGCGCCTCGCATGTTACAAGGAAGTCCCCGCCGAACGGGGAAGAAGATTATCGTCGACGGACGAGGAGCCGCGCTGAAGGTCGCAGGCCAGTCGACGGAGCAGTCGGGACGCATGTGCGAGTTTACGTATTGCTTACGTCCAAGCTGTAGAGTATCAGAATCAGACATAACAGATTAGACGTTTTGAGCGGACGGGGGCGTCCGGTAAGAGCTGTGGGGAGAACGTAGATTCCGCCGGGGGAAGCACTTAACATACAGACATCCGATCCGGCGTTGGGCGTTCTCGGGGTAAGATGAGGTTGTGGACGTTTCCATCGTTCGCGTATCGACAGTGAAGAAACTCGTTCGAATGCCAAGAGAGACAGGCGCGGGTTTCCCGCGCTCGCCGATCTGCTCCTTTGAACCTCCGCGCGATCTTCTCCAAGAGCCGTTCGATATCCCGTCGTCTGGGTAGCGTCCAGAACAGGTTTTGAACGCCCGTCTCCGATGTCCGTCCAGCGGATGGCTCCGCGCAAAGTGGATCGAATGTTCCGTTTGCGACTGAGGTACGAAAAGCGAGGTCCGATCCGGTTCACATCGCATCGGGACCTCATGCGTGTGTTCCGCCGTGCGTTTGCGTCGGCGGAAATCCCCGTTTGTTTCTCACAGGGTTTCAATCCCCATCCGCGCCTTTCGTTCGGCCCATCGCTGCGCACTGGTTGGGAAGGGTGCGACGAGTGCATGGACGTTTTCCTGGATGTGCCGGCCGATGACCTCTCGCTTCGGTGCAACCGGTACCTTCCCGACGGCCTCCGAATTCTCGAGGCTGCGGCGGTCGGCGCCACCGTGCCGAAGCTCGCCGCCGATGTGACGGCGGCGCGGTACGACGTCCTTCTGGACGATCACGATGTGTTCGACTGTCCGCAGGGGGGGCGGAAACCGCTCTTGGAGAAAGTGGCCGAGGATACGCCGGTCGGCGGTCCGTCGTGGGAGGCGCGTGTTCTGGAAGGGTTGACTGCGGCGGTCCGCGAACGTTTTTCCGGCAAAAGCGCGCCTTCTGAGGATCGCGACGCCGAGCGCCCCGCCGGGGCGACTCCCGTGATTCTCGAGGTCGAATGTGACAAGGTGGAAAACGGCGCGGCCACCCCGGTTAGAGTTCAGTTTCTTAGCACGATGCACGGCGGGAGAAGCCTCTTCCCCGAGGACATCCTCACACCGCTTCTGGGCGAACCCAGCGGGTATGCGACGCCCATGGGCGTGGTGCGGATGTCCCTTTACGTTGAACGGGGCGGACGCTACATCTCCCCAATGAGCCGTGCGGCATTGGAGAACAAAATATGAAAGATATCATCATCAGCATTGGATCGTTGGAGATCCGTGTGGCAACGCTCGAAGACGGCGAGCTCGTGGAGTTCCTCGTCGAACGCGAAGAATCCAAACGTCTTGTCGGCGATCTCTATCTCGGCAGGGTGAACGCGATTCTTCCGGGCATTCAGGCGGCGTTTGTGGACATCGGGTATGAGAAGGCGGGGTTCCTCCACGCCAGCGACTTGTCCGCGTCGCCCGACGCGTTCCCGGATTTCGACATTGTCGAGGCGCCCCGAGGACGCGGGCGGCACAGAGAAGACCAGGAAAAGAAGAACGGGCCTCCGCCCATCGAGAAAGTCCTCCAGAAAGGGCAGCAGATTCTGGTGCAAGTGACGAAGGAAGCCATTGGCACGAAGGGGCCGAGGCTTTCCACGCAGGTGTCGCTCCCCGGCCGGTTTGTTGTCTATTTGCCGAACCTCGACTATCTCGGCGTCTCCCGCAAGATCGAATCCCGTCAGGAACGGGCGCGCTTGAAAAACTTCATCGCGCGCCGAAAGCCGCCCAACGCGGCGATCATCGCCCGCACCGCGTGCGCGGGAGTGGACGCGAAGCAGATCATGGCCGATATCAACTACCTGCACAAGCTCTGGCAGGACATCAAGGCGCGGTCGGACAAAGGCGCCGCGCCGCTTCGCATCCACGAAGAGGTAGGTTTGCTCATCGGGATGGTTCGCGACGTCATGACCGATGACGTGGACCGGATCATCGTCGACAACGAGCGCGAGTACAAGCAACTACAAGATTACCTCAAGACCTTCAGCCCTCAGCTCTGCTCGCGTGTGAACCTTTACAGGGACAAGCAGCCCATATTCGACAAGTTCAACATCGAGCGTGAAATCGAGAAGACGCTCGATCGCAAGATCTGGCTCAAGAAGGGCGGGTACATCACGATCGACCAGACAGAAGCCCTGGTGGCGATCGACGTCAATACGGGGCGCTTCGTCGGCAAAAGGGACCAGGAGGAGACGATTCTCGAGACGAACTTGATCGCCGCGAAGGAAATCCCGCGGCAGCTGAGGCTACGCGACATCGGCGGAATCATCGTCATCGACTTCATCGATATGGAGAGGGAAGCCAACAAGAAAAAGGTCGTCGGTGAGCTCCGGCTGAACCTCAGAAAGGACCGGTCCCGTTCCAAGGCGTTCGCGGTGAGCGACCTTGGCCTCGTCGAAGTAAGCCGGAAGAGGGTCCGCCCGAGCCTCCTCCATTTTTACAGCGACGAGTGCCCCTACTGCAAGGGGGTGGGGAAGGTACTCTCCTACGATTCCCTGGCGAACAAGATCGAGCAGTGGATCCGCCGGGTCGGGTCCCGGACCGACGAGAGACGGATCCAGATCCGGGTCAACTCCTCGCTGGCGCTCTTTCTCGATGAGGGCAGGCGGGGGGTTTTCGACTCGATGGAGCGGTTGTACAAGATGAAGATCGAGATACAGGACGATCCCCGTCTCCACCGCGAGGACTTCAAGATCGTGTCGATGCGGACGTTCAGGGATCTCGTGCAAGAACTGTCTTGACAGGAGCGCCTCCGGTCGAGTATTAATGGAAAGTTATTCTTCGCCTTTTTCAAGCGGATTGGGGAACGAACGATGGAAACGTACGCCATTCTAGAGGTCCTGGGGTGCCAGTGCAAAGTCGCCGCGGACACCCTGGTTCGGATTCCGAAGATGGACGCCGAAGTGGGTGCGGAGGTGTCCTTCGACAAGGTGATGCTCTGGTCTAACGGTCAGAAGATCGAGGTCGGTACGCCCTATCTCGACGGGAAGATCGTCACCGCCGAAATCGTCCGTCACGGCAAGGACGACAAAGTCGTCATATACAAGAAGAAAAGAAGAAAGAACTACCGCAGGAAGCGGGGACACCGCCAACAGTTTACCGAAGTCCGTATCAAGGCGATCGGCGGACGGTAGCGTCGCGGGCGGTCCCGCCAGACGAGGTGGATTTCGATGGCTCATAAGAAAGGTCTTGGCAGCACAAAGAACGGTCGCGACAGCCAAGGTCAACGATTGGGAGTCAAGCACTACGCGGGAGAGCGCGTCCACGCTGGAAGTATTCTCGTCCGCCAGCGCGGAACGAAGATTCATCCCGGCGCCAACGTGGGAAGAGGCAAGGACGATACTCTCTTTGCAAAGATCGATGGAGTGGTCCGGTACGAAACGTTCGGGAAAAACCGGAAACGAGTCAGCATCCACGGGGCCGCATAGGCCGTACCGCCGGCGGTCTCTCGGTGTCCGTGTCGTTTCCCCTCCGGCCCCGCTCCCCCTTTCGAATCCCTGTGCGCACGATCAACTGAACCCCTCAGCGAGGTGGACGTAGTGCCCTCTGGCTTCGCCATTGTCCTGCCGGCACGTTATCACTCGACGCGCTTTCCGGGAAAACCTCTGGCGCTCATCGCGGGAAAACCCCTCATCGAATGGGTCTACCGGCGAGCGCAGCAGGTCCCCGGCGCTTCGCGTATCGTCGTAGCTACGGACCACGAGGAGATCCTTGCTACCGTGAGAGGCTTTGGCGGCGAGGCGGTGATGACCTCGAGCGATTTCCGCACGGGGACCGACCGGGTGGCTCACGTCGCGCGGACCCTCGGATGCGACCCCATCGTCAATCTCCAGGGCGACGAGCCCTTGTTCCCACCGGCCCTCGTCGTCGAGATGGTCGCGCTCATCCTGCGCTCCCCAGGCACCGACGTCGTCACCGCGTGTCACCCCGTCTTCCTCGAGAGCGAGATGCAGAATCCGAATGCGGTCAAAGTGGTGATGGACGGGGAGGGAAGGGCGCTCTATTTCTCACGCGCGCCGATCCCTCACCGTGCGAGGAGCAGAGTTCCGGCGAAGACCCCGGAGGTTCCCACGGACGGGCCCGAGCCCCTCGGGTTCCGCCACGTGGGCATCTACGTCTTTCGGACCCCGGCGCTTCTCGGTTTCACCGAGCTCCCGACCACCCCTCTCGAGGCTTCGGAGTCGCTGGAACAGCTCCGTGCGCTCGAGCACGGGATGGTCATCCGCGTGGTGGAAACGCCGCAACCAACTGTGGGTGTTGATATTCCGGATGACGTAAAAGATGTTGAAAAAGCCCTCAGCGGGGAATAGACTCACGGTTTTAGAAATGTGTTGGGTGGGGCGCCTTCCACGGAATCTCGCGGGCCGATAACCGGTTCGGACTAAGCCGAGGTGCATACGGTGAAGTACATCATTGTGACAGGTGGTGTTATTTCCTCGCTGGGCAAGGGGATCGCGGCCACGTCCCTCGGCCTCCTGCTCAAGCAGCGCGGGCTCAAAGTCACGATCCAGAAGATGGACCCGTATATCAACGTCGATCCGGGGACGATGAGCCCGTTTCAGCACGGCGAGGTTTTTGTGACCGAGGACGGAGCGGAAACGGATCTGGATCTAGGCCATTACGAACGCTTCCTGGACGCGAATCTCACGAGAAACCACAGTGTCTCGACCGGCCAGATCTACCAGGCGGTGATCGGCCGCGAACGACGCGGGGGGTATCTGGGGAAGACGGTCCAGGTGATCCCGCATATCACGGACGAAATCAAGCGGCGGATCTGCGAGCTGGGGGACGTCGCGAGCCCCCCGGATGTCATCATCGAGGAGATCGGCGGCACGACCGGTGACATCGAGAGCCAGCCGTTTCTCGAGGCGGCACGGCAGCTCAGGCTCGAGGTCGGCCCCGAGAACTGCATTTTCATCCATCTGACGCTCGTCCCTTACATACGGGCCGCCAAGGAGCTCAAAACGAAGCCGACGCAGAACAGCGTCCGCCAACTTCGCGAGATCGGTATACAGCCCGACGTCCTCCTCTGCCGGACCGAGGTCCCGCTCAATAGGGATATCCGACAGAAGATCGCGTTGTTCTGCAACGTTCGCGAAGAAGCGGTGATCGAGGCCCGTGACGTCGCATCGATCTACCAGGTGCCCATCCAGTTTCACAAGGAGCGGCTCGATGAGATCGTCGTCAGGCTCCTCGATCTCGAGGTGCCCGAGCCCGATCTCACGGAATGGCAAGCGCTCTTGAAACGCATGAACGACGCCGAGGCGCGTGTGTCGATCGCCGTCTGCGGAAAATACGTCCACCTGCGCGATGCGTACAAGTCGATCATCGAGGCGTTCACACATGCGGGGATCCACAACGACGTCGGTGTGGATGTAGTCTGGGTCGATGCGGAGGATATCGAAAATCACGGGGCCGAGAGGTACCTCGACAAGATCTCGGGGGTCCTCGTTCCCGGGGGGTTCGGGGAGCGGGGGATTCGCGGCAAGCTCGAGGCGATCCGTTATGCGAGGGAGAACAAGATCCCGTTTCTCGGGATCTGCCTCGGTCTGCAGAGCGCTGTGATCGAGTTCGCCACGAACGTGTGCGGCATACCCGATGCGGCGAGCTCGGAATTCAATGCAAGCTGTCTCAACCCGGTGATCGATCTCATGCCGGATCAAACCCACGACGGGGACAAAGGGGGGACGATGAGGTTGGGGGGTTATCCGTGCAAGATCAAGCCGGCTACGCTGGCGGAGGAGTGCTACGGCGAGTTGATGGTGTCGGAAAGGCACCGCCATCGCTGGGAAGTGAACAACAAGTACCGCCCGACCTTCGAGGAGCACGGTATGATTTTCTCCGGCACGTCGCCGGACGATCGCCTCGTCGAGATCATCGAGCTCCCCGATCATCCGTTTTTCATTGCCGTCCAGTTCCATCCGGAGCTCAAGAGCAGGCCCTACCGCGCTCATCCGCTGTTCAAAGCTCTGGTCCGCGCGGCCAAGCGTCTGACGTCGGAACCGTCGATCGACGTCCACCGGGCGATAAATACGTGAGTCCGTTTCCCGAAGAGTAATAGAAATGCAGCCGACTCGAATTGGACGTACCATCATCGATGAGAACTCATCGCCGGTTCTGATCGCCGGTCCGTGCGTCATTGAGGACGGAAACGAAACGGTACGTCTCGCCGAGCGGATTTCGGCGCTCCCGATAGCGGCCAAATTCGTGTTCATATTCAAGGCGAGCTACCTCAAGGACAATCGAAGCTCGGGGTCGAGCTTCAGAGGGCCCGGTCTCGAGGAGGGGCTTCGAATCCTCGAACGCGTGAGAGACGCGGTGGGCTGTCCGATCCTCTCGGACGTGCACTCGGTCGAGGAGACGGTGGCGGCGGCCGACGTCCTGGACGTCGTCCAGATCCCCGCGTTTCTGTGCAGGCAGACGAGTCTCCTCGAAGCGGCGGGACGACTCGCCCGCGCCGTCAACATCAAGAAGGGCCAGTTCCTTTCGCCCGACGGCGTGGGACTGGCTATCGAGAAGGTGGAGAGCGCCGGCGGACGGAATATTCTCGTGACCGAAAGGGGAACGACGTTCGGGTACAATGATCTGGTCGTCGACTTCAGAGGGATTCCCCGCATGAAGACGTTCGGGCGTCCAGTGATTTTTGACGCGACACACAGTCTGCAGCGCCCCGGGGGACTGGGTGACCGTTCGGGGGGCGAACCCGAGCTCGCCGGCGCTTTGTCGCGCGCCGCCGCGGCGATACCGTGCGACGGGCTCTTCATCGAGACGCACTTCGAGCCCGAAAAGGCGAAGAGCGACAGCGCGTCGATGCTGCCGTTCTCCAGGCTGGAAGCGCTGCTCGAAGGCGCGTACGGCGTTTTCGACGTGGTGAAGCGGTCTCGGAACGTCCGGGCAGAGCGCCCCTAGGAAACCACAGGCAGGAATCGAATGAAAACCAGAACAGCGCAAGAGAAAAACGGCCGCGTGGCGACGAAAAACGGCGCGCGGAAAAAGCCGGCGAACCACAACTCCGAGAAACAGGATATCGACATCGCCAAGGAAGTGTTCCGCTCCGAGATCGAGGGTTTGGAGCAGGTGGGGATGACGATAGACGAGAGCTTCCACAGCGCCGTCGATGCGATATACCGCTGCCGGGGAAAGCTCATCATATTCGGCGTCGGCAAGTCGGGGCTCATCGCCAAGAAGATCGCGGCCACGCTCACGAGCACGGGAACACCGAGCTTCTACCTTCACCCTGTGGACGCCGCTCACGGGGACCTTGGTCTCGTCAGCAGGGACGACGTCGTTGTCTTTCTCTCCAAGAGCGGGATGAGCGACGAGCTCCGGCCTCTTCTCCCTTCGCTTCGCCGCCTGGGAGTGACGATCATTTCCATGACGGGCAATCCCAAGTCCCTTCTCGCCGAGCACAGCGACATTGTCCTCAACACACAAGTGGATCGCGAGGCGTGCGCGCTCGATTTGGCCCCGACGACGAGCACGACCGTCGCGCTCGTCATGGGTGACGCGCTTGCGTCGGCCCTGATGAAGCGAAGGGGGTTCAGACCCGAGGACTTCGCGCGGTTTCACCCGAGCGGCATACTCGGCAAGCGGCTCACACTCCGAGTCAAAGAGCTCATGCGGACGGACGACGCCGTTCCTCTCGTCACGAGCGGCACCGTGTTGAAAGGGGCGCTCTTCGAGATGATGAACAAAGCGGTGGGGTGTGTTGGCGTGATTGACGGCGACGGGGTGCTGTGTGGAATCATCACCGACGGCGACTTGAAACGGATCCTCGTGAGGAAACCCGACGCGATGAATGCTCCTGTCGAGGCCGTGATGACGCGAAATCCCAAAACCATCGGACCCGAAGTTCTCGTCTCGACAGCGCTCAACCGCATGGAGATGAACGCGAGCGGGCCTCTGACCATGTACTTCATCACAGACGAGGACGGCCGGCCGACGGGGATCCTCCACATCCACGATATCCTCAAGGCGGGGTTGAGCGTCGAGTAGCTCGTCCGGAGGGGCCCCCCAGCGGGTGCCCGAGCAGCCTCGCACGACCGGAACCAAAGCCGCCTGGCCGAGGGTCCCAGCACCGCAACCGCATCCTCCTCAACGCGATGGCATACGTTTTGCTTGACTCCTGCTCAGCAATGTGCTAACTATATAATTGCAAAGGTTTTTAGCCATTCGCGAGGCCTCCTGGATGCTTTCCTTTCACCCCGAGGGACGAAGGAAATCGGGTGAAAAAGAGAAAAAAATTCAAAAGAAATTTAGAGGTGTTCGCGTTCAACGGACTTGTGTGCTTCGCCCGGAGTCTTCCCCGAAAACCTGGACTCGCGGTGTTTGCAGCTCTGGGTTCGGGGATGAGCCGCGTATTCAGAAAGGACCGGAGGCGGGCCCTCGACAACCTCGCGCTCGCGTTCCCCGACACGCCGGAACCGGTGCGCAACGCCCTGGCAGCCGCGGCCTTCAAGACGTTGGGGAGAAACTTCTTCGAGTTTCTCAATCTTGAAGGGAGCTCGAAGGAAAGGCTCGGGGAACTCGTCGAAAAAATCGTTGGCGAGGAGCATCTGGACAGAGCGATGGGGGAGCGAAGAGGTCTTATCGCGATCACCGGGCACATCGGGTGCTTCGAGCTGCTCGCGGCGTACTTCGCGACACGCGGATACCGGCTCAGCGTGGTGGGGCGGGAGCTCTGGGAGAAACGGCTCAACGAACGATTGCTGAGGATACGTGAATCGATGGGGTATCGGACGATCGACCGTGACTCGGGTGGCAAGGAAATGATCCGCGTTTTGCGGGACAAACAGGTGGTGGCTGTGTTGATCGATCAGCACACGCGCGTGAGCGGAATTCATGTCCCGTTTTTCGGCCGGCCGGCGCATACTCCCATCGGAGTGGCGAAGCTCGCCCTCGCCACCGGCGCTCCGGTTCTCCCGATGGCGATCTATATGCGGCGAAACGGACGGCACGAGATTCGCATCCTCCCCCAGGTGGAGCTCCCGGAGGAAGCGGGTGGCAAAGAGGAGCGTGCCGAGGAACTGACCCGGAGATGCTCGAGGGCGGTCGAGGAGCTGGTTCGGTACGATCCGAAGCAATGGGTGTGGTTTCACGACCGGTGGCGGACGAAAGCGGAGGAGAACAGGGGCGATGAACGGGTTCATTAGGAATTTCTGCCTCCTGGCACTGGGAGTGCTTCTGGGGGCGTGCACGAAGGAGCCGTCCGAGCGCATCACGTTCGACAAGAACCGCGCGCCGGATGAAGTGTTCATCGATTTCGTGACCCAGGAGAGCGACAGCGGACTCACGCAGTGGAAACTCACCGCGCCGAAGGGGAGCCGCTTCAAGGAGAAGAAACTCATCGTGCTGGAGGGACCGACGATTGTCTTCTACGACGAAAAAGGAAGCCCTAGCACGACTCTCGTCTCGGAGGCGGGGGAGTACTATGAAGGCAGACGCGACATGCTGGCGTACGGGCATGTCGTGGTGACCTCGGTGGACGGGGACGTGCTCGAAACCGATAGTCTGCTCTGGGACAATACACAGAAGAAGATTCTCAGCAATTCGTTCGTCAAGCTCACGCGGGAGGGCGACGTCATCACCGGGTACGGTCTCGAGTGCAAAGAGGACTTGAGGGCGGTCGACATCAAACGCGACGTCAAGGCGACTGTCGTCGACGAAAAGGGCGAGATCAACCAATGAGCGATGGTTCGCAGAATCCGTCGTCAAGCGGCGTTTCGATCCGGACGAACAATCTGGTGAAGGTCTACAACAAGCGCCGTGTGGTGAGCGACGTCAGCATCGAGGTGAACCCCGGTGAAGTCGTCGGGCTGCTCGGGCCCAACGGGGCGGGAAAAACGACGACCTTCTATATGATCGTGGGAATGATCCGCCCCAGCGGCGGCTCGATTCTCGTCGGAGACAAGGACGTCACGAAAGAGCCGATGTACAAGCGGGCAAGAATGGGGATCGGCTACCTCTCGCAGGAGGCGTCGATATTCCGGGGAATGACCGTGGAACAGAACCTCGTGGCCATTCTGGAAACCGTCAAGCTGTCGAAAGCGGCGCGCCGGGAGAGGCTCGAGACCCTTCTGAAGGAGCTCGATATCGCCCACTTGCGCAAGAACAAGGGGTATCAGCTCTCCGGCGGCGAGAGGCGGCGAGTGGAGATCACGCGCGCCCTCGTCATCGAGCCCAAGTTCATGCTGCTCGACGAGCCTTTCGCCGGAATCGACCCGATAGCCGTTGCGGATCTCCAGCGGATCGTCAAGAAACTGAGGGAGCGGGGACTGGGAATACTGATCACCGATCACAACGTGAGGGACACGCTCAGCATCACCGACCGGTCGTACGTGATGTACGAGGGGAGCATCAAGAGGTCCGGAACTCCCGATGAACTCGCGGGGGATTCAGAGGTCAGAGAGATCTATTTGGGCGAGTCCTTCCAACTCTAGAGCAGGACGGCGCAGCGGTCAGGCCAGGTGGTTGTCATGGAAATGAAAATCGGCTTACACCTGAGGCAGAGACAACAGCTCGTCATGACGCCGAAGCTCCAGCAGGCGCTCAAGCTGCTGCAGATGCCGGCCATCGAGCTTCAGCAGATGCTGAAGCAGGAGATCATGGAGAACCCTCTGCTCGACGAAGAGGACGAACTCATCGAGACCCAGGAAACACAGGAGGAGGAGAAGGAGCGTCAGGAGCCGGAAGCGAAGGAGGAGGAGAAGGCGGCGGATCCAGATCCGGAGGAGCCCGAGGAGAAAGTGGACTGGGAGGAGTATCTGCAGAGCGGGTGGGAAATGTCCGCGGGTCTCGGCGAAGAGATCCAGGAGGAGTTCGTCGAAAGGGTTCCGATCGCGAAGCGCTCTTTCACCGACCAGCTGATCAGCCAGCTGCGAATTGTCACCGACGACGAGCGAACGATCGAGATCGGAGATTATCTCGTCGGGAGTCTCGACGAGAGCGGATACCTCACCTGTGAGCTCGAAGAGGTGGCCCAGACATGCCGCACCAGCGTGGACGAAGTCGAGAAGGTCCTGCGCATCATACAGACCTTCGACCCCCCGGGAGTCGGTGCGAGGAATCTCAAGGAATGCCTTCTCATCCAGCTTGGTGCTCGCGGGCTCGAGGAGTCGCTTGCGGCGAGGATCATCCGTGACCACTTCGACGATTTCAAGCAGAAGAGATACCCCGAGCTCGCCAAGAAGCTCAAAGTCTCGATTCAGGAGATTCAGAGCCAGTGCCAGGTGATCAGCACCCTCGATCCGAAACCGGGTTTCGAGCTTGTCGCCGGCGAACCCCAGTACGTCATACCGGATCTCGTCGTGGACAAGGTCGATGACAAGTACGTTGTCTATCTCAATGACAGGAACATCCCGCGGCTCAGGATCAACCACGTATACCAGGAAGAGCTCCTCAAGGACGGTAAGGACGGGGATCGCGAAACGAGAGAGTTCATACAATCCCGCCTGAAATCGGCCCGGTGGCTCATTCAAACCATCGAGCAGCGCCGCCGCACCATGGTCAAGGTGATGGAGTGCATCGTCGACAAGCAGCGCGTGTTCTTCGAGAAAGGGACGGCGTTCCTCAGACCTCTCACGCTGCAGCAGGTGGCGAGTGAGATCAACATGCACGAATCGACCGTGAGCCGCGTGACGACGAACAAGTACGTCCAGACCCCCAGGGGCGTTTTCGGGCTCAAGTTCTTCTTCTCGAGCAGTCTCGGCACGCAGGACGGGAGTGAGATTTCCGCCAAGAGCGCAAAAGACAAGATCCGACGGATCATCGAGCAGGAAGAATCACGCAATCCTTTGAGTGATCAAAAGATAGCGGACATCCTCAGGAAAGACGGGTTGAACATCGCCCGGCGAACCGTGGCCAAGTACAGAGAGCAGCTCAGTCTTCTCCCGGCGAGAATGCGGAGGCAGTACTGATCGATGGGTGGGTCAAAGGGCTTGGCGGTAGTAAGAGCATTGGCTATACTTGTGAGGGAAGAAGAGAAAAAGCCTCCTGGTTTGCGCTTCATAAAGGGCGATCGCACAGGCAAAGGTGTTGACACGTCGATATTTGACAGGGGATCCATCGCTCTCCGGACAGTCCATTCAGACGCGAGCCTATACCTCAAGCTTCTGTCTCCCGGTTCAGATATGGTGCACGTCCGACGGGAATGCGCGATTGGCGGGCTCCATCTTTCGGCAACTTGTTCAAGCGAGGTGAGATATGAACGTTACGACCACTGCTAGACACTACCAGTTGACTCCAGATCTCAAGGAATACGCCGAGTCCAAAGTAAAACAGCTGACGAAATATTTCGACAATCTCGAGAACGCGCACATCATTTTCGAATTGGAAAAGTACAGGCACGTCGTGGACGTAACCATCCACGTCAACGGAAAGGACTTCAACGGGCGGGAAGTGTCGGAGGACATGTACGTGTCGGTGGACCGCGTCGTGGAGAAGCTCGAGGTTCAGATTCGAAGGTACAAGGGCAAGCGGTTCGGCAAGAAAACGCCCAAGCTCGCCGAGGTCGGCGTGCCGCTCCCGGTGGAGGAGGAGGAACAGCAGGCGCCGCCGGTTCGCGAGAACGAGATCGTCCCGGTCGACCCGATCGAGTTCCCCGTTCTTTCTGTCGGTGAGGCCGTGGAGAAGCTCAAGGCCAACGGGAAGGAATTCGCCGTGTTTTCCGACCGGAAGACGAAGCGCGTTACCGTGTTGTTCAAGCGTGACGACGGGACGTTGGGTCTGATCGAGGCGTGATATTCTGATCGAGGAATGACATGAGGAAGAAAGTCCTCTCGGTCAAAGAGTTCTTCGAAGTGAACGCGGGAGCGCTCGCGCTCGAGCATCTCAATGACCATCTCGAGGGACCGCTGCCGATCACGGTCACGGACATTCAGCGTCCGGGTCTGGCGCTCACCGGTTTCATGAAGTCCTTTCTGAACGAGCGGATCCAGATCCTCGGTGAAAGCGAGATCCTGTTCCTGAAAGCGAGGGATCCGGGCCAGCGCCAGCGGGACATCGGGAATCTCTTCACCGTCCCCCTGGTATGCGTCATCTTGACCAGGGGTCTCGCCGCGCCGGAAGAGCTCGTCGCTGCGTGCAACGAACACGGAGTGCCCTTGCTCAAGACGACGATGGCGACGACGCCGTTCATTCACGAGCTCACCAAGTATCTTGACGATTACTTCGCGCCGACGGAGACCGTTCACGGCACCATGGTGGATGTCTATGGCGTCGGACTTCTCTTCACCGGGAAGAGCGGGATCGGGAAGAGCGAGATCGCGCTCGACCTCGTCGAGAGGGGACACCGCATGGTCGCCGACGACAGCGTCGTCGTGACCAGGAAGGCCGCGGATATCATCATCGCCCGCGGCCACGAGCATCTTCAGCACTTCATGGAGATCCGCGGCATAGGAATCATCGACGTCCAGGCGAAGTTCGGAATCCGGGCGATTCGCGTCCAGAAAAGACTCGAGGTCGTGGTGAATCTCGTGGAATGGGACGCGAAAAAGGAATGGGAACGCGAGGGCTTCGAGGAGAGGCAGACGGAAATACTTGGTGTCAAGATACCACAAGTCGACGTACCTCTGTTTCCAGGCAAGAACATCACGGTGATCTCCGAAGTCATCGCGATGAATCATATGTTCAAGGTATACGGATACAGGCCCGCCGACCTTTTCAACCAGCTCCTCATCGATCGGATGGAGAGCGATCGCCGGACGCGCCACTACCTGAGATACGACACGGAATAGACCCGGTGGCGGGAGCGGCCACTTCGCGGACAAGCAGCGTATGGTAGCGTGCATCATCGTAACCCACGGGAGACTCGCGGAAGAGCTGGTCGACACGGCCAGGAGGGTTTTCGGGGATTTCTCCGACTGCTTCGCCGTCACGAACGAGGGCAAGTCCCCCAACGCGCTCTACGAAGAGATGAAGCAGCTCGTCGATGCGCTGGAAGGCAGGCCGTGTATCGTGTTCGTCGATTTCACCGGAGGGAGCTGCTGCCACGCGTGCATGAGACTGCGTGTCGATCGCGAAGACGTGGTCATCATTTCGGGCGTCAACCTTCCGATGTTGCTCGCGTTCCTCAACAAGAGGGATTCCGTTCCGTTAGACCAGCTCCCTGAAGAGATCCTGGACCGCGGACACAAAGCCATCCGGCTGGTGGATCCAGACACGTTATGACATCGCTCAGCCTGGTTCGAATAGACGACCGGTTGATTCACGGTCAAGTGGTGCTCGGTTGGGCGAGGGTGCTGAAGCCCGACCGTATCGTTGTGGCCAACGATCGGGTGGCGAAGAGCGATTGGGAACGGAGATTGTACACAGCGAGTGTTCCCCCGCAGCTCAAAGCCTCGTTTCTCACACTCGAGGAGACCGCGGCCCAGATACGTTCCGGCGCGTTCAAGGATGAATCTATCGTGCTGCTCTTCGAGTCAGTCGCCGACGCGCACGGCGTGACCGAGGCTGGGGTGCATTTCGACGAGATCAACGTCGGAGGTCTCCACTACCACGAGGGCGCGCGCGAGCTCCTCCCCTTCGTCTACGTGTCCGAAGATGACAGGCGCCTTCTCAAAGACCTCGCTGGCAAAGGGGTGAAGTTGATTGCGCAGGACATTCCCGGAAACCCCGCCATCAACCTGGTTCCGCTCGTCGTGACCGGTGCCGCGAGTCCCTCTGCCGGAATTTAGATAGACCCTCTTTCGCTTCTCCTTTACAATACGCTCGCTTTTTTCGTTTCGTGTCGAGTTTCAATCGTTCTTACGGGGCAAACATCGGAGCCGGCGCGATGAGTTGGTTCATTACGTTGGGTGTGATCGCGGGCCTTCTTGCGGTCGATCAGCGGGCCGGGTGGCAGAGTCTTCTCGCGCAACCCGTTTTTTCCGCCGTTCTCGTCGGGAGCATCCTCGGCGAGCCGTGGGCCGCTCTCGCCGTGGGAGTCGTCCTCGAGCTCATCTACCTGTCGATCATTCCCATGCGCGGGGTGAAGACTCCGGATCACATCGCCGCGGGTGTCGTCGGGGGAGGGACGACGAGCCTGCTCCTTCGGGGCCCGGGCGAACCCCACATCGCTTTCGTGTGCGCGGTGGGATTGTTCGTCGGTCTCGTGGCGGGCGAGCTCGGCGCGCGGCTCGCGCTCCCCATGTTCGGTCTTCAGAATCGTTTCTTGAGCAGCGTCGAATTTTCCCCAGACGCTTCTGGCCGCCGCATCGCGCGGCGCGTCTTTCTCCTCCACGCATCGTCCGTGGGATTCATCTTCGCGGTCGAGGGCCTCCTCGTCCTCGCCCTGTGCGCGGGGGGATACTACGCCGGCGAGAGGTTCACCGGCCTCATGAACGGCGCTCTCGTCCACGGTGCGATGGGGTGGCAGTCGCTCCTCACAGCGATCGGAGTGGCTTCGATCATCCATCTCTTCTGGCAGCACCGTCTCAGAAACGCACTCGCCGTGTGTGCCGTATTGGTGGTGATTCTTCTGTGGCTCGTGTGACGGGACGACTCGGGAAATGGGATCTCTTCCGCGTGTTCCTCCGTCTGCTCTTTCTCCAGGGGCTCCTCAATCGGCGCGGGATGCAGAATTTGGGGCTGGCGAGTGCGCTTGGTAGCGTGAGCCGCAAGCTCGATCCTGGAGATAACTCTTTATTGTTGAGGCATTTGTCCTTTTTTAACTGCAATCCCAACTTTGTGCCCCTCGTGCTGGGTGGGGTTCTCCGCCTTGAGGAGGAGAAGCTGGAGGGCCGACCGGTCAGCGACCAGGACATCGACCGGTTCAAGAAAGCCCTGGCCGGACCTCTCGCGGCCATGGGGGATATGCTCATCATGGGGAGCGCAAAACCCTTGGCATTGACTTTTGCGTGCGTGTTTGCTATATATAAGCTCCCCATTGGGTTATTGGCAGTTATTTTGCTATATAACGCGGCGATCCTATCGTGTCGCCTATGGGGCGTATACTTTGGCTATGCCAAAGGCTGGGAGCTCGTGGGCGCGCTTTCCGGTCCGCGGTTCCAGAAGATACTCAGTGTCGCCGAAGGCGCCAGCGTCGGTGTGGGCGGGGTGTTGCTGGGAATTCTCTTGTCTCGTTTCTCCGACAACGGATTCGCAATGGTGTTGCCTGAAGCCGCCGTGGCGACGATTACCCTTTACCTGTTGAGAAGGGACGTTCCGGCTTCCTGGGTCGCTATCATCCTTCTCCCAACCTGCGTTTTCATCGCTCTCTTGACAGGATAGAGTCATCGGGCGCGCCGGTAGGCGGCTGAGATTTTCAGCGGGTGAGTGAACGGGCAGGCACGGGAAAACGGCCGAGGACGGAACAGGAAAGTCAAATGATCGAGTTCGAAACGCAGGTGAAGAACAAAATCGGTGTGCACTTGCGAGCGGCCGGCGAGTTCGTCAAGACCGCGACGAAGTTCAATAGCGAGATCTTCGTGGTCAAGAACGGACGGAAGGCCAACGGAAAGAGCATCCTCGGTCTGGCGAGCCTCGCCATCGAGCGCGGCGCCCGCATAACGGTTCGCATCGACGGCCGGGACGAGAAGGAAGCCCGCGCGGCCATCGAAGAGCTCATCGACAACAACTTCAACGAAGAATGAGCACCGGCATGGACGGAAAAAAACTCCAACACACGATCCCACCCGCCGGGGAAGACAGCGCTCTGTCGCGCGAGACGCCGAAGGAGGGGTCTGCCGCGAGGAAAGAAGAGATCATCCGTTTCGGGATCTCCGCAGCGCCGGGGATCGTGATCGGCCGGGCTTTCGTCGTCGACGCCGAAGAGACTCTCGGCGTCCCGCGGACGCGCATTCCACAGGAGAAGGTCGAAGAAGAGATCCAGAAATTCAAGAGGGCGCTCGAGCTCACACGCGGCGAGCTTCTCCAGATCAAAACGGACCTTTCCGAGAAAATGGGAGAGGATCACGCGAAGATTTTCGACGCCCACCTGTTGATACTCGACGACGTCATGGTGATCGAAGACACCGAGGCGCTCATCCGCGGTGAGGAATACAACGCGGCGTGGGCGCTGAAAGAGGTCATCTCGAAAGTCGTATCGAGCCTTTCCAACATTGCCGACGAGTACTTGAAGGAAAGGTCGGCGGACATCATCGACGTGAAACGCCGGGTATTGCGGAAACTCCTCGGCGTCGAGCGCGAAAGACCCCTCAACATGCTCGAGCCCTCGATCATCGTCGCTCCCGAGCTCGCGCCGAGCGAAACCGCCCAGGTCGACCGCCGTCTCGTCATGGGATACGCGACCGACCGCGGGGGCCGCACGTCTCACACGGCGATCCTCGCCCGCTCCCAGGGTGTGGTGGCGGTTGTCGGCCTCGAGGACGCGAGTCCGCTCATCGAGACGGGAGACACGCTGATCCTCGACGGGAACTGCGGGACGCTCATCATCAACCCGCGCGACGATACGATCGCGAAGTACAGGATCGACATCGAGCGGTGGAAGGCGTTCGAGGCGCAGCTCTTGACGCTCACCGGGTATCCCGCGGAGACGCTCGATGGCCACAAAGTCGAACTGATGGCCAACATCGACCTGCCGAATGAGATCCAATCGGCGCTCGATCACGGGGCCGAGGGGATAGGGCTGTTTCGCACGGAGTATTATTTCATCGCGCACGAGCAGCTTCCCACGGAAGAAGAACAGTACAAGGTCTACCGCGCCGCCGTGGACAAGATGAAAGGCAAACCGGTCACGATCCGTGTGCTCGACATCGGCGGAGACAAAGTCGCTGCGTACCTCCACAGGTCCGCCGAGTTGAACCCGTTCATGGGGTGGAGAGGGATCCGGTTCCTTCTCACCCGTAAGGATATCTTCAAGACCCAGCTCCGCGCGATCTACAGGGCGAGCGGCCACGGACAGGTTCGTCTGATGTTCCCGCTCATCGTGGGAATCGAAGAAGTGCAACGGGCGAGGGAGATCTGCGAAGAGGTCAAGGACGATCTCACCAAGAGCCGGTTCCGGATCGATCGGGACGTGAAGATCGGAATCATGGTGGAGACGCCGTCGGCGGTCGCCATGGCTGGCGCGCTGGCCAAGGAAGTCGATTTCTTCTCGATTGGAACCAACGACCTCATCCAGTACACGATGGCGGTGGACCGCGGGAACACGAAGATCTCGTACCTCTACCAGCACCTGCACCCGAGCATCATCCGCTTCCTGAAGATGACGGTCGACGCCGCCGAGAAGCACAAGATCCCGACTGCAATCTGCGGTGAGATGTGCGCTGACCCGCTCGCGGCGGTCATCCTCATCGGGCTGGGGATCGACGAGTTCAGCGCGAGCCCCAACGTTTTGCCCGGAATCAAGAAGATCGTCCGGTCGGTGACCTACGACGAGTGCAAGACGATCGTCAAGCGAGTCCTCCAGTGGTCGACGACGGAGAAGATCGAGACGCATGTGGAGGCGTTCCTCAGGGAGAGGATTCCCGATCTGTCGCGGTTCGCCGAAGGGAAGAAGCATGGCTGACGGATCCCGGAGAATCGGCGAGCTGCGAAGGCGCTTCGACACGAAAGGGATGTTCGATCTCGTCAAGGCGTTTCCCTCGCACATGGCCGACGCGTGGGAGCGCGGGAGCCGCTTCGCCGGCTCGATCGAGCCCCGCACAGTCGGTCAGGTGGTTGTGTGCGGCATGGGGGGCTCGGCGATCGGCGGGGACATGGTCCGGTCGTACTTGGGCGATAGACTCTCCGTTCCCCTCCACGTGAACCGTCACTACGGCGTATCAGCGCCGCTCGCGCACGACGCGTTCTTCATCTTCTCGAGTTACTCCGGAAATACGGGCGAGACGCTCGCCGCGTACGACGCGGTGCGCGGACGAGGCATCCCGTCGGCGGCGATCACCAGCGGTGGCGAGCTTGAACGGCGCTGCAGAGCCGACGGCATGCCCGTCTGCAGCATCCCGGGAGGGATGCCTCCGCGCGCGGCAATCGCCTATTCGTTCTTTCCTCTCCTGCGCGTTCTCGAAGCTCTGGGACTGGCGAAGGCGGACGATGCGCAGTTCGACGAGGCGGCCGCGGCGTTGAAGAGGCGCTGCGAAGACTACGCCTCGGACGCCCACGAGAGCGACGCTGTCCGGCTCGCCGGGCAGCTCGAGGGGAGACTCCCCTTCGTGTATTCGTGCGGGGGGCTCTTCGACGCTGTGGCGAGAAGGTGGAGCTGCCAGTTCAACGAAAACAGCAAAACGCTCGCCCACTTCGCCACGTTCACCGAGCTCAACCACAACGAGATCGTCGGATGGAAGGCGCTGGAGGAGCTCCGCGGGCTGATCGTGGTCATCTCGCTCGAGGACGAGGAAGATCACCCCATGGCGAGGAAGCAGGCGGACATCGCCCTCGGGATCGTCGAGCCGCTCTCCGGCGGCGTCGTGAGGGTGTCCGGCTTCGCCGGCGGGCGCATGACGAGAATACTGACGGCGATGATTCTTGGTGACTTCACCAGCGTTTATCTGGCATGTTTGAACGGCGTCGACCCCACGCCGGTGTCGAACATCGATTTTTTGAAAGAACGCCTTCGGAAGAACTCCGGCTGAGGCCGCTACAGGCGAACACCCGCAGTAACAAATGCTCGGAAAGGCTGTGATCAGGTGATAGCGATCATTCCCGCAGCGGGGATCGGAACACGTCTCAGGCCCCACACCTACACGCTGCCCAAGGCGCTTCTCTACGTCGCCGGACGGCCGATCATCTCGCATATCCTCGATGATGTGCGCAAGCTCGACGTATCGTCGGTTGTGCTCATCGTCGGGTACAAGGGAGAGCTGATCGAAGAGTACGTGTCGAAGGAATACAAGGATCTCAACACGAAATTCGTGTATCAGAACGATCGTCTGGGAATCGGTCACGCCGTTTATCTGACGAGGGATGTTGCGAACACGGGGGAGCCCGTGCTCATCATTCTCGGCGACACGATCCTCCGGACCGACATCGAGCGAGTTGCCGAATCGGGAAAGAACGTCCTCGGCGTCAAGGAAGTGGACGATCCGAGGCGGTTCGGCGTGTGCGAGGTGCGCGACGGTAAGATCGTGAGGCTCGTGGAAAAACCGAAGGATCCCCCGAGCAACCTCGCCCTTGTCGGCCTCTATTACGTTCGGGACTCGTCGCTTCTCTTCGAGATGCTGAAACGGCAGGTTGAGAGCGACGTCCGGAATCAGGGCGAGTATCAGATCACAGACGCGCTCCAGATGATGATCGACCGTGGATCCGAGTTCAGGACCTTCGATATCCGCGATTGGTTCGACTGCGGAAAACCCGAGGCGCTGCTCGAGACGAACAGACAGCTTCTCATGGGCAGGGACGAGATCCCCGAGACTGAAGGATCCATCGTGATCCCTCCGGTTTCGATTGCGCCGTCGGCGAGGGTCATTAACTCGATCGTCGGTCCATACGTGTCGATCGCATCCGGTTCAACGGTCGAGAACTCGATCATTCGGGATTCCGTTCTCGACCAGGGCTCGAACGTTTGCAGCTGCCTCCT
>Ga0315273_10001527_pt1 | contig 26484 bp, 35 predicted proteins | sample YL17G02_0_MG_FD_205753 | JGI IMG/M metagenome (GOLD analysis project Ga0315273, IMG submission 205753) | Sediment microbial communities from Yellowstone Lake, YNP, Wyoming, USA - YL17G02_0 | ecosystem: Environmental > Aquatic > Freshwater > Lake > Sediment | place: USA: Wyoming | collected... | reverse complement strand
GTTGGGTTAATGTTGATGATTGGAATGCAAAATAGATGGCAGCAATAGATCCATATGGAGACCAGAAATTCTGGATAGATGGTATGACCTTTGAAGGGGTTAAGAAGCAGGCATCTGGTAATGATACTGGCTCACAGAAATTTTGGGTTAATGGTATGACAGAACAGAACTTGTTTCCTAATACTATCAATTGGCCCTCATTCTTTTTAATGTTTGAATAATACTATAGACTATGTTTTACGAGAAATTCCCTTTAGAAGCTTTACCTCCTGGCTCAAATCAGTTTTGTCCTCATTGTGGAGCTACAGCTTATTTGACCAAGTTTCAGAACATAAGAGATGGAAATGATATTCCACTAATCATGTGTGAGAATGAGCATGCTTTTACAATGAATACAGATGATGTTAATACAGTATTAACTGCTTGGAATCAACGCGTATAATAGTATATTTAACCTATAAGAGTATGACTATTCAAGAAAAATACAATAATCTTAGACCTTTAATAAAGGATGGAGATATTATTATATTCCATGGTCGAGGTATTTTAGCAAAGCTCATTCAGTATTGTGATAAATCATGGGCAAATCATACAGGTATTATATTCAAAAGTCATGGTGCTTTATTTATTGAAGATTCCAACGCAAACGGAGTTCAATCAGACAGACTTTCTTGGAGAATAAAAGGATATAAAGGTGGAGATTTTAAGATACTTAGACCTACGGCAGACAAAGATTTAATAAAAGAACAACTAGCTAAACTTTTATCTCGTGGAGATAATCAGTGGATAAAATATGATTTTATTAATGGTACCAAAGAACTTATCAATAGACTTTGTAAAACAAAACTTAAGATAAGACTTCGCGGAGATACAAGTATTTGCTCGGCACTTGATGCTGAATATGCTATAACTTTAGGGATGGTGACAGAGGAGTTTAATAATCTTTCTATAGCGTTCCCTCAAGATTATTTAAGATACTTAAATAAAAACAATGCTTTTATAATAGAGTAAAGTACTATGAATATAGAGGATTTAACATTCGGTATTAAAGATGTAGTAGCTATAATAGTAGCTATAATATCAGGTGCGGGGTTTGTTTACGCTATAAAGAATCAAGCTGATAAAAATAAGACAAGAATGAATAGCTTAGATCTAGCCCAAGATGAGTTACAATCTGATACTGAGAAGTCCTTAGTAACTATGAAAACCGATATGGATGAAAAGTTCCTCCATGCTAAGAATGCAAAAAAAGCAAACATCATGGCTATATATGAAGAAATTAACCGTAACAGGGAAGAGTTTAAGGAGAAAGAAACTCAGATCTATATAAAGATTGAAGACAGTAGAAAAGAGCAAAAAGACTCTCATGAGAAAATGAGTGTAAAGCTTGATACTCTAGGAACTCAGATGAATTTAATAAGCACCAATCTTGCTGAATTAACTGGATACATTAGAGCTAAGAAAGAAGAATAAGATCGTTCTTTTACATATAGTCCCTACCTAAACCCTGTAGTTAAACTTACAGGGTTTATCTTTTTAACAAAAAAGTTTAAGTATAAACTTGTAGAAGTTAAACTTATATAGTATATTTGTCTAAACTTTAAAACCAACAAGTATGTCAGACACAATGGATCCAGGTGTTGTAGTGGAAGAATCCGTAGCTACAAAAGCACAAGCAGAAGAATTTTTAGCGAAGCGTAAAGATATGGAGGAATACTACAAAACTCTTATCGACGCTCATAAGTATGAACATGAATATGTAAAGATGATATCAGAGATGTCAGAGTTTGAACTTCGTAACAGAATGGCCATTATCAAGATGGCTCAGATGGATGCTCAGATGAAAGAAGCACAAGCTCAAGAAAAAGTTTCAGCTACTACAGAAACTCCTATTCGTAAACTTAAGCCAGACGCGTAATGACTTCTGCAGATATCACTAAACTTTATGGAGCCCCAGGCGAAGTAGAGAATTTGGTAGTTATTCAACTACCCTATCCTATGAAGATATCATGGGATCTTACTCATACTGTAACAAAGCTTCAGTGTCATAAACTAGTAGCTACCACTATGCAAGCTATCTTTAAAGATCTTTTAAGTCATTATGGATTAGCTAAATTACAAGAACTTAAGATTGATAGATTTGGAGGATGCTATAACTTTCGCAAGATGCGTAATGGATCTGAGTGGAGTGTACACTCTTGGGGAATAGCCATAGACTTAGATCCTACAGATAATGACTTAACCATGCATGCAGATAAAGCAATCTTTGACGATGCCCCTTATAAACCTATGATCGATATTTTCTATAAACACGGATGGTATTCTTTAGGTAAAGAGAAGGGATACGATTATATGCATTTTCAAGCAGTTAAACCATAATGTATTACGTGTATTTACATATAAGACTTATAAATAAAGGTGTTTCTACCATACACTATCAAATAGGTAAACATTTTGAATATATACACCATGGCAAAATTTAATGTAGTAGATAAGCAAATAAAGATGGAACTGGATGATCTTATCCGGTTCCAACTTATTACTCATTGCCATATAGAGAAGATTCCTCTAAGCGAGTTAGACTTAGAGTGTTTATCTTACTTAGGGCAACTAGGTAAATCTGAACTTACAGAATTCTGTGATGATCTTGCTGCTATTAGACTAGAAGCCAAGATTCAAAAGAGGGCAGAAGAGTATGCTGGAAAAGAGAAGCCTGAGCCGTCTCCCCAGACTATACGTAATGTCCTACTTCGTGCGGAAAAGTTTAACTTAATAAAGAAAGAAGGTAAAGGAAGAAAGACTATATATTTACATCCGGATATTAAGATACAAACAACAGGTAATATTTTATTAAACTATAAAGCTTTTTACGTTGGTACCCAAGAAGCCTAAAGACATGTATAAAATAGTAGCTACTAAACTAGGAGTATCGGAGAGCTTAGTACAGGCTGCTGTAGATCATTATTATAAAGAAGTTAGAAGAAACTTATCAGAGCTTACTTTTATTAATATACATGTACTAGGACTAGGAACCTTTAAAGTAAAAAGAAAAAAGATTACCTTAATACATGAAAAGTATCAACGTATGTTAAAAAAATTATCGGACTCTAGTAGTTTTAAGATGGTTACCATACGTAAGAGTGTACAAGAAAGAGTAGATAAATTTAGTAATCTTTTTAAGATGCTAGATAGTGAATCTACTCGTAAGTTTGAAACTAGAAAAAGAAGAGAAGAATATTATGCTAAAAAAGATATGGCAGAGCAAATTCCTGATACTAGCAGGATTACTGAATAAGATCTTTAAAAGAGATCCTATAGAAAAAATATATTACAAGAGACTAAAGATCTGTGTAGCTTGTCCTTTAAGAGACGTAGTAGGAAGTAAATGCTTAGTTCCTGGTACAGGTCCTTGCTGTGGTCAATGTGGTTGTAGTGAGTCTGTAAAACTCAGATCTTTAGATTCAGAATGTCCTCACCCAGATGGTGCTAAGTGGAAATCAGAAAAACTATAAAATATGATAATAAAGAGAAATGATAAACATCCAGAAGTACAAGAGGCTCCTACAATAAGAGTACCAAAGGTAGAATCTAATGAACTATTAGATACATTAAAGTATCCTCCTGTAGGAAAAAAAATATCTAGTTTTTCTAAGAGATGGGACTTTAATATTTTTGGTAGAAGTATTGTAATAATATTTGCTAAAGAGAAGATCTTTAAAAAAGCTAAGATATTTGAACTAGTAGAACCTTGTATGGCAGATATTCAAAACAACTGGGCTTGTAGTTTACGAGAGAAGGCTGAAAAGAATAAACAAGAAAGCATAGATGCCTATAATAAAGAAGTCAGTGAGTCTTTAGAAAGAATGAAGCATAATCCTAGAATACCTAAAACTTAAAATATGTCAGTATCATTTACAGCGGACAAGCACGAATATAAAAGTGTAGATCCTACAGAAGATATAAAATGGTTAAGTGTTACTAGCTTTGTAGGAAAGTTTAAAGAAAAATTCGACCCTGTAACAGTATCTCTTAAGTGCTCTAAAAATAAGAAGTCTAAGTGGTATGGTATGGATCCTTTAGAGATTCAAAGAATCTGGTCAGGTAAAACAGATAGAGCTATAACTACGGGTTCATGGTATCATGAGCAACGCGAGTCTGATATATTAGGTCTTTCTACTATCGAAAGATCTGGTCGTACACTTCCTATAGTACAACCTATATTTGATAATGGTCGAAAGATAGCTCCTATACAAATGTTATTAGAAGGTGTATATCCAGAACATTTTGTATATTTAAAATCTGCGGGACTATGTGGACAAGCTGATAGAGTAGAAGTAATTAAAGATACTGTAGATGTTATTGACTATAAGACTAATGAAGAGATAAAAATGCAAGGATTTATTAATTGGGAAGGAATATCTAAGAAGATGTTAGAGCCTCTTAATCACTTAGATGACTGTAACTTTAATCATTATTCTTTACAGCTAAGTACTTACATGTATATTATCTTAAAGCACAATCCTCACTTTAAAGCCGGTAAGATGATTTTACAACATATAGTGTTTGAGAAGAATGGTGTTGATGAGTTTGACAATGTTATCCTAAAACGTGATGACGCAGGACAACCTATAGTGCAAGAGGTAATTCCTTACGAGGTACCTTATTTAAAAGACGAAGTATTAACAATGATAAAATATATAAAACAATGAATATAACAGCTGAACAGAGTGCTAAGAAAAGTACTAAAGAAATACCTAATACTTATAAGATTAATCTTAAGTTATGGAAGAGCTTTAAAACAGATGACTCTAAAAAAGCCTTTAATAATATATACAGTAAGACTCTTAAAAATCAAACAGTTGTTGTACATCCACATTCTCCATGGCTAGATGAGACTCATTGGAAGACTATATGTTGGAATGTAGCATGTTTAGCAGCATGGGAAGTATGTAAAGAGCCTTATCTTGAAAAAGGTAATATAGTAAAAGATATAAAAATAAAAACAGGAAAGACTGTAAAGAAGAGAATAATAAAGTGATAAAAGAAGATATAAAGGAAGAGTTAAAGTTATGTCAAGATATGAAATACTTTATGTCTAAGTATTTCCTACGACGTCCTTTAAGAGGGGATGAAGAACAAATGATAGATCACTATGAGGAATGTTGGAAACACTTCTTATTAAAAAATAAAGTTAACAATGTCAAGCAACGACCTATACCAACAACAAAGATTATTTTGCCAAAAAGTAAAAAAGATGAAACAGACAAAAGAAGAAGCCTTAAACGCTTTAATAAAAGAGGCGGACAAAAATAAGATAAGTGATGGTTATCACACCTTTGGTGAGTTATATGATCATCGTAATATTTTATTTGTAAAATTAGCTAAGCTTATTAAAGAGGCTAATACACATCATGTATGGCGCAGTATTAAACAATCTGATGGAAGTATCGATAATGACTGGTTTATAATGGGTGTATGTAAAGATGCCGGAGAGCAGATTAGTTACCACCTTCCTATAGCGTTATGGACACTCACTATGTTTGCGGAGACTTTAGACAAAGCTCCAGAATGGGACGGTCATACAAGCAATGATGTTTTAAATAGACTTATTATATTAGGAGTATGATTAAATTCTTAGAATTACAAGCAGGAACTATTATTCCTACAGAGCACTGTTATACTATCAAATGGCTTAAGGATATCCTGGATAAATATCCAGATAATCATCTTAAAGTCTATGCTTATATTTATTACATGACCTGTAATCATGATGAGCTTAATCCTTACTTCAATGTACCTCTTACAGATAAAGAAGAAATTATTTTAAAAGATATAGAAGCAGACTTCTCTGTAGAAGATCCCGAGATAATTATCGCTATAGAGAATGCTCATAAACTCTTTGAGACTTCTATGAGTCGTGCCTATAAAGGTATTAGTGCGATGCTTGATAGACTAGCAATATATATGGAAATAACTCCAATCTCGCATGGACGAGATGGAAATATTAATTCTTTACTAGCCGCAGGCGCCAAGTATGATTCTATACGAAACTCTTTTAAAGGTGCTTATAGAGATCTTAAAGAAGAACAAGAAACTAGAACTCGCGGAGGCGGTTCATTAGCATATGACCAAAAACACTAATATGGAAGAATTACACAACTGGTTGTTTCATTACAATCCTTATACGATGATGTGGTCAGCTTTTAAGAGAGATGACTTATCCGCTTATTTTAATGGAGACATTGCTAATACTTTATCAGCGTCTAAGCACTCGACATTAGTAGAGATACTTGTTCTTACACAAGGTGATTCTAAAAAGATAGAAGCTCTATTAGAACATGGTACACGCTTTGTAAAGAAGATTACAAAAGGCTAATGTTAGATTTCTATAAAGATATTCCTACTTGGGATAATGGAGTATGGACTAATACTTCTTTTACTTCTCGAGAAGAGTTTAGAACTTATATACTTACTCTTTTTAAGGAGCCTGGATTATATAATTTCGACGAGACTTCTTTTATATTTAATGAACAAGCTAGGCAATATAACAAAGATAAATTTTATATAGCTGTCCCTAATGGAAGTAAGGATTACAGTGCTTTTTGGGATGAGCAAAAACGACGTTGTAGAAAAGGAGTACTCTTTCATAATAAAGGTAAGACTTGGTTCTTGACTAGAGAGTATTACATGTGGTTAAACTTCTTGCCTATTAATAATAAAGAGACTCGAGCATTTGCTTTTGCGGATGTTAGAGATGCTCAATATCACATGGCCCTCTATGAACTATTAGCAGAGTTATATTATAAACACTGTGCTATCTTAAAGAAACGTCAGATAGCTTCTTCTTATTTTCATGCAGCTAAGTTTATCAATCAGATCTGGTTTGAAGAGACACCTATATTAAAGATGGGAGCCTCTCTTAAAGTATATGTTAATGATACTTGGAAGTTCTTAGTAGAATATAAAAACTTCTTAGACGAGAATACCGCATGGTATCGTCCAATGAATCCAGGTAAAGTATTAGATTGGCAACAACAAATAGAAATTACTATTCCAGGAAGTACAAGAAAAACTCTTAAAGGTCTTAAAGGTATTCTTAAAGGAACCTCTTTTGATCAGGATGCTACAGCAGGTGTTGGTGGACCCTGTACTTACTTCTTTCATGAAGAGGCTGGAGTAGCTCCAGATATGATGGAGACTTTTGGATTCATGAAGCCTGCTCTTAAGTCTGGTATGATTACTACCGGTACTTTTATAGCGGCAGGCTCTGTAGGTGATTTAGATCAGTGCGAGCCCCTCAATAACATGATTATAAATCCAGAGGCTAATGATATCTTCTATGTCGAAAGTACTCTCTTAGATGAACACAATACTTTTGGTAAATCTGGTCTATTCATTCCAGAGCAATGGTCCATGCCTCCATGTGTAGATGAATTCGGTAATTCTAAAGTAGAAGAAGCTCTTAAGATGCTTGATGAATACTTTGCTAAAAAGAAGAAAGACTTAGCTCCTCAAGAATATCAACTAGAGATTTCTCAGCATCCACGTAATATAAAAGAAGCTTTTGCTACAAGAACCGTATCTATATTTCCTACTCATCTTGTTGCCGCGCAGCAAAGGAGGATAGATGAAAAAGAGTACTCGTATAAATTTGTAGAAATTAATAAAAGACAAGATAATACCTGGGAAGTAAAATCAACTAATAAACTCCCTATACTTGAGTTTCCTATAACGAAGAAGACAGAGGATAAAACTGGTGTTATTGTGGTTTATGAAGAGCCCGATCTTAATGCAGAATGGGGTACCTACTATGCTAGTATTGACCCTGTTAGTGAAGGAAAGACTACTACTTCAGATTCACTCTGTTCTATTTTCATATATAAGAATCCAGTAGAAGTTACCAAGATAGATGGAGAAGAGATAACTAGTTATATTGAGAGAGATAAGATTGTAGCTTCTTGGTGTGGACGTTTTGACGATATCACTAAGACGCATGAAAGACTGGAGTCTATGATCGAGTGGTATAATGCATGGACAATAGTAGAGAATAACATCTCTCTATTTATCCAGTACATGATAAGCAAGCGGAAACAAAAGTATCTAGTACCAAAAGATCAGATTCTATTCTTAAAAGATCTGGGATCTAATAGATCTGTCTATAGCGATTACGGATGGAAGAACACCGGAACTTTATTTAAGTCGCATCTCTTAAGTTATCTTATAGAGTTTTTAAGAGAGCAAATAGATGAAGAGACCAAAGAAGATGGTACTGTTGTTAAGATAGTCTACGGTATAGAAAGAATACCTGATGGTATGGCTATGAAAGAAATGATGGCTTATCGAGAAGGTTTAAACGTCGATAGATTAGTATCTTTAGCAGCACTAATAGCCTTTGCTAAAGTACAACAAGCTAACCGTGGATATAAGAAAAGAATAGATAAGACTAGTAAGAAACATTTGGATAAGTCAGAAAATTTGTATAAATTACCCAAGAGTCTATTCCGTAATATGGGATCGACTTCTGGAAGTATGATTGGTAAAAAGCCCCCTCGTAATCCTTTTAGAAACATAAGATAATATACTATGGAAGTTCTCAACGCGATGCAATTAAAGTCTGGTAAGAAAGCCGAATACAATCGTATGGGCTCTATTACTCAACCTCTTCAATTCTTATCAAGAAAAGATAAAGATCCTGAGTGGACAGCCTGGAACATGGATTGGACAGAATGGAACGGTTTAAAGCAACTTCGTCGTAATGCTCGTCGTTTAATGAAGAATTACAAACTTGCTGATGGTCAAATAGATAAGTCTGATTATATTGTAAATACAGATAATGAGATGACGGATATTATAGAGACTCTTACTCAAGAAGATGTAAGTGCTTTAGAGTTAAAGTTTTATCCTATAGTACCTAACGTGATCAATGTTATGATAGCGGAATTCGCTAAGCGTAATACTAAAGTTACATTCACAGGCGCCGATGAATTTTCCTATAACGAATTACTAGAACAAAAAAGATCTCAAATAGAAGGAGTCTTATTACAAGATGCTCAGCAAAAACTAATGTCTAAGATGTTAGAAGCTGGTATGGATCCTAATGATCCTGAAGCTAAACAACAGATGGACCAACAGTTGTCTCCAGAAAATCTTAAGACTTTACCAGAAATTCAAGAGTTTTTTGTAAAAGACTATAGAAGCATGTGTGAAGAATGGGCAGTTCATCAACATAAAGTAGATGAAGAAAGATTCCGGATGGATGAATTAGAGCAAAGAGGCTTTAGAGATATGCTTATTACTGATCGTGAGTTCTGGCACTTTAAGATGAATGAAGATGATTACGATATAGAACTATGGAATCCGGTTACTACATTTTATCATAAATCTCCAGACTCAAGATATATATCCGAGGGTAACTGGGTAGGTCGTATAGACATGCTTACTGTAGCCGATGTTATAGACAAGTATGGTTACTTAATGACAACTCAACAACTAGAATCTTTAGAAGCTATTTATCCTGTAAGATCTGCAGGTTATCCATTACAAGGATATCAAAATGATGGTAGTTATTATGACGCTACTAAGTCTCATGAATGGAATACAAATATGCCAGGCTTAGCCTATAGACAGTTTACATCTATGTATAATAACTTCATATTTGAAGGAGGAGATATTGTACAGTGGATTATGTCAGAAAGTGAAGATTACGCACCCATGGGAGCAGCTTTCCTACTTCGTTGTACAACAGCTTACTGGAAGTCACAAAGAAAAGTAGGTCACTTAACAAAGATTACTGAAGAAGGAGAAGTTATAACAGATATTATCAGTGAAGAATATAAAATAACTGATAAGCCATTATACAATACTATTTTAATAAAGAACAAGACTAAAGATAATCTAGTATTCGGAGAACATATAGATTGGATCTGGATTAATGAAGTATGGGGTGGAGTAAAGATAGGTCCTAACCAACCAAGCTTCTGGGGTATGAATAATCCAGGAGGTATCAATCCGATGTACTTAGGCATCGGTCGTAATACATTGGGCCCTCTTAAGTTTCAGTTTAAAGGAGACAACTCTCTTTATGGCTGTAAACTACCTGTAGAAGGCGCTGTATTCAATGATCGTAATACTCGCTCTAGTTCTATGGTTGATTTAATGAAGCCTTTCCAGATTGGCTATAACATAGTAAATAATCAAATTGCTGATATCTTAGTAGATGAACTAGGTACCGTAATCATGTTAGATCAAAATGCTTTACCTAAGCACTCTCTTGGAGAGGATTGGGGAAAGAATAATCTTGCTAAAGCATATGTAGCTATGAAAGATTTTTCTATGTTACCCTTAGATACTAGCATTACTAATACAGAGAATGCTTTAAACTTCCAACACTTTCAAGTAATGAACTTAGAGCAGACTCAACGTATGATGTCTAGGGTTCAACTAGCTACTTATTTTAAGCAACAATGCTATGAAGTAATTGGTATTACTCCACAAAGATTAGGTCAACAAATAGGTCAAACACAAACAGCTACAGGAGTAGAGCAGTCTGTAGTAGGATCCTATGCACAAACAGAAAAGTATTTTATACAACACTGCGACCATTTAATGCCTCGTATACATCAGATGCGTACAGACTTAGCTCAATACTATAACTCTACTAAACCTTCTTTCAGATTACAGTATATTACAGGTAAGGACGAAAAAGTAAACTTCGAGATGAATGGCACAGATCTTCTATTACGTGATATAAATGTATTTGCTACTACGAAGTCTAATACTAGAGCCATGGTAGAAGAGATTAAGAAATTAGCTGTAACAAATAATACAGCAGGAGCTAGTATTTTCGATTTAGGAAAAATCATGCAGTCTGAATCTATGGCAGAGATTAACACCAGTCTTAAAGCCACTGAAGAAAAAGCTAACAAGGTTCGTCAAGAAGATTACCAAGAGCAAGAGAAGCTTAAGCAAATGGAGATTGAATCTCGTCTTAAAGAGAAGCAGATGGATATTGATCATAAAGATCTAGAAGCTGAGAAGAATCGTAGAAGAGATATTTTAGTTGCTGAAATCAGAGCCGCAGGTTATGGTGCCATGCAAGACATTAATGAGAATAAACAGAGTGACTTCTTAGATGCCTTAGGAGAGATTAAAAACTCTGAAGAGTTTCAAGCTAATATGAACTTACAGACTAGTAAAGAGACTAATAAAGTAAAGAGTGATAGTGATAGATTACAAATAGAACGTGAGAAAATAGCAGCTCAAGATAGACTTAAGCAAATAGATCTCAAGATCGCAGAAGTTAATAAAAATAAGTTTGATAAAAAAGAGCCTGCTAAGAAAAAGAAATAGCGTATTAGCCCTATGTTAGCATATATTTTTTATTAAGATATAATATTCGCACACTTATAAAGTTTATTTGCATATTTTTGTGTATATTATAAATAAGGATTACTAGAAAAAACCAACAAAAACCAACTATGAGTAATACCCAAACAACAGTAGCAGAGGCTGATATCGATATCAACACTCTGTTAGCCCAACCAGGAGCAGACGTAGCTCTTCTTCCTGACGGCACAAAGAAACCAGAGAAGCCGTCCATCTTCTCGAATAAAAAAATGGACATGACGTTCCTTGACAATCCCGATCCTGATGAAGGAGAAGGAGATGAAGCAGATCCTGAAAAGAAGAAAGCTGCCGAAGCCGCAAAAGCTGCAGCTGCTAATCCTACTCCAGCATCTACTCAAGCTGGTGCAGACTTACTAGATAATCTGGGTAAGAAAGAAGGCGAAGAGGATGAAGGTGGTACACCAGATCCTAATAAAAAAGGTGGACGAGCAACAGGTATAGTAGAACTTACTACTAAACTTATTGAAGAAGGTTTACTTACAGCTTTTGAAGGAGATACTCCTATAGACAAGTATACCTTAAAAGACTTTGAAGATCTTTATAAGGAGAATAATAAAGCTAAAGAAGAAAAGATGCAGAAGGATCTTTCTACTGCGTTTTTTGATAACTTACCAGAAGAACTACAATTCGCTGCAAGTTACGTAGCTAATGGTGGACAAGATCTAAAAGGCTTATTTAAAAAACTAGCCGATGTAAGAGAAGTCTACGAAGTAGATGGTAAGTCTGAAGCCTCTCAAGAAATGGTTATTAGGAACTATCTTACAGCTACTCAATTTGGTACTGCTGATGAAATCCAGGAACAACTTAATGAGTGGAAAGATCAGGATCTATTAGAGAAGAAGTTTAATAACTTCCAACCTAAACTTACAGCTCTTAAAGAGCAAGAGCGTGATAGGATTCTTAAACAACAAGAAGGAGCAATGAGACAGTATCAAGCTCAGACTAAAGCTTATACAGAAGATGTATATAAAGTATTAGATTCTGATAATATCAATGGTATTAAGCTTGATAAGAAATCTCAAAGTATGTTATATGCCGGATTAATTAATCCCGCTTATACTTCTAGACAAGGCGCCAAAACTAACATGTTAGGTCACTTACTAGAAAAGTATCAATGGATTGAGCCTGATCATGGTCGTATTGCAGAAGCTCTTTGGTTATTAGCAGATCCCGAGGGATACAAAGCTAAAGTTAGAGAGACTACTAAAAAAGAAGTTACAGCAGATACTGTTAGAAAACTTAAAACAGAAGAAGCTAATAAGAATACCTCTTCAGGAAATGGAGTAGATGAAAATGAGCAAAGAGGTACAGGTAAGAAGACTACAGGTTTAGCAAGACCCGCAGGATTCTTTAAAAGATAATAATATAATTAATTAATAATATAAACATAAAAAAACAAGAAAAATGGCAACTCCAGTATTAAACAATGGTATGTTCTTGCGTGATACGAACTACAATGCTAGTTCTCACGTAGACTCATACCACTTAGTGAACATGTTAAAAGATGCAGAACCTATGGACTTAGGTCCAGTAGACATCTGGGCAATGACTCAGAAGGTTGAAATGCCTCTTTATCAACTATCTTCATTTGGTGGTAAAAACGTTATCATGGTGGATAACGCTCGTGGTGAGTATAAATGGCAAACACCAGTATCCCAAGACTTAGCTTATATCATCGAAGATATCGAGCCAGCTAACTTAGCTAAAGGTGTTGACGGTACAACTTTCAAAATCAAGATTAACAAACGCGAGTTTGGTCATGGTGATATCATCACTTTTGACAAGTACAATGGAGCTGAGATGTACATCACAGCTGATGATATCTTACCTTTGGGTGATGCTTTCATCTACACTGTACAATTAGTAAATAACGATAACTATAAGTTCCTAGAGAACAAATACTTATCTCCTCAAACTAAGGTATTTAGAAAAGGTTCTGCTCGTGGTGAATACGGCGAGAGATTCTCTGATATCCAAACTAAAGCAGGTTTCCGTGAATTCTATAACTTCGTAGGAGGTGCAGAAGCTCACGTTCATTACTCTATTTCGTCTCGTGCAGATTTAATGTTAAAAGGTGGTATGCATGCAGATGGTACTGTTCCTGTAACTGAGATCTGGCGTAACTTTGATAAGAGTTTAGATCCGTCTATCTCTAAAATCGAAGATATTGCATCTAAGATGGGTAAAGATTATTTAAAGCGCGCAGTAGGAAATGGTACTTTAACTCGTACTTTCTTAACTACTATGGAAGCAGCTCACTTAACTAAGATTTCTACGGATATCGAAAGTTACTTAATGTGGGGACATGGTGGTCGTCTTAAACAAGATGGTCCAGATGATATGCGTTTATCAGTTGGTCTTTGGAAACAATTAGACAACTCATTCAAGCGTGTATATAACAAAGCAACTTTCTCTTTAGAATTATTCCGTGGTGAGATCTATAACTTCTACGCAGGTCGTGTGGAATTCCAAGGTCCAGATCCTAAGCGTCAATTAATCGTACAAACCGGAATGGGTGGAATGCGTTTAGTTAACGAGGCTATCAAGCGTGAAGCAGTAAACTCAGGTTTAGTTATTCAAGCAGCTAGCAACAATGGTATCGGAGCAATCACTGGTCAAGGTATGGATTTGAATTACGGATTTGCTTTCACTAGCTACGTTATTCCTTTCTTAGCTAACGTTAAGTTTGTATTAAATCCAGCTTTCGATAACTTACATACTAATGATATCGAGAATCCAATCATTGATGGAAATCCATTAAGCTCATACAGCTTCGTGATTTTTGATATCACTGATACAGGTAATGATAACATCTTCTTGTTGAAGTTATCTTGGGATAATCAACTTAAATGGTGGTATCAAAATGGTACTATGGATTACATGGGTCGTACCCAAGGTTTCCAATCTAGTGGTCAGTTTAATGGATATCGTGTGATGATGAGTCAGACAATGCCTGCAATCTGGGTAAAAGATCCAACCAAAGTTCTGAAGATTGTGATGCGTAATCCTATTACAGGAGGAAGCTTCTAATGTTTGTATCTGGAGAGGGGTTTTCATATCACCCCTCTCACAAACAGATACCTTCCCTCTGCGATGCGTCAATTCGGAGCTCGTAACTTCGGCAGAGGTCTAACAATTAATATATCATACAATGTTTAATAAAATCATACCCGGAGTTCTTCGTAAATTTTTTACTTTTACTGGACCCTTTATTGGAGACAATAGATTAGCTACCATCAATGATGTAAATAATCTTATTTCACAACTTAATCTTTCAGGTAATAACTCTAAAGAGTCTATTGTAATATCTGTTTCAGATCTTCCAGGATTAGCATTATCTGTAGCTACTGTACAATGTACCTGCCAAGGTGGCGGAAGCGGTTGTCCTACTTGTTTAAATGCTTGTGCATACAGTTGTAAAAGTACAGCAGCTTTAACAGCTAATGCAGCTCCTGGTACTTACGATTTAGTTATCACACCTAGCCCTAATACTACTTATTACGGATCATACGTTAATGTATATAATTTCTTACTTCCTACTTCGTTAGCTACAGTAGAAAAGATCAGTAATTTTGTATATGTTATTAAGACTTATAATGCAGGAGTAGCTGCTTTCGATCTTTTTAATAACACTACTATAGAAATAGTATTATTAACTACTAATGTAGAAGGATAATATTACTATCTTTGCATAAACCAACCCAATAAACCAACATATAATGAGTAACAATGTAACAATAGTAGAAACAGTAACAGATGGTCCCAAGAGTGGGACTATCTCTATTAAGCCATACTTTGATAGAAATCAGAGTAATATGGGATTAGAAAAATACGGAATAGCTTTATTCGACGGTATAGCTCATGAAGAACAACTAGCGCTTATTGAGCGTAATGGTGTTCGTAGATATATCACAGGATTAAATGAGTTTGCTCCAGAAGTAAAGAACTTATCAGATCCTTTGATGAGGGATGCTAGAATTAAAGACATCAGAAAAACAGTATGTCAGCTTGAAAAAGAATTAGCAGGTAATATTATAAAAGAAGATGATCCTGAATTCTGGAATAAGGTAAAACTTTTACGTCCAGATAATGATGAATTCTGGGGAAAGATAAGTCTTAGATGTACTAATCAAGCATTAGCTTTAGATCCTAATAAAGATCCTTACGATTTAATCAAGATCTACGCTATAGAAGCAGGTGGCTTTTCATTAGTAGGTAAAAGTTATGAAGATGCTCGTAGTAGAGCGGTTGCTCCAAAATTCTATCTAGACAAATACGTAGATACTATTTCTACTAAAACAGAAGTTAGTAAATTACGTAATAAAGCTATCTCAGAACTTACTAAGTTATTTGATAAGAATCAGAATAAACTTATGTTAGTGGCTAAAGTAGTAGATGGTAATAGTGTACAATATAAAAAGTCTACACCTAATGATGTTATTTATGATAACATGGATAAATATATTACAGGCCAAGGTGTAGAAACTAATATCAAACGTGCTGCTCAATCTTTCTTAGATGCTTGCGCTATGGATATGGAGACTCTTAAGATTAAAGCTCTTATCAAAGATTCTACTTTCTATAAGTTCATTCATCCAAAAGCAGACGGCTTTATCTATCACTTAGATACAAGCACTATGATGGGTAGAAATCCTTCAGATTGTTTAGAGTTCTTGAAGAATCCTTTACAAGAAGCTATCTTAATAGATCTTCAAAAGAAAGTAGATAAGTACTGGTTACAATAATTTATAAATCTTAAAACTAATATATCATGGCAAAAACATTAAATACATTTCCTACAGTGGTTACAAAACCAGGAGGACGCGTTGGCGGAACCAATAAAGAAGTAACTGTTTGTACTAACCCCACCAAGTACACGGGTGGCTTTAACAAAGCTGCTTGTGATGTACCAACTGGTAAATTAAAAAAATAAGCTATGGCAAAAAATATCAAAGCTAAGATGGTTACAAAACCAACAGGTAATAAAAAACTTAATAAGGCCGCCGTAGTTTCAAAGAGTGCTTCTGTAAAATTTACAGGACCTAAGAGTACAGCTCCAAAAGGCGCTATTCCATCTAAGAAGATGGGTGGTAAAGCTTGTTAGTATGAAAAAGTTAGCAAAGAAACAAACAGGTGGTATGAGTCCTGGTCAAGCTAAAGAAGCGCGAAGAGACTCTTTATATAAAGCAGCCGCTGCAAAGACTAAAGCTAGAATGGATGCCATGAACATGGATGTAGTTAAAGTAAATGCACCTGTAGGTAAAGATACAGCTAGAGTAGGATCTGTAAGAATTACTGTAGCTAAGAAACAGACAGGAGGTCCCGTAAAGAAAGATTCTACTTCTACTACGACTAAGAATATAACAGTAGCTCCTCAAAAAAACAAGACTGTAAGTATAAAGAGAAAAGATATTAGTCCTTCTAAACCTAGCAGTAGTGCAACAATAGCTACATACTTTAAAAAAGGTGGTGCCTCAAAATCTAAAAAGAAGTAATTATGGCAAAGGCAAAAAAAGATTGGATAAAAGGAGCAGTTAATCCTAAACACAAGGGTTTCTGCACTCCTATGACAAAAGCTACCTGTACGCCTAAGCGTAAGGCATTAGCTCGTACTTTCAAAGCAATGGCTAAAAATAAATAATATGGCAAATAATAAAAACAGTGGGTACGCTTTACCAGCAACTCCAAGTAAAAATCAAGATGTAAAGAATAATGACATCATGAAAGCTTTCAATGATATGAAAGAAAAAAATCGTGTAGAGATTACTAGTCTATTCGATCTTAACTTATTACCTAGTACAGTACCTGACATTAAAAACATTGGTAAGAGTAACAAATAATGCTTAACACTACTATTCTTATTAAAGTTAAAGAACGAATCAATAAGTTGTCGTCAAATGATTACGATAATATCGAGTCATGGCAGATTGTTGAGGCTTTTAATAAGGGCCAGGTAGACTGGTGTCGAAGAAATCTTCATGGGTTAAATGTAGTAAAAGAAGGTGATGAACAATCTAATCGTCGCGTAGATGATTTAGAAGTATTACTTACAATCACTAATCTTTTACCTGTAAATAGAGAGACCTTCTATGAGATAGATAGACCTGCTGATTATTTACAGTGGAAAAGACTATCCGCTTCTGGAAAGAATGATTGTTGTCCTGATGCTCGGCCTTTAGTTATTTATTTAGCAGAAGAAGCCAATGTAGATATTTTATTAAGAGATAAGAATAAGAAACCTAGTTTTGAGTGGGCAGAGACTTTCTGTACACAAAAGACTAATAAGATCCAGATCTATACTAATGGTGAGTTTGAGGTAGTTAATCCTCAGCTTACTTATTATAAACAACCTACAAGAATCCAAATAGCAGGAATAGTTAATCCATATACTGGAGTACTTTCTACTACGACTGTAGATTCAGAATTTAAAGATGATCTAGTAGAAGTCTTTATAGATGAAGCTGTTAAGATTTTAGCAGGAGATATAGAATCGATGAATCAAGTACAAAGAGCAACTCAGGCAGTAGAAAATAATAACTAGTTATGGCAACAGATTTTTTAAAAAGACCGTACAAAAAGACTCACAATCCAATGATTGATGACCATTGTATTAAGAACTTACAATATCGTATCCAACAAGAAGAAGAATCTTCACGCCTTTACTTATCCATGTCAATGTGGTTAAATAATGAAGGATATACGGGCGCCGCAAAGTTGTGGAAAAAATATGCTGATGAGGAAATGACTCATTCAGATTGGGCTCGTGAGTACTTGTTGGCCATGGGTGTTACTCCGTCTACACCCGTTCTTGCTGTTCAACCTACTACTTTTGAAGGTTTGCCCGCAATTATTAGAGCTTCTTATGATCATGAAATAGTAGTTACTAAGCAAATCAAGGTGATGGCTAGTGGTGCTTTAAAGGAAGGTGATCATATGTTATATGAACTTTGTATGCGTTATTTGAAAGAACAGGTGGAGGAACATGATAAAACTCAGACCTGGTTAGATAAGCTTAACACTTTTGGAGATGATAAGATAGCTCTAAGAATGTTAGATGAAGAAATGGGAGGATAAAACATTTTAAAAAAGATTTGCATAATACAATAATATTACTTATATTAACCTTATATATTTATAAAAACAAAAAAACATGGCTTATTTTAATCACGCATTTACCAAGATTTTTCTTGGAACAGGTGTTACTCGCGCAGCGGGTCCTAACACCCCAGCAAATCCTCACTCAACTGATGGATTTATTACAACAGCAGGAACTCCTACTTCGGTAGTAGCTTTGCTAGGACCAGGATACTTCGGTATGTTTGATCCAAACACTTACTTAGCTAAAGATATTTTGACTGCAGACAACTGCTGTCCTTTATTATTAGCTTCTTCTTCTTTGTATAGCAAAGATAAGATCAGTCCTTTTATCGGTGGTTACCAAGAGACTAACAAGTCTAAAGTAATCAATCCTAAGTACATACACCGTTTTTACCGTGTAGATACTTGTGTACCTCAGCAATCCGTTGCTTCAGTAGGTTTTACTCCTCAAACAGCTATTCCATTATTACCTGTAGAAAACTTCCAAGGAGGTACTGTTCAGGCAAATTGTTGTTATGACTTCCTTTGTGGTGAGACTTACTATTTACGTATTGATGTTAAGGGTTCTCCTGCATTACGTTTCTTAAATCACAATGCTTACCAAACATTATCTGCTTATACAGGATGTTGTTCAGGTCCTGTACCTACAACAGTAGATCCTACTACAGTTTATATTAGTTGGGCTAAAGCTTTAGTAATCAATGATTATATTAAGTCTTTTGTAGCGCCTGTAGTTTATGACTATACTCAAGTAGCATGGTATGCTCCAGGAACAACTGTAAGTTATGATGGTTTAAATACTCCTGTAACTCCAGCACAATGGTGGGATAATTATCCAGCTTCTGCTCAAGCTTTAGCATGGACACCAGCTTTAGCAAATACTTGTCAAGCAGGTATGCGTTTATTCGGTGCTTATATCGAAACTAAGTTTGGTAACTGTTCTTTCCAAATCACTGACTTCTTTGAAAAAGAAATCGTTAAGATCTATGCTTCATTAGTAGATTACACTGGAGATCCTTGCGTATTTGAAGGACTTTGTGTATATAACGATTGTTTAGGTAAACAAGGTATGGGCTTTGGAGAACAAGTACTTCGTGACTTAATTATGTCAGAATCTTACTTACAAAACTTCTTTGCTACAGATATCCGTATTCGTGAAATCACACAAGGTGATCAAATCTTAAACGCGATTAATCGTAATGCTTTATATGTTCGTTACTTTCTTTTACATAGTGTACCTCGTTTCAATAATCCTACTGGAACATTTGATGACGATCGTTATATGTTAGAAGTAATTGTTAATACACCTAATGCTGCATTCGAGGCATTCATGAATACATGGTTAACTAATTGTGCTAACTGTGTTACTATGGAAACTCAAGCATGTGTACACTGTACTATTATTCCTGACTAATCAGGTCTAAGATTGAAAATCTAAGGGAGGGGTCTGACTCCTCCCTTTTTTTCTTTATATTTGTCTTACCCTATATACTAGTCAATAATGGCACAAAATGTCTTAAGCGTAGAAGCACCAGATACACTCAATAAATGTATCCTGAGAATTCAGGACACGAGTGTATATAATCCCAATTCAGCTCCAGTATGTCCTTTATTACAAGTAACTCCTCCAGGATTTACTCATCCTGTAAATTTTACAGATACGACTATAAGTATAGGATTTAATCTTAATCTTACAGCCTGTGACTTAGAGATGCAAACTGCTGATTGTGGAAATAGTTACAGAGATCTTCCAGATGGTATTTATATTATTAGATATAGTGTATCTCCTAATGAGATAGTTTATGTAGAATACAATCATTTAAGAATAACTGTTGCACTTAATAAAGTTCAAGGAGTCTATTGTAACCTCGATTTAGGAACCTGTGATCCTCCTGTATCCATTAAAAAGAAATTAGAAGATATCAGATATATTCAACAATTACTTTTAGCTGCTAAGGCTGAAGTAGAATTTTGTCATCATGCTGAAAAAGGTATGGAGTTATATAATTACGCCATAAAGCTTTTAGGTAAGATGACATGTAGTACATGCTAAACCAATAAAACCAACGATATGAGTCTTTGTTCAAACTGTAAAACGACACTTAGTTGCGGCTGTCAAAAGAAGATGGCAAGTAACGGTACACCTGTATGTACTTATTGTATATCAGGGTATGAAGTAGAACTTAAAAGGTTAGCTGCTCCGAAGGTAGTAGTCCCTAGTACAAATACACCACCTTCGAATCTTGTAGTAAATGTATTTAAGACCTAAAAAATAATGGCAGCTAGAACATATGTCTGTGGTAGTGGTGGTACTGTAAGAAGATTAGATGATCTTGTAGGAGTAAATACTGCAGGAATAAATCCTAATTGGGTAGACGTATCGCTTCTTGCCGGAGGTATAGCCAGTGGAAGTGTATTAACTCTCTATGATGTAGAGACAGATCCCACTAATGGCGATAAAGTTATAGCTGTCGGAGATACTAACTTAGGACTTAATCCTACATATTTTGGTTTAGCATTATCTATAAACAAAGGAGTAACTTGGGTAATTCCAGGAGGAACATATGGAGCAGATATACTGGCTTTCGGCCAAGCTCCTTTATTTAGAGAAGTTACTTGGGTTGATGCTAATACTATATACGCGTGTTCTCAAACAGGACATGTTATAAAAAGTACAGATGGTGGATTAACTTTTGCTATTTGTGCAGGAGCTTTACCAGTAACTATTAGCGAAGCGTGGTCTATTAATTTTACTACTCCTTTAATAGGAGTTGTAGGAGGTAATGATAGAGCAGCCTATACTAATAATGGCGGAGTTACATGGACTCATCTTAATGGTGGATTCTCTTTTAGTCAAACAGGTAACTTTGCCGGAATCTTGGTAGGAGCTCTTATTCTTCCTACTCTTACAGATATCTCTTTTACTAGTCAAAATTTTCAATTAATATCTACAGATACCGGCGCTACTTTTTCTATCGCGATTTCTTTCGATACTTTAAATAGTCATTTTGGTCAACATCTTACATGGAACGGTGATGGTACACTATCTGCAGAAGTTACTCAGTCAGGAGAAGCTCGTATTCAAGGAACTGCCGGATTTATCCTACCTGGTCAAACTATTATAACAGGGTGTAATCCTTGTGATGATCAATTTGGTGCACATCTCTATGATAGTAATAAAGGCTTCATAACATCTAGTGGTCTTGTAGATGGTCAAATCCATCATTCTACTAATAATTTCAATACGCTTATACAACAAGATGCATGGACAGGAATTATTCCTCAAGCTATATGGACATGGATAAATAATAATCCACCACCTCCTAATTACTGTGGATGTCCTGCAGGTTATACTTATAATATACTTACGGGATTATGTGAGAAAGTTACAACTACTTCAACTAGTAATCCTAATCCTATAGCTATAGGTCCTATATTAACAAAGAATTCTGTAAACAATATATGGGGTGCCGTCTTATATCCTGATATTACTACAGCAGCTTTTCCTATAACGGGAAATCCTCTTATTGGTATACCTACTAGTCCTCCAGGAACCGGAGCTATTCCTTATATTTCTTATCCTCAATTAAGAGATGCTACTCTTACACCATTAGTACCAACGGGTGGAATATTACCCACTCCTGGAAATATTACTTGGGGTTGGGACGGATTAGGATCTATACCTAATTCAGGTAGATTAAACGGTGCAGGTATCTGGCCAGGACTTCCTGGAGTATTATCTCAATGGGGTATGGACTTTTGTCAGAATATCCCTACTACGAAGACCTATATTTTAGGTATTTCAGCAGATGATGCTTATAAGATCACTATTAATGGTCAACTTATAATAGATACTACTTCATCTGGATACGGCTTTCCTTCGTTGTCCTTATTCCCTATAACGCTTAGTGCTGGAATAAATACTTTCAAAATCGAAGGCTTTGATACAGGACTTAATACAGGATTAGCCTTTGAGATATATAATGCTACATTTCCTCAACTTCAAGCTGTTTTAAATGCAGCAGCCTTAACACCTTATCTATTATTTACAGCATATAGTCTACTAGGACAAAACGTTACATCAGGTAGTGGTCCAGGTGTAATAACAGGTTATACTTGTGGACAAGGATGTAATGTTAATGTATGTGGTATAGTTCCTGTATGTAATTGTATAGAAACATTACCTTATAATCCTTGTTGTTTTTTACTAACAGATTGTAATGGTGTTTTTGCTCCAATACTTACTAATACAGATTTAAGTCTGGTAGTAGGAAAAATCATTACTATTGCCGGAGATCCTAATTGTTACTTAGTAACTACAGCTCCTGGATGTCAGGGTTCTGTAGCAGTTACTTTATTACTTACTTATGATACTTGCGTAGAATGCGAACCTGTTTGTTATTTACTGGTAGATTGTGTTACACAAGAAACTATAAAAGTATCAGATGACTATAGTCTTTATGTAGGTAAGATAGTAAATCTTGCTAATTCAGGCACCCGATGCTGGGAAGTATTCTTAGCATTAGATTGTATAGGAGCTATAGATTCTGGAACAACAGTTACAGTAGTTTATAATACATGTGCTCAGTGCTTACCTTTTATTCCGCCGCCCCCTGTAGATCTACATCCAAGAAGAGTTAAACCTGGATATTATACTGCAGGTTGTCCTCCAGATTATACAGAAAGAGTTAACTGTGCTTTCGCAGAAGGTGTATATGATACAATGTTAGTTAAACGATATGGTATAACACCTTGTTGTGGAGATGACTTAGAAAAATGGGATATTAAGAAACAACTTTTAGATCTTAGAGCTATTTATGATCCTGCTTTATGTAAGTCTACTTTTAGCGTATGTTGTCCACCTACATGTCTTACAGCAGAAGTACAAGTATTTACTCCTATAATGGTTTGTGATCCTCCATCTAATGTAATATCAGATATTGAGATTCCACCTAGTCCATGCCCTGCACCAGAAGATGCAATATCAGGAATAATACTTTATCCTCTAGTACCTTGCGTATGTTATCTTATAAATGTAACTTTAGGACCATGTACTTTTACATATAATGATTGTATGGGAGTACCACAAGTTATAATAGTTACAACACAAGCTTATGTATGTTCTACCAGTGCACCAACAACATTATGTCCACCAACATCTTATACATTAAGTACTACATTAGGAAGTTGTGCATCAGGAACATGTGGACCATAATAAATATTTGTCATAGTCATAAAAAATATGTATATTAATAACGAATAGAAAGATCATGAAGCCATTAAATGCCGAAAATCCAGGGTGTAATCCCATAAGCTCCAATTGCGTAATTTGGCAAGGGAATGATATTCCTTGTATAAAATTATGTAAAGGTGATACTATTAGTGATGTAGTATATAAGTTAGCTGTAGAGTTGTGTGCTATCATGGACCAACTAGCTATTTCTAATTATGACTTATCTTGTTTAAACTTAGGTACAGCAACTCCAACAGATATTAAAGGTCTTATACAGTTACTTGTAGAAAAGATATGTGCTCTTATTAATGTAGATCCAGCAACAACCTCATCTTCTACTTCGAATGTACAAGTTCCTATAGCATCTTGCTTTTACTTCAACAATCAATTTGGCGATCAGGTTACTACTATGACTCTTCAAGATTATGTTACTACTATAGGTAATACTATATGTAACATGATTCAACAGTTAGGTCTAGATCAATCTGTTATTGCTACACATACTCAACAAATTACTGCTCTTCAGGACTTTCAAAATAGTCAAGTACAAAATAATACTCCAGTACTTATATCACCTACATGTGTACTTCCTCCGGAACCTAGCTTAGTAGAAACAGTGGTAGTAGCTCTTGAACAACAATTTTGTATTTTACTAGGTGCTGTAGGAACAGCTAATGAAATTTATCTCGCTATATCTAAACAATGTGCGGGATTAGCTCAAGCACCAGCGTTAGGTGGAGGTGGTGGAACTATGGGTTCTATTCCAGGATGGCAAGGAAGTGTTACTAATCTAGCATCTTCTCTTAATAACTTATGGTTAACTATCTGTGATATCAGAGAAGCTATTACTAACATCCAAGTTAACTGTTGCCCTACCGCGTGTTCTGGAATTCTTATGAATCTTCAAGGAGTAGTAGTAGGAACAAATGCTACTATTTATGTAACAGGTACAATCCCTGCAGGATTCTTAACATGTAATCCTTTAGGTACTCTTATTACAGTATCTGATTCAGAAGGTGGTTCTTATACTACATTCTTTAATATAGTAACTTCTATTAATAATCCTACGGGATATACAATTCCTTTAGCAGGAACTCCTGTAAATCCAGCCTCTAATATTACTATTACTATTCAAGCTTGTCTTACTAATGCTAGCACAAGTGCTACTTGTCAATCAGTATTACAAACAGTAATTATAAATTCAGCTATCTGTCCAGCAATGACTTATGATACAACTCAAGGAAGTATTACATATACAGGTACTGTTCAAGCTGGTATAGCAACGTATACTTTAGAGTTATGGAATAACTCAGGTATGACTATGCTAAGCAATAAGGTACAGTTATTAAACGGTCCTGCTATATTAACAGGAACTTTCTTAACTTTAGATCCTGCTACTAACTATAAATTAAGAGTTAAAGTAACAGTAAACGGTATAGATACATTCTGTCCATTCACTGTAGTAAGTACATTATCAGCAGTATGTCCTCCTCCATCGAGTGTATCTGCAACAATTATATAACTATGAGCTGTCCAACATGTAATAAATGTAAAAAGGCCAAGTGTGGCTGCGAAGATCAAGGTCTAACAACTCCTACTTCTTGTGAGCAGGATACATTATTATGCCCTACTCCGGAACCATGCTCTGAGACTTTCAGTGATTGTTGTGTGATACATAATGGCCCAGGTATTGTAGACCTAGGAATAAATCAGGGAGATTCTATGTGTGAGATCTTACAGTTATTAGTACTTAATATTACTAATCCTGTATGTAACGATCCTAATGCAGTGTGCAAGTCTCCTTTAAATGTTCAGGCACCTATCATTTCTCCTACAACGGCCAAGATAACTTGGGGGTTAAACGGTACTCCGACTAACTACGCTGTAGAATATAAAGAAGCTTCTCTATTTATCTGGTTCCAAAATCCCAATGTAGCCAATACGGTAACTACAGACACTATCGGAGGATTAACTCCAGATACTTATTATCATGTACGCGTAAAAGCTATATGTGCGACTATCTGTTATTCAGTAACTATATTAATAAAAACTAAAGTATAAACCAATGGCAGCAATTCCAGCAACAATCAATGTAAACTTTACCAGTAACTATGCCGGTGGGCACCGAGTATGCTGGAGAATAGGTAATGCAGGACCTTATAACTGTAGTACTGTAGTATCATGTTTAGGAGGCGGTAATCCGTGTTCAGCTAACATAGCTATCACTGTAGATAATGAGACTTGTGATCCTGTAACTTATGAAGGATATGTTCAAGCTGTCTGTGAAGACATTGGATCTCTTAATGGACGAGTACCTTTTACTTCGACGTTTACTCCAGATCCTACTTGTGATTCATATAATATTACTTGTAATGCTGTAGGTGTTGCTAGTTTTGTAGTTACTAATCCTGGTACAGCATATCTTCCAGGAAATCCTCCTTTAGTTACTGTATTAGGTACAGGAACTTTAGCAGCAGGAACTGCAGTAGTAGGTAATGGTGGTATAAAAACAGAAACTATTACAAACGGCGGAGCCGGTTATGACGGTGGTGGATCAGCAGTATTCTTAAATGTACCTGCTGTAACATTAACTGGAGTAGGTGTAGGAGCGTCCTTTGATGTTACTGTAACTTTAGGTGTAGTGACTGCAATAGTATTAAGCTCTACCCCTACGGCACCAGGTACATTATATAATACAGGTGATACCTTTAATTTTAGTAATGCAGACTTAGGCGGAACAGGTGCTG
>Ga0315273_10001526_pt1 | contig 26494 bp, 20 predicted proteins | sample YL17G02_0_MG_FD_205753 | JGI IMG/M metagenome (GOLD analysis project Ga0315273, IMG submission 205753) | Sediment microbial communities from Yellowstone Lake, YNP, Wyoming, USA - YL17G02_0 | ecosystem: Environmental > Aquatic > Freshwater > Lake > Sediment | place: USA: Wyoming | collected... | reverse complement strand
CGGACAACCCCTCCGTGTAATCCCCGTAATCCCCGGACAATCCCCTCCGTGTAATCCCCGTAATCCCCGGACAATCCCCTCCGTGTAATCCCCTCAATCCCCGGACAACCCCGCCCGTGCAATCCCCGTAATCCCCGGACAATCCCGCGTCATCCGCGGTGTGGACACGGCCCGACCCCCTCCGATAGACTCGCGGCCCGTGTCCCACCGAGCTGCGATCATCGTCGAGGGCGGCGCGATGCGCGGCGTCTTTTCCGCCGGCGTCCTCGACGTGTTCCTCGAGCGGCAGTTCGACCCGTTCGACCTGGCGGTCGGGGTGTCCGCGGGCGCCTGCAACCTCGCGTCGCACGTCGCCGGCCAGTACGGACGCAACCGCCGCTGCTACTTCGACCTGATGACCAGCCGCCGGTTCATCAACCGGCGGCGGTTCCTGCGCGGCCAGTCGATACTCGATCTCGATTGGCTGTGGGACCAGCTGGCCGCGCGCGAACCGCTGCGGGTCGACGTGATCGCGAAGCGTCCTGTCGAATTCATCGTCGTTGCCACGTCGCGAGACACCGGAAAGGCGGTCTACCTGAGGCCCGGGCCGGCAGACATGCTCGAGTCCCTCAAGGCGTCGTCTGCGCTACCGGTGCTCTACCGACGCCATCTCACCGTGTGCGGCGAATCGCTCGTCGATGGCGGCGTCGCCGATCCGATCCCGGTCGAAGAGGCGTACCGCTGCGGCGCACGGCGCATCATGGTGCTGCGGACGCGGCCGTCGACGGCGGTGAAGACCGACGGCATGTCGGAGCGCGTGATGGCGTGGCTGCTGCGCCGCGAACCGGCGCTGGCCGCCGCCGTGCGCAGCACCGCCGCCGCCTACCAGCGCGCGGTGGCGTTCCTCGACGCGCCGCCGGCAGACTGCGAGATCGTACAGGTGGCGCCGCCGGCGCCGCTCGCCACGACGCGCACGTCGCAGGATCGCGCCGCGCTGGAGCACGACTACGCGCTGGGCCGCGCCCTCGGCGAAGAGGCGATCCGCCGCTGGAAACGGGGTCGGGAGTAATTACCCCTGATTACAAAATTGTCATACAGATTTGTAATCGGGCTAATTACTCCCGACCCCATTTGACTCCTTGATCCACACGATCGATGTCGGCGGCCGAGGCGCTGGCCGCGGGGCCGGCGTGCCGGGCGGGACCGCCGGCGGCGGCTCGGGCGGCGGCGGCGCCGGATCGCGGTTCGTCCGGGCGTAGTTCGGGATCGCCATCATCGGCGAGCCGTCCGCGAAGCTCCCCTTGACGACCATCACGCCACCCAGCAGGTCGCCCTTCCACTGCGTCGTGAGCGGCGCGTTCGGGCTCAACGCCTTCGTGATGTCCTGGTCCACCTTCTCGATGTTGTAGACCAGCGGCCCGTAGCGCAGCGCCACCCGCCCCTGTGTCGCTGCGATCTTCTCGCTGGCCTTCACGCGCTGCACCGTCATGGGCAGCACCAGCTCGATGCGATCGCCCGCTCTCCACGTCCGGTCGATCGCCGCGTAGCCCTTGCCGGTTACCGGCTTCACCGCCGCGCCGTTCACCGTGATCGACGTGATCCCGTTGGCGTCCGGCGTGCTCGTGTAGAGCTGGCTCACGCCGCGGTTCGGCATCCTGATCCGCAGGCTGAACCGCCTCGGCGATTTCGGATTCACCGTGATCGACACCTTGCCGTTCCACGGGTAGTCGGTGGCCTGCACCATCTGTACGTCGGTGCCCGCCACGTTCTCGACCATCACCGTGCTGCCGACGAACAGGTTCACGTAGAGCGCATTGACGGTCTTCGCGTACATCCACGTGGGCAGCATCAGGAGCGTCCGCGGGATGTTGCCCACGCAGCACGGGCAGTTGTGCCACGGCGTGCGCGGCGCGTTGGCGTCGAGCGGGTTCGTGTAGTAGAAGACGCTCCCGGCCAGGTCGTAGCTGCCGAGCAGCGCGTTGTAGAACGTCTCCTCGTAGAGATCGGCAAACCTCGCGTCGTGGTACGCGAGGTTCATCTTCCACTGGAAGAAGATCTCGCCGCAACTGGAGCACGACTCGCAGTACGCGTTGTTGCGCAGCGAGTAGTTCGGCCCGAACCCCTCGGACGTCTCGCCGCTGCCGACGCCGCCCGTCAGGTAGTACTTCCGGTTGACGATGTTGTCCCAGAGGGAGATGACGGCGCTCTGGTAGTCCACGTCGCGGGTCTGCATGGCGATGTCCGCCATGCCCGAGTAGGTATAGACCGCGCGCACCGCGTGGCCGGCGGCCTCGTACTGCTGCACCACCGGCAGGTGGCTCTGGTCGTACTCGGTGCCGCCCTTCCTGCTATCGAGCAGGAACTTCGCCAGCTCGATGTACTTCCCGCCCTTGCCGCTGCCCTCCACCTCGTTGACGAAGCGACCGAACCGCACCAGTGCCTGCTCCATCTCCTGGTGGCCGTCGAACCATGCCTTCTTCGGCGCCGGCCCGAGGTTGGCCGACCAGCAGTCCGCCAGCTTCTTTGCCCCGTTGTAGAGGCGCGCGTCCTTGCGGCCGGTCATCGTGTAATGGTTGATGGCCGACTCGATGAAGTACCCGGCGACGTAGCCCTCGTGGTTGCCCCGCGCGGGCACCGACCATCGCTCGGCCCATTTCTGCGGGTTGCGCAGCGTGAAGGCGGTCTGCAGGTACCCGTCCGGCTCCTGCGCGGCGAGGATCTTCGGGATCCAGTCCTCGAGCGTCGCCCGCATCCTTTCCTGCGCCCGGAGGATCTCGCCATCCCCCCTGGCGTCGATCATGAGCGCGAGGCTCATCGCCTCGACCGTCTGGTGCACCCACGCGTTCGAGAACACGTAGCCCTTGTGCGCGCCGTGCGGCTGGCCGCCCAGAGATTTGGCCGCCTCGACGAAGTTGTCGATGCCGCCCGGACCCTGCGTGAGGTCGTCGCGGTTGATCTGGTCGATGCAGTGCGGGATCCAGCTCACGACGAGCGCCTTGACCCTCGCGTTCCACAGCGGGCTGTCGATGCGGTACGGCTTCGTGTGCACGGGATCGAGGTGCGTCGCTGGCGGCGGCGCCTGCACAGTGACGTTGAGCGTGGACGACGAGGTCGTCTGCCCGTTGTCCACCGTCAGCTTGAGCACGTACGCGCCCGGCGCGGAGAACGTGGCCGTCGTCGCGGCCGCCTTCGGGTCGGCGAACGTGACGGCACCGGGCCCGGACTGCTTGCTCCACATGAGCGTGGGCGGCGGACCGGGACTGTCCGGCGGCGGCGGCGCCTGGCCACGACCGCGCCCGGGGCGCGGCGGCGCGCCGTAGCCCGCCCAGCCGTTCAGATACGTCTTTCCAGGCGTCACTGCGATGCGATCGACGCCGGCAATGGATGTCAGGGGCGCGGCCTGCGCGGCCACGGTGTCCGGGATCGCGAAGACGTCGTGCACCAGCGGCGCGAGCGCCGCCGACGCCAGGGCGAACCTGCCCATGCTCTCCAGCAGTTGGCGACGATTCATGCCGGCGCGGGTCGAATCCTCACTCATGTGAACTACCTCCCAGGAGCGTGTCCGAGTGCCAAGCGACACGCTCCTAGTGACGCCGACTTCGTCGGCGGGCATGCAGAGAAACACTCTGCGCTGCAGAGAATAGGCCAAGGGCTGGCTCGACGCAAGCGCGTCCGGGGATGACGGGGATGGGCGTGTACAGAAACTGCCGCGTGCACGCCACCGCCTTCGTCCCACCACGCGGTTCATCGACGGCCGGGCCATGTCCGACCGCGGACGCGACCGGCGTGCCAGATGCCAGGAGATCGTGAGCACCGCTTTGTGATAACATGAACACTGAGGTTGTTATCATGGTTCGGACCCAGATCAGTCTGCACGAGGACGAGTATCGGGCGGCCAAGCACGAGGCGGCGCGGCTGGGGCTGTCGCTCGCCGAGTTGCTTCGCCGCTCGCTGCGCGTCCTTCTGCCCGTCGACCGGTCGAAGCCCTGGATGCGCTACGCTGGCATGATCGAGACGGGCGACTCCGAATCATCGGCCCATGTCGATGACGTGGTGTATGGCGAGAAGCCCTGAGGCGTACGTCGATACGTCGGCGCTTATTGCCTTTGCCGATCGCTCGGACGGCCACCACGGGCTCTTCGCACGCCTCTTTGCCGATCCGCCGAGGTTGGTGACCACCGCTCTCGTCGTGGCCGAAGGCCAGGGCTGGTTTCTGCGTCGGTACGATCAGACACGAGCGTTGATGTTCTTGGCTCTTATCGAAGACCTCCAGCCTCTCTCGATCGTCGACATCGGCGCGGCCGACGTGAAAGCCGCCACGTCGGTGCTCCGGCGCTTCAGTGGCCAGCGGCTCACGCTGACCGATGCCGTGGGCCTCCATCTTATGCGGACTCGGCGGATTCATGCGTGCTGGTCGACGGACCGCCACTTGGGCCTAACGGGCGTCGCCTTGGTGATCGACTGAACGGCGCGGTCGTGGCGGCTCCAGATGCGGTGTCCCGTGTCAGCGCCCCTCTTCGGGCCAGCCAAGACACGGCCCGCACGCAAACCGCGCGCAACAACCACAAGCGCCCTTGGCCGAAGCTGATGCCGGAGGGTTGCGCACGCTCCTCGATCGCGCCCGGGCAGAGGCCGCGGGCCGCGAGTGACGCGGCCTGACACGCGTACCCGACCGCCGCTGGAGCTGACGGCCCGCGGACGCGGCGGGCACGCGCAGCGCGGCGCCGTCATCGACATCCCGCGTGTCCGGGCGCATGGTAGAATCTGGCGCTTGCCGGGTCACGTCTTCTGCACAGTCATTTCCGCCGCGGAGGATCGCCATGCGCCATCGTCTGCTGACGTTCGCCGCTCTCGTCCTCTTCCTCCTCATCATCGGTCCGGCCGTCAACGCCGAGGCCGCGTCCGGTCGCGTGCTGGTGCTGGACTCGAAGGCGCTCGTCGTCCGCGACATCGCCACGGGCGCCAGCCTCGCGTCCGTGCCGATCGAGGGCACCCCCGACCTGGTGGTGCTGACGCCGGACGGCCGGCGGGCCATCGTGCTCGACGTGTACGGTGACGCCAAGCAGGTGGGCACCGGCGGCCTGACCGTCGTGGACCTGGCGGAGATGCGGGTGCTGGGGCGGGTGCCGTTGAAGGCCAACCCGCCGGCCAATGTCGCGTTCGGCCTGCCGCGCGTCGCCGGCCTCAACGTCATCACGGCGGCCGTGCATCGCTGGATCACGCCCGACAGCCACTGGCTGGTGATGCCGACGCCCCGCGTCGACAACAAGAAGCCGGAACTGCGCGCGGCGCCCGAGTTGGTGGTGGTGAACCTGGAGACCGGGCAGCGCGTGGGCGCGCTGGCGCTGGAGCGCTCGGCCGCCCTGGTCCACATCTGTTCGGGCGGGAAGAAGGCCGTGGTGGTGTGGGCGCGCGAGACGCCCAAGAACCTTCCCGTGGTGCCGGCCGAGGCGGCCCTCGTGGACATCGCCACGGCGACGATGAGCCCACGGGTGACGCTGGCCGGCGATCCGAGGACGGTCCTCGCGACGCCGGAGTCCACCACCGCCATCTTCCTTGCCGGGCGACTCACGCCGAAGAAGGCGCCCGTGGTGCCGGCCTCGCTGCAGTTGCTCGACCTGGCGACGGGGCAGGCGGCCGCACCGATGGCGCTCGAGGGCGCGCCGGCCAGCGCCCAGCTCTCCTCCGACGGGGCGTGGCTGTACCTGGTGGACCCCGGGCAACCCTCGTCGAAGCGCGAGAAGAACGTGGACGGCCGGCTGCACATGTTCTCGACGGCCAGCGGCACGATCGTCGCGACGGTGCCCGTCGGCAGCGGGCCGGGCGGCCTGATCACCGACACGGAGGGCGGGCAGGCGTTTCTCCTCAGCCAGCGCACGCCGACGGCGGGCACGACGCCGGCGGGCGAACTGCGGGTGCTGCGCGGCGGTGAGGTGGTGAAAACCGTGCTGGTGGGGTCGGCCCCGGAGTTCGTGCACACCACGGATAGCCGGGACCGGCTGTACGTGATTTCGAGGGACGTGGTGCACGTGGTGGGCCTGCCGTCGTTCGAGGTGCTGGGGCAGATGGCGCTCGGCCGGCCCGGCGGCGCCGCGTTGACGGGGTTCGACACGACGAGCGACGGCCAGCGCGCCTTTGCGCTCTTCGCCCTGTCGAGCCGGCTGTCGGTGCTCGACTGCGCGGCCTTCAAGCATCTGGCGTCGCTCCCGACCGGGCGGGGCGGCATCAAGTTCTTGAAAGAGCTGGGCGCGATGGCGGCGTCGGTGGGCGTCGGCCTGGTGACCCCGATGTACATGGCACCGGTCATCTACCAGCCGAAGGCGCCGAACACGGACATGGCCATCGGGCCGGACAACAAGTTCGTCTACGTGCTCAACACGCAGACCAACGACATCACGGTGGTGGACGCGCGGGCGGCGACCTCGCTATCGCGGCTGCCCGCCGCGGGCGGACGGGTGCAGATGCTGCCCGGCGGGAAGCGGCTGGCGGTGGTGGCGCAGGACGCCATTCACCTGATCGACACGGAGCAGAACGTGGACGCGGGTGACCTGAAGTTCGAGCGGAGCCTGGGCCTCGGGCTGTGGGTAGTGCTTTCGGCGGACGGCCACGACGGTCTCGTGGCCGGGCCGATGAACGGCATGTTCATAGATCCGACGACCGGGCAGGTGCGCGCGAAGCTGGAGTTCACCGGAGAGATCCGTCACGTGGTGATGCTGCCGGTGCCGAAGGGATAAGCCTCGACGGCGGGCGGAACCATCAAGCCGAAGCTTCACGCAACCGAGATCGCCTCGCGATGATCCACGCCGCAAGGCAGAAGACGAGGACGTACGGCACCCAACTCAGGTAGATCATGAACGCCAAGGAATGACCTCGCGCGCCGAGTGGCCCGATCAGCGTGTTCTCGAAGACGATGGATAGGAACGGGATGAAGACCAGCGTCAATGCGAAGCCGAGCCTGCGGCAAACGTAGGGCGCCAGCGCGATGCCCGGCATCGCGAATGCCGCGCTGACACACTCCTGGAGGCGCCTCCAGACTACCGGCAGCGCAGGCCCGGCTGAGGTGAGGTGTACCTGTCTGCCGGTGCCCCCAGCGCGTTGGCCTGCGCGGCGCCCGGTCTGGAGTCGCTCTGGCGTCGCAGAAGGGGATCTGCTGTTCACTCCACGCGCCACCGGCCAGCAGGCGCCAGCCGTTGCGGCCGCCGCCCGGCCCCACGCGACGGGCTGGGGCCGGTCGAGAGGGCCTTCATACGGGCCATCCTCAAGAGGTGCGCGGATGCCGAATCGATCGATTCGCGGGCGCCACGCACAGGAGAGCCGGCCATGCCTGCAGGCACCTTCTCCAGGGCCGATGCCGAGTCGCGACGGTACTTCGAGTCGCTTCTTCCCGAGGATACGCAGATCAGCCTGCGGCCGATGTTCGGCAATCTGGCGGCCTTCGTCAACGGCCATATGTTCGCTGGCGTCTTCGGCGCAGCGGTGTTCGTGCGCCTCGACGAGGACGAGCGCGCCGCGCTGCTGCGTGAGCCGGGCACCGGCGTGTTCGAACCGATGGCAGGCCGGCCGATGAAGGAGTACGTCCAGCTCCCAGACGGCTGGAGCCGGAGTCCAGCGCGGGCCCGCGCCTGGGTGGAACGGTCGTCTGCCCGGGTGGCCGGTCTGGCGCCAAAAGCGGCGCGCCCGGCCGCCGGCGCTGCGCGGAAGAAGCCGCGCCGGTGACTTAGTGGCCCAGTTCCTGATTACGCCGGCATTCGGACGGCGATGCATCCCGCCTCCACCCCAACGCGGCTGCCGCGTCGGGGACCCCGGGCCTGGCGGCGCCTGCCGTCGCCCGGTGACGGGCTTCGGCAAGGTCTCGCCGGAGCCTTGGCGGAGGCGGATTGCTCCTCGGTCGAATAGTCCCGACATTCTCGCTCGTCGCGCCTTGCCAGGCGGGCGCCTCGTCGCCCTCGGTGCGTCGCCGTAATTAGGCGGCAGACCACTAAGCTAATCCCGAAGATCGCTTGTGTTGACGCTCATCGCCCCGCCCGGCAAGGCTGAAGCCTTGCCCTACGAGCGGCGCGCCATCGTCAACTGAACCGAGCCTGGGGGCTAGATCCCGATCTCCACCGCCCGCCCGTCGAACGTCACCGTGCGCGTCTTGCGTTCACCGGCGACGCGCACCTCGATGGCCCGCCTGGCCGGCGCCCGCATGCGCGATCCGCGCGCCAGTCGCAGCGACAGGCGCCGCTCGCCTTCGCGCCACGCCATCTCGATGCGCATCCAGTCGCCCTTCTTGTACTCGAACGTCCGACCGTCGTCTTCGTAGAGCGACGCCGCACCGTCGGCGCCGGGATAGACGACCAGCGTCAAGGGCGCGTCCACCTGTTCGTCCACGTACTGCCGCACCGGCCCGAGCGGCAGGATCGCCCCTGCCCGCACGTGCAGGGGCATCGTCTCGAGATCCACGGCGCGATCGACCTCGCGCCCGCCCTCGACGCGCTCCTCGGTCCAGAAATCAAACCACGCGCCGCGCGGCAGGTAGAGACGCCGGATCGTGGCGCCCTTTTCGACGACGGGCGACACCAGGAGATCGCGTCCCCAGAGGTACTGATCGCCGCGAGCCACCGCGGCCGCATCACCGGGATGGTGCAGCCACAGCGCGCGGATGATGGGAAGCCCCGTGTCGCAGCACTCGCGCGCCGCAGTGTAGGTGTAGGGCAGCAGCCGGTAGCGAAGCTCCAGATACTTCCTGAGAATCGGCTCGACGCGCGGGTTGCGCAGCTCTGCCGGGTCCGGCTTGAACGTCGTCGTTTCAGGCGGTCCGCCGTCGCCTCCGTCCCATCCCCACGGCAGGCGCAGGTGCCAGTGCCGGCCGTGCGCGCGGAACGACGGGCAGAACGCGCCGAACTGGAACCAGCGCACGTGCAACTCGCCGCTGTACTCCTGCGTCGGGATGAATCCGCCGATGTCGGTGCCCCAGTACGGGATGCCGGACAGGCCGGTGTTGATGGCCACCGCGACGTGCGTGCGGAGCGTCTCCCAGCGCGACTGCACGTCGCCGGACCAGAGAAACGCGCCGTAGCGCTGCATGCCCGCGTAGCCGTTGCGGTGCAGGGCGAACGGCCGCTCGTTGGGGCGATAGAGCTGCGAGCCCTCCCAGTACATGCGCGTACGGTTCAGGCGCGACGGGGCGTCGTAGGCATCGCCCTGGTCGGGCCACCAGCCGTCGATGCCGGCGTCGTAGGGCGCCTTGTGGTACGGCCAGTAGCACGGCACCGCGCGATCGTCGGGCCAACGGTTGTCCGCGGTCCGCCCGCTCGGCACCGCCTTGTCCGGCGTGCACGGCTGGCCCACGGTGCCCGTGAGGCGCCGGCCTTCGATGACGATGTGCAGCACCACCTTGAAGTGCTGGGCGTGCAGCGTGTCCACGATGGCCTTCGGGTCCGGGAAGTTGCCGGTGTGCCAGGTGAACTCGCCGTTGCGCGTGTTCCAGCCCGACGGGGTGAACTCCGTGCCGAGGTAGATGAGGCCGTCGCAGGGCAGTCTTTTCTCGCGCAGCGTCCGCGCGACGTTCAGCACCTCTTCGCGTCCGGCCAGCGTGCGATGCGATTGCATGTAGCCCAGCGTCCACAATGCGGGCAGCTCGGCGAAGCCGGTGATGCGGGCCCACTCCCGCATGATGGCGGCCGGCTCGGAGGCGGACACGACGAACACGTCCAGCGGCATCGCGTCGCCGGCAGGGGCGAACCTGCCGGCCTCACCCGTGAAATCGAACGTGCCCAGCGGCTGGTGGATGAACATCGCCCAGCCGTCGGTCCCGACGAGCCACTGGATGGGGACGCGGCCGCCGTTTGTGGCCAACTGGTAGCCCGCCTGGCCGCTGCGCATCCGATCGGTCGTGCCCTTGCGGTCGAACTGCGGCCCGCCCTGCCCGAGGCCGAGAAGCGGCCCCTTCGGAAGGCGGAACGACAGGCCCGCCGCGTGCGCATCGAGCGTCAGATGCTGCACCGGCGCGCCAGTCGACGTCTCGACGTGCAGCGTCGGCGGATCGCCGGTGAAGCGAACGGTGAGGTTGCCGGCGCGGATCGGATCGAACCGCTCCGGCGACCGGCGTTCGGCCCGAACGCGGATGCCGGCTTCGCCGACAAGCGCGCCGTCCACTGGAACCGTGGCGGACCGTCCGCCTTCGAGCGGCAGCACGGTCAGGCGCACCGTCAACGGGCTGACCTCGGACACCACGATCTGGACGGTCTTGCCGGCGATGACGAGGCCGGCCGACTGGCCGCGGATGACGCCTGGCGCCAGGACCAGGCCCGCGCCGGCGGTGCCGATCTGCTTGAGCACTTCACGCCTGGACAGGAGGTGGTAAGTCATGGTCGTGCGGCCGAGCGTAGGTCAAAGACGACGTGGAATCAAGCTGGGAGCGTGTCCGGGTAGTCACCGACACGCTCCCGGTAAGGCGGACTTCGTCGGCGGGCACGCAGAGAACGTTGCGAAATCCCGCGCGGAGCGCGGTTACCAGGAGCCCGTCAGGGAGCTAGTCCGGCGGTGAGCCTCGAAGGGGCCTAAGACAGATTCCAGGGCGGCCGCGTGAAACTTGCTTCATTCGTCACGCCTTCGGCCCTGGAAGATGTCTGGAAGATGTCTTGTGGTAATGTGGCGCGCGGCTCGTGACAGGAGAACGCCATGGACGTCTTCCAGTGGCACGATCGCTACAACGTCGGCATCGACGTGATCGACCTCCAGCACCAGTGCCTCGTCGAGATCCATCACATCCTCGAAGAGGATCGGGCCTGGGTGGCAGAGGTGTCGATGCGGTGGGCGAAGCTGTGACCTCTGGCACCGCTCTGCCCTCCGCCCGCCCCGTGCCGCATCCGTGGGTCTGGGCCATCCTCTACTTTCCGCTGGGCCTCGCCATCGGTTTCCCCTCAGTGGCCCTCGGCTACCTGGGCAGCCGCACCGGCCTCTCCGTCTCGGTCGTCGCGGGCATCGTCGGTATGACGTTCCTGGCCGGCGGATGGAAGTTCCTGTGGGCGCCGCTGGCCGACTACACCCTGTCGCGCAAGCGCTGGTACCTGATCGCGATCTCGCTGACCTCCGCGGGCCTCATCGCGATGACCGCGATCCCGATCTCGCCGGCGACGGCGCCGCTCCTCTCGGCGCTGACGCTTGCGACGACGGTCGCGGCGACGTTCATCGCGTTTGCGACCGAAGGGCTGATGGCGCACAACACGCCGGTGGCGATGCGCGGGCGCGCGGCCGGCTGGTTCCAGTCGGGCAACCAGTTCGGGCAGACCGCGGGCGGCGGCATCGCGCTGTGGTTTCTCGAGCACATGCCGTCGCCGTGGATGGCGGGCTTCGTGCTGGCGGCCATCCTGGTGGCGTGCGCCACCGCGCTCAGGGGCCTCGAGGAGCCGCCGCGCCCGTCCGGCGTGACCTCGGTGGGCGATCGCGCTCTTGACGCGGTGCGGGAACTGCTCTCGATCCTGCGCGCCCGCGCCGGCCGCCTCGCGCTGATCCTCGCCGTCCTGCCCATCGGCACCGGCGCGGCGATGTTCCTCTTCAGCGCCATCGCGAAGGAGTTCAGCGCGTCGGCGGACGTAGTGTCGGGCGTGCTCGGGCTGGGCGGCGGCGTCGCGATCGTGGCCGGCTGCTTCGCCGGTGGCCGGCTCGCCGACCGCGTCCCAAAGCCAGCGGCCTACGCGATCTCGTGCGGCCTGGGCCTAGTGGCGTGCGTCGTCATCGCGTGGTCGCCGCGCACCTCCGCCGGCTACGCCGCGTCCACGCTCTTCTACACGTTCACGCTGGGAATGGTGGCCGCCTCGTTCACCGGGCTGGTGCTGGCGATCATCGGCGAGACGGCCGCGGCAACGAAGATCAACATCTTCTTCGCGCTGAACACGCTGTTCAGCCTGTTCATGCTGCGCGGTGTCGGCTGGGCACACGATGCGTGGTCCACCAACGGGATGCTCTACACCGAGGCGCTGGCCGGCGTGGCCGCGCTGGCGCTGTTCGTCGTCGTCGCGCGGCGAGTGCGGGGAGCGGAGACGGACGGGGCGTCTTGATCCGGGTGGAATCGATTCGCTGTCCGCGCACCTCTTGCGGGTCCTGTCCGGTCGGGGTTGGCTTGTGGGCCGTCGCGGACCTCGCCCCTCGACGTCGCTCGGAGCGCCCTGACCGTGCCGAAGGACGCAAGCGGGAGTCACCAGCGAGACCGGGCCGGATCGGGTCCCCTGGCTCTGAAGACCCAGGGGCTACAAGTACGCAGACCCAGGGGCTGCAAGTACGCAGACCGAGGGGCTACAGGGACGGCGTGTTCTACCGCCCAGGCGCCATCGCGCCGCGGATGAACTTCGCCGTGTCCTGCTTCAGCGCCTTGTGCGCCGACGGCCGGATGTACATCATGTGGCCGGCCTCGTAGTAGCCGAACGAGACGCGGTCGGTGATCGCCTTGTCGTAGGCCAGGTGCGTGAAGTTGAACTCGGCGCCGCCCACGTAGGTAGCCATGTCGTAATAGCCGCACACCACCAGCACCTTCAGGAACGGGTTCTTCGCCATCGTCTGGCGCAGTGGTTCCGTCATGTCCATGTAGCTGTTCTGCACGTAGGTCCACGGCCGCACGTTGCCGGAGGTCGGGTAGTGCAGGTCCGACTCCCACTTCAGCTCGTTGCGCACGTAGTCCTGGAACAACGCCACGTAGGCGCCCTGGAGCGCGGTGTTCGACGGGTCGAACTCCTGGCGCTCGCCGGCCGCGTCGAGATCGAGCGCGGTGTAGCGGCCATCAAGGCGCCCGACCATCAGCCGCTTGTCGCGCAGCAGTTCCTTGCGGAAGCGGCCGGAATCGACGCGCAGGTTCGCCGAGAGGATGAACTTCGCCGACAGCCCGGTGTAGCGCGCCAGCTTGTCGGCCATCGCCGCGCGCTCGGCGTCGGTCAGCGTGTTCCCCTTCGTCAGCGCCATCATGTAGTCGCCGAACGCGAAGGTGCGTGCCTCGTCGACCACCTGCTTGATCGTCTTCTGCTGCAGGTCTGCGGGCAGCCTCTTGTGGTACCACGCGGTCGCGGCGAACGTCTCGATCTGCACGGCCCAGGCCACGTCGTTGTCGGGGGCGGGTGACAAGGTCTGGTACGTGAGCAGCGCCGAAACGAGCACGATGCCGTTCAGCTCGACGCCGTGGCGCGTCTGCAGCTCCTGCGCCAGGCCGGCCGACCGGATGGTGCCGTAGCTCTCGCCGATGAGGAACTTCGGCGACGGCCAGCGGCTATAGGTCTTCAGGTACTCGGCGACGAACTCGCCGAACGCGCGGATGTCGCCGTCCTGCCCGTGAAATTGCGCGTTGTTGACACCCTCGACGACGCGGCTGAAGCCGGTGTCGATGGCGTCAACGAAGACCAGGTCAGACACGTCGATGAGCGAGTTGGGGTTGTCGATCAACTGGTACGGCGGCGGCGGCTGGAAGCCCTCGTCGGCCATCTGCACGTGCCGCGGCGCGAACGATCCCATGTGCAGCCACACGGACGCGGACCCGGGACCGCCGTTGTAGAGGAACGAGACGGGCTGCGTCTTCGCGTCCTCGCCGTCCTTCGTGTAGGCGACGAAGAACATCCGCGCGGCGATCTTGCCGTCGTCGAGACGGATCGGCAGCGTGCCCGCGGTGGCCGTGTACTTGAGGTCGCGGCCGTCGAGGCGGATGGCGTGCGAGGTCTGCGAGATCTTCTCTTCCTTCGGCGTGGCGACTTCGTGCGGGGCGCCCCCCTGCGCCGCATCCACGCGGGCGGCCGTCATCGGCGCCGGCTGCTGCCTGTCGGGATTGCTGCCGGGACGTTGCTGGGCGAAAGCGGGCACGAGCGCAAGCACGAGCAGGATCGGCAAGAGGACCGAGCGTTTCAGCATCGACGTCTCCTGGGAAGGACCGGCAAAGCCCTGAGCGGGTGGCCGCGAACGGGGCGCCCCGGGTCTCGGCACCCCAGCGCGGATGCCGCGCTGGGGACCCCGCCTGAAGACCCGGGGCCCACGGCGGATCTGAACGGTCCGCCCTACAGGTGTCCGACCACGTCCGCGAATCGAAACCGCCATCGCGCGCTGCCGGATGATACCACCGTGGAGTACACTGACGGTCATCCCATGAGCCTGGTCTACGAGCCGCCCGTCTTCCGTCCGCCGAGCGAGGCCGACTCGCTCATCCTGCAGATCACCATCGGCTGCTCGCACAACCGCTGCACCTTCTGCAGCATGTACCGCGGCAAGCGGTTCCGCGCGAAGAGCCCGGAGCAGGTGCAGGCGGACATCGACGCGGCGCACGCGTCCTTCGGCAACGAGGTGCGCCGGGTGTTCCTGGCCGACGGCGACGCGATGTGCCTGTCAGCCCGCCGGCTGGCCGCAACGCTCGACGCGTTGAACGACGCGTTCCCACGCCTGCAGCGCGTGGGCATCTACGCCAATGCGCGCGACATCCTTGGCAAGAGCGACGAGGGACTGGCGGACCTGCGCCAGCGCCGGCTGAAGATCGTCTACATGGGGCTGGAAAGCGGCGACGACCAGACGCTCGCTGCGATCGAGAAGGGTGCGACGGCTGCGGAGATCGTCGAAGCCGTCCGGCGCGCGAGAGCGGCCGGCCTGTCCACCTCCGTGATGGTGCTGGTGGGGCTGGCGAGTGTCGAGCGCAGCCTCGAGCACGCGCGGCGGTCGGCGGAGGCGATCAACGCGATGGCGCCCAACTACACGGCGCTTCTCACCTACACGCCGACGCCGGACTCGCCGCTCGCGGACCGGGTGGCCCGCGGCGAGGTCGTCCTGCCGTCGCCGCGCGAGTCGATTCTCGAGATCCGCGAGTTCGTGCAGGCGGTCACCTGCGAGACGTATTTCACCTGCAACCACGCCAGCAACTACGTGCCCCTCACCGGGCGCCTGCCGCGGTCGAAGGCGGAGATCCTGGCGTGGCTCGACGCCGCCCTGGTGGGCGACGTGCCGCTGAAGCCGGAGTTCCTGCGGGGATTGTGAAGGCGACAAATGGGGTCGGGAGTAATTAGCCGTGATCACAATTCCGTAATACGAAAATGTAATTGTGGCTAATTACTCCCGACCCCATTTGTCGTCCGGTACACCGTCGCTGCCGCGAGGCTCGTCGGCGTGGGCGCGCCGGGCGCCCGGATGTCGATCCGCATCGTGTCGCCGGCAATGTCGAACAGCGCCGGCCGCGCCGCGCCGCTCGATGGCTGCAGCGTCACGCTCGTCGGCGGACGACCGTTCGCCGACAATCGCAACGTCCCGCTCTCGACGACCGTTCCACCATCGCCGAACAGCCGGTACTCGTAGTCGCTGGTGTTGACGTCGAGGCGGGTGAACTCGATCCGGGCGAATCCCGCGCCACTCTCGCGCGTCCACACGCGCGTCAGCGGGAACGTCGCGCCGCGCGGGTTCGACACGAACGGCTCGCACAGCTCCTGGTTGTAGCTCGCCTCGCTCCAGATGGCGTCCATCAGCGGCCGCGCGGCGGCGTCCATGTAGAGATCCGGCCCGGTGGCCATCGGGTTGGTCAGCCCCCCGGGCGGGTTGCTGAAGTCGTCCACCTGGAAGTGGATCATCGCGAAAGTGACATTCGAGGTGCCGATCATCAGCGTCTGGGTGACCGGCACCCCGATCGCCTGCCCGGCCTTCACGCTCGCGTTCACCGTGATGCCCGCCGCCAGCGTGCCGATGTTCTGGTAGACCGTGCGGTACGCCCGCCCGCCCACGGTGTGCCGCAATTGCACCGCGACCGCGCCGGGCGTCATCGCCGCGACCATCGAATCGACGATGCCGTCGGCGGCCGCCAGCGCGTTCGCGCCGAGGCGGAACTCGATGTCCCATCCGGGATGTCCGTCGGAGGCGTGGCCGCCGCCGTGCACCCCGTAGGGCCACAGCCCGTACGCGTTGTGCGCGGTGTCGGACGCGTCGATGGGCATCCGGATGGTGAAGGCACCGGGCGAGGTCGGGCCGGAGACGGTCGTGTCGGGCGACGTCGCAGAAGCCGACGAGTTGGCCCCGCACGCGGCGTTCAGGAGGAGAGCGAGGACGGCGCACGAGCGCGCGGCTCGACGGGGGATTGCCGGACGCGGATTCGAGCGCATGCCGTTGTCCTTCCCAAGCTGCGAGGCGCACCGGCGGGTTCGCGGGTTCGAGTATCCCACGGAATCCTCCAGACGCGTCTCGGCGATGGCGGGAATGGGGCGGGGAGAAGGTAGGATCGCAGCATGCGCTACGACTTCGACCGGGTCATCGAACGCCGCCACTCGGACAGCACGAAGTGGCGTCACTTCGCCAAGGACGTGCTGTCGCTGTGGACCGCCGACATGGACTTCCAGTCGCCGTACCCGGTGATCGAGGCCCTGCACGAACGCGTCGAGCACGGGGTGTTCGGGTACAGCGTCGAATCGGCGGCGCTGCGCCAGGCCATCGTCGAGCGGATGGAGCGCCTGTACGGGTGGCACATCCGTCCCGTGGACATCGTGTTTCAGACCGGCGTTGTCCACGGACTGCACGCGGTGTGCCGGGTCGCTGCCGCGCCTGGCGATCACATCCTCTACCAGCCGCCGGTCTACCCGCCGATCCACGCGGCCCCCGCGCACGCCGGCTGCGTCGCCGTCGAGGCGTTGCTGGTCGAGCGGCCGGACGGGGGCTACGAGATCGACTTCGACAGGTTCGAGGCCGCCATCACGCCGTCCACGCGGTTGTTCATCCTGTGCAACCCGCACAACCCGGTCGGCCGCGTCTTCGAGCGTCGGGAACTCGAACGCCTGGCCGAGATCTGCCTCCGGCACGACCTCGTCATCTGCTCGGACGAGATCCACGCCGACCTGCTGTTCCCCGGGTTCGCGCACACGCCCATCGCGTCGCTCTCGCCGGAGGTCGCCGCGAGAACCATCACGCTGGTCGCGCCGAGCAAGACGTTCAACCTGGCGGGGCTTCGCTGCTCGTTCGCGATTGCGCAGGACGCCGGGCTGCGGCGCGCGCTCCAGGCCGGGGAGGGGAAGGAGTTCTCGGACGTGAATCTGCTGGGCCAGGTGGCGGCGCTCGCGGCGTACCGCGATGGCCAGGACTGGCTCGACCAGTTGCTGCGCTACCTGGAGGCGAACCGCAACCATCTCACGGCGTTCGTGCGCGACGAACTCAGGGGCATTGCCGTGGCGCCCGCGGAGGCCACCTACCTGGCGTGGCTCGACTGCCGCCGCGCCGGCATCACAGGGAGTCCCTACCGGTTCTTCCTCGAGCACGCCCGCGTGGGCCTTCAGGACGGCGCCTGGTTCGGGGCCGGGGGCGAGGGATTCGTGCGCCTCAACTTCGGGTGCCCGCGGCCCGTGCTGCACGAAGCGCTGGCACGGATAAAGACCGCGCTGTGCGAGTCGCGTGCTGGCGGGAACCGGCCGTCTGGTCGACAATGAGCGCATGCCCGACCGAGACCGGGATCTCCACGACGAGCACTGCGCCTGCACCCTGGCGCACGGCCACCCCTCGTTCATCCACCAGCACGTCGTCGATGCGTTCGCGGCGCAGTGCGCCGACGAGACGACCAAGCCGATCGCGTTTGCGCTGGTCGGCCTCTACCTGCACGTGGAACGCGGATCGACCGGGAGAGACGTGCAGCGCGTCCACATGAAGCTGGCCAGGGCCAACGCGCGGCGCCAGTGGCCGGAGTTCAACCAGCCAGAGTCGAGGGGCGCCGTCACGGTGGCCGATGTCATGAGCGCGCCGCCCGGCCCGGAGCGGGACCAGGCGATCGACGGCTGGTGCGCGTCGGTATGGGACGCCTGGCAGGCCAGCCGCGAGCGGGTCGTCGAGTGGCTCCAGTCGGAGCTGGGATAGGCGGCATTCCCTGACGGGCGGGACGCCCGTCCCACCTGCCCCCGTCTGACCGGCGAGACGCCGGTCCCACCTACCTGCCCCAGCCCACCTACCTGCCCTACCTGCCCTACCTGCCCTATGATAGGCACGCACATCGACCCACGGCCCCCCGTGAACCGACCCAGCGAGGCAGCCATGAAGACTTCCGCGGCGCGGGACTTCAGTCCTGCGAAACGTCGCACCGTCATCCTTCTGCTCTCTCTCACCCTTCTGTTCCTTGGCGGCTGGCACACGGCGCCGACCGCCCAGGCGCCCGCCAAGCGCCCGATGACCTTCCTCGACATGCAGAAGACGCGGCAACTGGGCGCCACCGCCGTGAGCCCCGATGGCCGCTGGCTGCTCTACGTCGTGACGACGCCCGACTGGAAGGAAGCGAAGCGCCAGTCGGATGTCTACCTCGTCTCGCTCCAGCAGGGGCTTCCTTCGACGAAGCAGATGACGTTCACGAAGGACAAGAACGAGACCGACCCGCGGTGGCTGCGCGATGGCAGCGCCTTCGTCTTCGCGTCCAATCGCGAGGCGCCGGCCACATCGGCCACGCAGAACCAGCTCTACCTGATGCGGCCGGACGGCGGCGAGGCGCGGCGGATCACCGACGCGAAGGAAGGCGTCTCCACGTTCGCGCTCAGCCGCGACGGCCGCTGGCTGGTCTACCGGAGCGGCAAGGCCGGCGAGGAACAGCTCTATCGGCTGCCGGTGGACGGCATCGACACCGCCACTCCGGAACAACTGACGAAGCAAGCCGCGGGCATCGGCACGTGGCAGTGGGCGCCCGACAGCCGCCGCCTCTACTTCGTCGGGCCCGAGACGCCGGACGCCGACGAGAAGCTGCGGCGCGAAAAGAAGTTCACCGTCGAGATCCGGAACCCGGAGACGCCCCTTGCGAGCCTCTGGGCTGTGGACCTCGACCCGCGCAAGACGACCCAGCTCACCCGCGACACCTCGATCACCGTCGCCGACTTCTCGGTGTCCGACGACAGCAAGTGGGTGGGTTTCCGCGGGATTTCCGCCAACCGCTACGAGCGCGGCATCAACGAGCAGAACATCAACAGCGACCCGTACCTCCTCGAGGTGGCGACCGGGACAATCGAGCATCTGCTCACGAACAAGGAAGTCGGCGAGGGCGCGCTCGCCTTCTCGCCCGACGGCCGGTGGATCGCCTTCTCGGCGCCCGACGACCTCGAGCGCTACAGCATGAAGAACGGGCGCGTCTACGTCCGCGCGGTGGCCGAGAAGGGCGGCAAGTGGCGCAAGCTGGGCGCTTCCTTCGACGGCGACATCACCATCGGCTTCTGGGCCAAGGACGGCAACACCATCTACTTCAACGAGGGCATCCGCGCCGCCGATCAGTTCCTGGCACTCGACGTCCAGAATGATGCGGTCCGCCAGATCACGAACGAGAAGGCGGCGCTCACGGTGCGGCGGGACGATGAGAGCGGCGTGCTGTTCATCGCGTACTCGGACGGGACGACGCCGCCCACGCTCTTCACCGCGCCCGGCATCGAGCAGGTGGCAACGCGCGCATCGTGGAAGCAACTGACCGACATCAACCCGCAGGTGCGCCAGTTCGCGCTCGGCGGACAGGAGGAGATCACCTGGAAGTCGAAGGACGGCAAGACCGTCGGCGGCGTGCTCGTCAAACCCGTCGGCTACCAGCCCGGCCAGCGCTACCCGCTCATCGTCGCCATCCACGGCGGACCCGCGTCGGCAGACACGCTCGGCTTCAACGGCGGCTACGGCTCGCAGGTCTACGCGGGCGCCGGCTACGCGGTGCTGCGGCCCAACTACCGCGGCTCCACCAACTACGGCGAAGCCCACAGGAACGGCATCGTCGGCAACTACTTCCCGCCCGGCTTCGACGACATCATGACGGGCGTGGACGCGCTGATTGCGCAGGGTATCGTGGACGGCGCGCGGATGGGCGCGCTGGGGTGGAGCGCGGGCGGCCACTGGTCCAACTGGATCCTCACGCACACCGATCGGTTCAAGGCGATCAGCTCGGGCGCCGGCACGTCGAACTGGATCTCGATGTACGCGCAGAGCGACGTGCAGCGCAACCGCCAGTACTATCTGGGCAACAAGCTGCCCTACGACGACTTCGAGGCCTACTGGTCACAGTCGCCGCTCAAGTACATCCAGGCCGCGAAGACGCCGACGATGATCCACGTCGTGCAGGGCGACCCGCGGGTGCCGAGCCCGCAGTCGGTGGAGCTGCACATGGCGCTCAAGCGGCTGGGCGTGCCGACGGAACTGTTCATGTATCCCGGCGATACGCACGGCATCCCGGACGCGCGCAACCAGTTCGTCAAGTCGATGGCCGAGATGGCGTGGATGGACTACTACGTGCGCGGCCAGGGCAAGAAGTTCGCGTGGCGCTCGGTGCTCGAGACGCTGGACGAGCCGGCGAAGCCGAGTAAGGCGACGAGCGACCGCTAGGCGGTGATGAGCCGTTCGGGCAGTAGCGCGGGTCTTCAGACCCGCGTTCTTTGGCAGGGCAAGGCTTCAGCCTTGCCGGAGCAGGCGCGACACGGCATATCCCTCGCGAGCCAGTCGGCGGACCTCCCCGCCTCCGCGCGGTCTGATTGCAAACCGCGCTACGGCGAGGCCTCGCCGCAGTTCCCGCTGAGAACTGGGGAACGAAGGCGGGCAATGGCTCGCTACGGGGCATGTCGTGCCGCGCCGTGCCGCGCCCCCGCAGGGTGAACCTTCGGGTCCGCGGTTTCGGCTGGGCCTTCGCCGCAGCAGGGCTAGACTCAGCGCGCGCGGCCGGCAGGACGCGGCTGCCGACCGAGCGACATGGGTGGGTCTCATACGTAAGCCGTCAACCCTGAGCCTCTCTGCAACATCATGCGAACGAACACTCTCGCCTTCCTCGCCCTCGCGCTCCTCGTCGTCGGGCGTTTCGCCGACGCCGACACCTATCCCCGCCAGCCCGGCGTGGACGCGCAGCACTACGTCTTCCGCGTGACGCTCGCCGACGAGACGGACGAGATCGTCAGCGAGGCGACCGTCAGGGTCAGGTTCGCGAAGGACGGCGTCACCGACGTCTTCCTCGACCTCGCCTCCGCGGCGGCCGGCAAGGGCATGGTCGTGTCCGAGGTGACGAGCGCGGGGCAGCCCGTGACGTTCGCCCACGAGAGCAACCGCCTGCGCCTGACGCTCGCCTCTCCGTCGAAGGCGGGCGATGACGTGGCGTTCTTCGTCAAGTACCGCGGCGTTCCCGCGGCCGGCCTTCGCATCGGGCCGAACAAGTACAAGGAGCGCACGTTCTTCTCGTCCAACTGGCCCGACAAGGCGCGCCAGTGGCTGCCGATGATCGATCACCCGTCCGACAAGGCCACGGGCGAGTTCATCGTGACGGCGCCGGCGCACTACCAGGTGGTGGCCAACGGCCTGTGCGTCGAGGAGGCGGATCTGCCGGGCGGGTTGCGGCGGACGCACTGGCGGCAGTCGGTGCCGATCGCGTCGTGGCTGTTCAACATCGGCGTCGCGCACTTCACCGTGCATCGGGCCGGCGCGGTGAAGGGCGTGCCGCTGGAGACGTGGGTCTTCACGCAGGATCGCGACGTCGGCCTGCCGGCCTTCGAGGTGCCCTCGCGCCAGGCCATCGAGTTCTTCAGCGAGCACGTCGGGCCGTACCCGTACGAAAAGGTCGGCAGCGTCGAGGCCGCCGGCGTCGGCGGCGGCATGGAACACGCCAGCGCCGTGTTCTACGGTGAGGGGTCGGTGACCGGCCGCTCACTTGTTGGCCTCGTGGTGCACGAACTGGCGCACTCCTGGTTCGGCGACGGCGTCATCGAGCGCGACTGGGACGATGTGTGGCTGAGCGAGGGGTTTGCGACGTACCTGACGCTGCTGTTCACCGAGCACGTGGACGGGCGCGACGCCTTCGTCGCCGGCCTCCGGCGGGCGCGCGAGACCGTGATGGCCACCGAGAAGAAGCTGCCCGACGCGCCCATCGTCCATCGCAACCTCGCCGACATGCGGCAGGTGCTGAGCAGCCTGCAGTACCAGAAGGGCGCCTGGGTGCTCCACATGCTGCGCGGCCTCATCGGCACCGAGCAATTCTGGACCGGCATCCGCACCTACTACGACCGCTACCGCGACGCCAATGCCTCCACCGACGACTTCCGTCGCGTGATGGAGGAGGTATCCGGGACCTCGCTGTCGGCGTTCCTCACGCAGTGGCTGACGCGGCCCGGCGAACCCGCGTTCCAGGGCACGTGGCGCTACGACGCGGCGGTAAAGAAGGTGGAGATCGAGCTCACGCAAACGCAACCGGCCGAGCCGTTCCGGCTGCCGCTGGAGATCGGCCTCTCGTTTCCCGACGCGGCGCAGATGCGGATCGAGAAGGTGGAGATCACCGGCCGTCAGCACCGGTTCACGTTCGCCGCCGACACCCAGCCGACCTCGGTCGTGCTGGATCCGAACGTGTGGGCGCTGATGCAGCCGCCGGTGTTCGCGAAGCGAGCGCCAGCGCAATGAGCGGTGTGCAGGCGAGACCGAGGGGTTTTGTAGTCCCTTTTCTTTCGCCAGCCGGGCACCCCGCGGCGTCGCGCCTCGTCAAATCGACCAGAAGGCGAGGCACCCCCATGTCAACGATGCTCACCGACGTCCGGCTCGCGCTCCGCTCGTTCGTCAAGCGACCCGGCTTCACCATCCCCATCGTCCTCACGCTGGCGCTCGGGATCGGCGCCAACACGGCGGTGTTCAGCATCGTCTACAGCCTGCTGCTGAAGCCGTTCCCGTTTCCCGAACCGGACCGGGTCGCCAGGGTCTACGACACCCAGCTGTCCTTCATCACCGCGCCGGCGGCCCATCGCGAGTACGTGGACTGGCGCGACCAGAACCGGGTGTTCAAGGAGTTCGGCGGGGCGTGGCCCTTCATGCCCACCTTGACGGGATCCGGCGAACCCGAGCGGCTCCGGGGCGGCAGGATGACCGCGTCGTTCTTCCGCGTCTTTGCGGCGCCACCCATCCTGGGTCGCTGGTTCACGGAAGACGAAGATCGCCCCGGGGGACCGAATGTCGCCATCGTGGCCGAAGGCCTCTGGACGCGCCGGTTCGGGCGCGATGCCGGGGTCATCGGCCGCGCCATCACGCTCGACGGCATCCTGCGCACCATCGTCGGCGTCATGCCGGACGCCCCGTTCGAGGCCCTCTACCGCCTCGAGGTGTTCGTCCCGCTCGCGATGGCCCTGAACCGGCAGGAGGGCCTCCACGATCTCGCGGTCTTCGGACGACTGAAGCCCGGCGTCACCATCGAGCAGGCGAGAAACGAGATGGTGGTACTCGGTCGCCGCCTGGCCGTCGAGAACCGGAGCAACCACGGCATCAACGTCCAACGGTATAGGGATTCACTGGTCGGCGGCCTGGTGGCGGCGCCGGCCATGATGCTGTTCGCGGTGGTCACGGTCGTGCTCCTCATCGCCTGCGCCAACGTCGCCAACCTACTGCTTGCCCGGGCGACGTCCCGCCGGCGCGAGATCGCCGTGCGGATGGCGATAGGGGCCAGCCGGCTTCGCCTGGCGCGCCAGATGCTCACGGAGAGCACGCTGCTGGCGGTGGCCGGCGGCGCGCTTGGGCTTGCCGTGGCCTGGGCCAGCCTTCGCGCGCTGCTCGTCGCGGTGGCCGGCGCGGTGCCTCGCATGGCCTTGCCGATGATTCCTACCATCGGGATGGACTGGAGGGTGCTGCTGTTCACGCTGGGGGTCGCGCTGACAACCGGCATCCTGTTCGGCCTGGCGCCAATGGTCGGCCACGCGACCAGGCGGGTGAGCGACGCGCTCAAGGAGGAGTCGGGACGAAGCGCCGGCAGTCCCGCCGCCCGCCGGCTGGGGAGCGTGCTGGTCGTCGCCGAGATCGCGCTGTCGGTGGTGCTCCTGAGCGGCGCCGGCCTCCTGGTGAAGAGCCTCATCCATCTCGGCGACCAGCAGACGGGCATCGTGTCGGAAGGCGTGCTGGCCTTCGACGTGTCGTTGCCGGAGCAGCGCTACGTCTCACCCGATTCGGTTCGCGCGTTCTACAGCGATGCGCTCGCCCGCCTTCGAAGCGTGCCCGGCGTCAGGGCGGTGGGGACGACTACCGCGCTCCCCCTCTACAACCCGAACTCAAACAGTTCGATCGCAATCGACGGCAAGGCGCCGTGGAAAGACGGTGAATCACCGCTCACGGACATGCGGTGGGTCAGCGGCAGTTACTTCGAGGCCCTGAAGGTGCCGCTCGTCCGCGGCCGGCTGTTCACCGAGCAGGACAACGCCAGCGCGACGCTTGTGGCCGTGGTCAACCAGTCGATGGCGGCGAAGTGCTGGCCCGGAGAGGATCCGATCGGCAAGCGCGTGCAGATCTGGGGGAGCTGGCGCCAAGTGGTCGGCGTTGTCGGAGACGTGCGGTCGCAGAGCCCGTCGGTGCCGCCCGTCTGGGAGGTGGATGTGCCGGCGGCGCAGGAGCCGACATGGGCCAGAGCCACCAGTTTCGTGGTGCGCGCGTCGAAGAGTGACCTGCCGGCATTGGCGGCCGCCGTCCGGCGCGAGATGGTCGCCCTCGATCCCACGCTGGCGTTGTCGAATGTGCAGACGATGGACGACGTCGTGAACCGGTCGATGGGACCGTGGCGGCTGCTGTCAGGACTCACCTCGGCCTTCGCGGTGCTGGCGGCGCTGCTGGCGGCGATTGGGACCTACGGCCTCATCGCGTACACCGTCGGCCAGCGGACCTGGGAATTCGGCGTCAGGATGGCGATGGGGGCCGACCCTGCGGCGGTGCTGCGGCTCGTGCTGGCGCAGGGGATGAAGCTGGCAGGCGTCGGGGTCGTCCTGGGGGCGCTTGCGGCCGCCGGCGTCGCGCGGATGATGACCTCGCTGCTCTACGAGGTGACACCCACCGATCCCTGGGTGCTGGGGATCATGTGCCTGGCGGTTCTTGGATCGGCGGCCGCCGCCTGCTACGTGCCCGCCCGCTCGGCCGCACGCGCCGATCCGATGGTGACGCTGCGGGCGTCGTGAGCGGCGCGGTGGGGGGCCGGCTCCATCCGCCGGTCCGGATTGCCGCATCTCACGCCACGCTCTATCCGGAGGCCACGACCACGGTTGCGAGCGCAGGCGCGGTGGCTGTTGCGACGTGAGGCTCGGTCGAGCGGCTCTCGGGCTCACCCCACCAGCCGGTACCCCACCGTCGCGAAGTGGTGATCGAAGGTGAATGCGGTGCGGATCCGCGCGCGGCGCATCAGCACAAAGCTGACCGCGTCGACCGCTGACAGTTTGTGCAGGTCGCGCCTGTCGAAGAAGACCCATGCCTCGCGCAGGTCGCGCGGCGTCACGGGCCAGACACGGAGGCGCCGGACCGTGTCGAGGCTCCGGCGCCAGGCGGTGGCCACCTCGCGCGTGGCCTGGCGATCGAAAAACGTGAAGGTCTCCAGCACGACCGGAACGGAGGTGTGCAGGCGCGCACCTGCATGTCCCAGCTCGATCCACGCCTCGCACGCCCGGTCGTGATACGGATCCCGGGTGAGCGCCAGCGCAATCCACGCGCCCGTGTCGACAAAGACGGCCTCGGCTTCGCGCATCAGTGTTCGTCGTAGATGGCGTCGTGCTCGACGGAGGTGCGCTTCGGCATGCCGTCCCACAGGCCGACCGGCCCGGAGGCGTCAGGACGCAACCAGACCCTCCGAATCGCGTCGCGAATCAGCTCGGCCACCGGGCGACCGCTTCCTGCCGCGACCCGGTGCAGGGCCTGCAGTTCCTCGTCTCGGAGGTAGACCTGGGTCTTCGTCATAGGTGTCAGGTTCGCACGGTTCATGACACATGTCAACCAGGCAGGGCGGAACGACGCCGGCCGGCGAGACGCCGGTCCCGCAGGCCACGCCACTGACCGGCGGGACGCCGGTCCCACAGTGATACCCGTTCAGCGCGGCAGCCAGATCCCGACTCCGCGGTCCCGGGCGCGCCGGCAGATCTCCGGGGCCACGGCCATGTCGTCGAGCGCAAGGCCGAGGTTGACGGCCAAGGTGCGTTCGTCCGGCCGCTCCCGCCCGGGTCTCACGCCCGCGACGATCTCGCCGAGATCCGCGCACGGGGCGGGCGTCTGCTGGAAGTACCCGGCACGCCTGTAGTACTCGAACTGCGCGTGGTCGTCGGTGGTCACCTTGTCGAACTCGCCCAGCGCCGCGCCGGTCCAGTAGCTGTCGAAATCGACGGCGCTCGCAAAGCTCCCAGGTCTGAGCCAGCCCGCCTCGATCGCCGGCGACGGGTGCTTTAGGATGGGGCCAGAGGTCACCACCATGTCGCTCGCGACGACCGCATCGCGCGGTCGATCCACGCCGACGGCGTCCACGCCCAGTCGGGCGCGCATGTCGGCGACGAAGCGGTCCTGCACGTCGCGACGGGTGTCGTAGGCGAAGACGCGGGTGATGGGGAAGAACGCGGCCAGCGCCTGGAGGTTCGTCCGCCCCTGCACCCCGCAGGCGAGGATGCCGACGGCGCGGCTGTCCGGCCTGGCGAGGTACCGCGCCGACAGCGCCGTGGCCGCGGCCGTCCGGTACGCGGTGATCCACGCGCAGTCCATCACGGCGTACGGGATGCCCGTCTCCACGTCGTTGAGCACGATCAGTCCCGTGATGTACGGGAGATCGCGCCTGTGGTTGTCCGGATACCCGCCG